>Ga0181350_1000320_pt1 | contig 14052 bp, 15 predicted proteins | sample Su13VDMM110DCMD_FD_130105 | JGI IMG/M metagenome (GOLD analysis project Ga0181350, IMG submission 130105) | Freshwater viral communities from Lake Michigan, USA - Su13.VD.MM110.DCM.D | ecosystem: Environmental > Aquatic > Freshwater > Lake | place: USA: Michigan | collected 2013-07-16
ATATAATATTTGGTTAATTTTCCATTCCATATTTATAGGCATTAAACACATAATCTCATTATTTTCGTAATATCTTACACGGTTTAACATCTGACAAAATGCCCTATAAGATGTAGAACAATCAGATAAAATAGAATAACATTTATAAAAATAATTAACTATGTTATAATCTACTCCACTTTCTACGCTTGGCGAGTATATCAATAAATCTGCTTTACTCCATTCACTGTTTACATCTAATAATATATTTTTGTTCTTCTCTCTTCCATTATGAATAATAACTTTATATTTACTTTTATATTTATCATTATATTTCTCAGAGTCGGTTGCCGTCATACTAACGATAACAATTTTCTTTTTATTTTTTAAATCGTTGTCAATTAGTTCATCAAAATTTATTAAATTATGACTAAAAATAAAATCTTTAATATTTGGTTTAAATTCATTTTCATATATTTTATAATTGTTAGGCGTCATATTATCAATAAAATCGTATGTTCTATCGTTCATATCACCATCTAATAATAAAACTTTTGACGCTTTATTAATTAATCTTGATAAAATATTATGTATTAAATGTTGGTCTATTTTTTCAAATGATAAGTGATTTAATAACCCTTCTATTTCATCTAAAATAATTAAATCATATGTATTTATTCCGTCTTGTTGCGTCATCATATTTATTGAATTGTTAAGTTTAGATAAACTATCTAATTGGATAATTAACCTGTTAGAATTTCTGATATTAATTGTTTCTTCTATTATTCTTTCTGGTGTTGTTCTGTCATATTCTATATTTTCGGTATTTCCATGCCCGTCACTTGATGTATATTTTACGGTTGTTGTTTCTTCTGGTATTATTTCTACTATTCTTTTCTTTTTATCATCAAAGTAAATATCAAAATTATATTTTTCTTTTAAGTCTTTTGAAAATGAATGTGCGAGTGATTGACGATAAGTAATAAATAATATTTTCTTAGGTTTATATTTATCAATTATTTTCTTAAAACCATATGTTTTTCCTGTTCCGTATGAAGATTTAATGCATAATGATTTATAATTTTTCATCCAATCATCAAATATATAATCATTTTCTCCGTCATTAGGGTATATATACATATTATTAATTTTGATTGTTTCATATCTTGATTTATATAAATGTTGTAAAGTTCGTAAATAACTTTTAGGGTCTTCTTTTGATAATTTAATTAATATTCCGTTTTCATCAAAGTTAATATTATATTTACCGTTACCAAAAAATATTTTTCTGTTTTTTTCTTCTGCTTCTTTTTTAAATTTTTCTACTTTTCGCGAGTATTTATCAAATAATTTAAATGATTCTTCTGTGTTGTTTAAGTGTCGCGCCATATATGCAACATTTACCCAATCATTGTAAGTATTCAAATAATTTTTTTCATAAAATATTTTATAAATTAAATTCATAATTTTCAAATCAAATTTTTCTAATTTGTAATCGGGTTGAATTATTAAAGTTTCTTTATTTTGTCTTAATGATGATTTTATTTTTGTATTATCTTGATTATCTTTACTAAAATTTAATAACATTTTACACCACATAATAGCATACTTAGGCATATCATTCAATTTACCATTTTTAACAATAGTATAATTATATTTATCGTTAGTTTCAATATGTGTATATTCTGGGACATATAATAAATTATTTAAGTTTATATCTGCAATACCTTGTTTTTTGTCTTGCTGGTTTCTTGGTAGTGTTTCTTCTTTATTAAAATAAAAATGATATCCTTTACGAGATTTTACATAAAAATTACAATCATTTTTTAAATCGTCTAAAATATCACATAATTCTGGTTTATCTATATCAATTGTTGAAATGTTTGACGTATCAATTAATATTCCATTTGGTTGTTTATATGTTCCGATGTCTTTTACGTAAACATTATTAAAATATTGTTTGTTATCCCCTACTGCCGTTTTTGTTGGTCTTGACATACTTTTTTTTATCTCATCTTTTTCATTTGTGTAAGCATACACGAAAATACCGCAATAATTGAAGTTTTGAAAATCTTTGAACATTTCTTATATATATATATATATTAGAAAATAATTTTTTAAGTAATTTAATTATTTAAAAAAACTATATATTTTTTTAATATATTTTTTATACTAAAAAAATTTTCTATATGTTTTTTTTTAATATTTTTTATAATAAAAAAAATTTCTATATGTTTTTATTTAATATGTATTATATGCGTTTAAAGCATCTTCTATTTCCGCGACAGTTAAGGCAGGTGGCGCGATTATATCGTTATTATGAGTTATAAATAATATGTGATATCGTCCCTTATCGTGTTTTGTCCTATTGCTTTTAGTATACGACCCACCGCATCTACATATTTCTTTTTTATTAATTTCTTGTTTATGCTTCTCATAAAATTTCTTATTATATGCTGTTTGATTGTATTCTTTTATAACTTCCTCGCCTTGTTTGTTTTTATATTTTCTCATACCTTTTATATTTTTATCTTCCATATATAATATATATAGAAAATAATTTTTTATATATATATTATAATAAAAAAAATTTCTATATGTTTTTTTTGACCCTTGAAAAAACCCATAAAATAATATTTTTTGAATTTGTCTTCTCTTTCTTTTAGGGTAGGCAACTGGGGATGAGTTGTAAGCATTATATATAGAAAAATACCCCAACTCGTCCCCAGTAAAATCAACAAGACTACAAATTTATTAGTGGTTTTTTTTGAGTATACGGAAATTTTGAGTGTTTATTTTTTTACAAATTCTTGTATTTAAAAAAAAACAATTATTTTATATTTTTATTTTTATATAAAAATAATAATATTCTACTATTATATATATTAATGTCACAATCTCTCAATAATAGTTTTACGGGGACAATAGTTGCAGGTGGAAATTTTACAGGAACGAAAGAAGTAATAAACGGGTCTATATCTATAATATGCGCTTTATATACAACAGTTGATTTATTAATAGAAACATATCAAAGTGCAGATAATATAAATTATTATTCATTTAGTAGTTTTCTTCATAATGTCTCAGTATACGGAACACATACACGAACTCAATTTTATATAGAAGGTAGATTCGGATATATAAAAGTATCTAATAACACCGCAGGTAATGCGACGGGCGTTTTGTTTTCAACTCTATATAGCGCAAATAATCACGACGGAACATTACAACAGCCATCGTATTCAAATGCAAGTAATTTAATAACTGAAACACTGGCTACCCGTGGCGTTTATTACTTAGTTGTTGGTAATTGGTATCGCGTAGCATCAGTAGGCATAACAACAGGAGCAGAATGGAATGCAATAGGAGCGATTGTAGCAGGTGAAAGCATACCAGTAATAGGGCGCTTATTTCAATGTCTATCAATAGGACCTAATGTAGGAGGGCAGGGGACTTGTTATGATGTAGAATATAACACTAATTCAGTTGTATCTGGTTCGGTTTCAGTTTCTAATTTTCCAGCAGTTCAAACAGTAGATGGAACAGTTAAAATAACTGATACATATGGCGGAACAATAGCAACAACAGCAGGAAATTTAATGATTGGTATAGGCAATATATATACAGCAAATCCATTACATACAATAGTAGATACTGGCACAGTTTCATTAACAAATTCTTTAAATACTGTTACTTATAATTCAGGACCAATAAGTGCACCAAGTTATACAAGTCCAAGTTTTGATTTAAATGAAAATAGTTTATTTGATTGTTTATTATATGCTACTGGTATTATTGTATCGGGTGATTTACGTTTAGATTATTCATCGGATAATATTAACTGGACTCCTAATAATTTAACAAACGCAACAATTTCAACCACAGACCCTCATTATGTTTATTTAGGTATAAAATCAGGTAGTAGATATATAAGAATATCGTCAGGTGCTTCATCAACATTTACAACAAATACAGATTTAAGAATAACATTTAGTAGTAAAAGAAGTTAATCAATACTTTTCATTATAGTATTATAAAAATTAGAAGGAATTCTATTTTTATTTTTCTTTAGTTTATGTCGTGCTTCATCAAATTTTAATGATGCTATGTCATCTTCAATTTCACTTAAAACATTATCTATATCTGTTTCTTCTTTCTTTGTTTCACTTGTTTTTATCTTTTTTACTACGTATTTACGTTTAGGTATATTATGAACTTTTTTAATTAATTTATGTAACGCTGTATTATAACCAAATAAAGCAGGGTTAAAACCTTTTTTATACGCTTCTTCAGAAAACGATTTTAATTGTGGTTTTAGGTTATCAGGTAATTTATACATACGACCGCCATCTATCATATTTCTTATAATTGTAGGGTGGTAATTTCCAACATCCATTCCTATATCTACTAAATGTTTATATTTCGTTTTGTTTTTAACATTTTCATTCATTATATTTTTACTTTCTTTCTTATCTTCATTTAATTTATTATCACATACGACACGATTAGATATTATTTTTACGACACATTTATCTAACATTATATATATATATATAGATATTATTTTATTTTTAATTTTAAAATAAAAATCTATTATATTATATATATTAAAAATGATTAATGAAAAACTTTTATTTAAAATCGGTTCTAAAATTGATATTTGTGGAAGTAGTGGCAGTGGTAAAACTTATTGGTTAGTTAATTATCTAACAAAAGTAGACGGAAGATTTGATTCTATCATATGGATAACAAACGAATTAAGTGCAGAACAAGAATTAATAAATGAATTAAAAAAAAAACTGGGTGATAAATTTCATTTAAAAATAGGATTAGATGCTATGAATCAAGGAGAATTAAAAGATATATTTAAAGAGAATAAAGAAGATAAAATAAAAACTGCTGTTGTTTTAGATGATTTAATGATGGAACAAGGTAAATGGACGAGTGAACTATTTCTTGCTGGTCGTCATTTAGATTTAACAATATTTCAAATAGTTCAATCAATATTTACAGGTAACAAACAGGCAAGAAATATGACTAATAACGTTCAATATTTTGTTCTGTTTCAATTTCCAGATGCTTTAAGTGTAGCAGAAAAAGCACGACGATTAACAACAAATAAAAAAGATAGAGATTTAATCGTAGAAGCATACAAAGACGCGATATCAAAAAAGGGTGGGTGCTTAATCATTGATACAATAACATCGCAAAGTGGTTTAGAAGATAGCAAATTTTTACGTTTTCGTGACACAGAAATGGATGTTATATATAAAAATTTATCTAATGTTTAAAAATAATATATTAAAAAAAATATAATATAATCTATTATATATATATAATGGTAAATTATGAGTCACTGTTAATGGGTGGAGAAATGGACACTCAAATGATGAAAATGGCAGGAGGTAAAATGACATATGAAGAAAGATGCGCAAACCTCGCAAAAGCACGTGAAGCGCGTAAAATGAAAGGTGGTAAAAAATGTTGCACTGGTTGTAAGAAAGGGTGCAGTAGTTGTAAACAAATGATGAAAATGTCTGGTGGTAAAATGACATATGAAGATAGATGTGCAAACCTCGCAAAGGCACGTGAAGCACGTAAAAATAAAAAGAAAGGTGGTGAACAATGGAATCAAGATTATATAGGAGAATCGCAAGTTAATTACGCGGGTTCACCTCTTGATTTATATTATGAAATGCCAGAAAAACAAGAAAAACTATTAAAAGAACAACGGGGAGAAATAGGAAAAGGGATGAAACGTGGAAAAGGTGTAAAAGGTGTAAAAGATTTAAAAACACAAAGTATGAAATATATGAAAGAATCCATGCATACAGGTTTAGATATGCCCACAGAAAAACAATTTAAAACAGGTGGAAAAATGAAGAAAGCAAGTAAATCAAATGAATATCAAGTAGACTTAGATGGAGCAATAGAACATTTAGGACAACTTGCATCAATGTTTGGTTTAAGATTAGTTTAAAAAATAATATAGAAATAATATTATAGTTTTTTAAAAAAATATTATAAATAAATGTTATAAAAATATTTATTTATAAAAAAAAATAATATATAGTATTATATATATATGTCAAGACGAACTAAATCAATGATGGAAGGTGGGGCACTTGTTCCCCCTCAAGTTGTAGCAGTTGAAGCAGGAAGACAAGAAAGTCTTTTAAGAACTCATATTAAAGTAGATGACCGATTTTTTGCTATAGACCCTAATTTAGATTTTGAAAGTAGCACTATTCTCGCTGAAGACCGTTTATATGTAAGTGACCAAACCCCAAGCGCCACTCAACCCATAACCTTCACCATTCAACCACAATTTAATGTTTTCAAAAGTCTATCAGAGTCGCGATTCGTTTTTACGGTTCAAGCAGTTTTACCCGCACAAACGGAAGGTCTACCCGCTTATGACCTTGTCCCTAAACCTTATTTCTCGCAGTTGTTAGTTCGTGATTTTACTTACAACGTCAACAACGTCGCAACGAACGACCAACACTCAAGAACCGCATCTTATGCTGGTTTCGTTAAAATCCTATTAACAGAAGGTAATTTAAAAACAGCGTGTGTAACCGCACTCGCAACCTCAAGTGCTAACACCACCGCAAGCACTTCTGTAACAATAGGTGCATTATCAGGGTCTGATACCCGTTCATTACAAGAAGGGATAGTTGGTTTAGATTGTTATTTTGGTCTGGATTACATCGCTGGTTATAATTCGGTGGTTCTCAAAATGATAGGAGGTGTTGCATCAACTTTTGGGAATTTTTCTTATTATTATGATGGTTATACAGGCGGAGGACCAGCAGCATCAAGAGTTAACGTCCCTATTGAAATTACATACAGACCAATGGACGGCGTGTGGATTCAACCAAAGATGTTGCCCGCTGGTGTTGCTGAAAATATTATTTTCAATTTTAATACTATCGGGACTTGGTGCAATGCTTTTACCGCTGTAGATTTTCCACTTCCCGCAAGTATATTAAGACCACAAGTAATAGTCGGTATAAATGCGGACGTCGCAGGTATAACTTTTAATGTATTAAAGGCACAATATTACCAGAGACAATACACGATAAGTCAAACTGGTCTCAAAGCGTATCAGAGTCTCATAATGCGTCAACCACTTTATTATAGTTGTATGACTTCAAATACTCTATTATATCCAATTCAAGCGACACAGCAATCGGTGCAACTCACTAACGTATTTTCTGGTAGATTACCTAATATAGTATGTGTTATGTTGCTTAATCAATCTATTTCACGATGGTCCAATACCAATGTGAGCGGAAACAGTTGGACACTGGGGTCTTATTCACCATTACCAACCCTTGATAAAATGGATGTTCCCGCAACATCTACTCCTACTCCTTTAACTGGATTACCTGCGGATTGTATTAATAATGTCGTTCTCACTGTTAATGGTCGCGTTTATCCTCACCTCTGGTCATCTAACATGCAACCTTATTCAACTCAAGATTTATCGCAATGGTATGAACAATATAGACAATGCGCACTTATTACCGCATTAAATGGACGCGCTGACGGTCAATCTAATACCAATTTTGATGTTAAATATAAATATGATAACCCTATATTAAGTAAAGAAGAGTTTCAATCTAACGTCACTCTTTTATGCTACAATATTCGTAGAAATAACACCGTCGTAAATTGCTCGGGCGATAAAGAAGTGGGCGGGATAGATTTGTTAGTTAACATCAATGGGACTTCACACCCTAATGCTCAACTTATGATAGTAGGAATCAACACTGATTCAATTCTTACCATTACTGACGGTGGGTCAACCAGTTCATTCGTATTCTAAATGTATTATTCTTATTCATTTTATTAAATAATATTAAATAAATATTATTTAATTGATTCTTTTTATTGGGGATGAGTTGGGGTTTTTTTCTTATATAAATATTACAACTCGTCCCCAGTAAATCATTACTTTGTATATTACTAACAACAATTTCTTTTAAAATCTATTTTTCTTATATTACCTCCGTTTAATGGATGATTTAAAAAGGCGTATGGTTCTTGCGACTCATAAGTATTACCGAATTCGTTACGTGAAAAATTACGTCCTGCGACACCATTCTGTATTAAAAAATCTTGTAAATACTGAGGTTTATTATTTTCATCATAATTATATATTAAAGGAAATTTCAAAGCATCATCTAAACCGATTACGCGCCCTTTATCATCATATGTTGTTGCAACAGGTGGTTCATTTGAGTTACTTATTGATTCAACAACATTATCTAATTTTTCTGTATATTGATTATTTAATAATTCTTTACTTGCTATGTCTGGTTGAACTCTACTTACTGGCGCTTGTTGTGTTGGTTCTTCTTCTTCTTCTTCTGGTTGATTAGAACCTTTATAATATGTATCGGAACTTGCGTCTCCTAAAAAATCTGTTAACCATTGATTAGTATCGTTACCGTATATACGTTGTTGAACTTTTGGGATTATTTCAAAAACGGGCGCTAATTCTGGAAAAGCAAAATCTAAACCTTCTTTTAAAAAAGGCACTTGGTTTATAAGTTGTGCAGGTAGAGCGAGACCATCTTTTATACCACTCCACGCTTTTGACCAAAAACCGTTACCGTGTTTCTCCTCATTCATTAACATATCTTTCGTAAATTTAATAATACCACGATGTAAAGGATTTTTTATATCAACCCCTTCTAATAAACCAATTCTGTGACGTATTCTATGTTCTGGTTTCATACCTCTGTAAATCCCCTTAGATGATTTTTTTTGTGTTTTTCTTACAGGCATTTTATATATATATATAATATAGATATTTTTTTTATAATATAATATATATATTATAAAATGGATATTGTAATATTGAATGTCATATTAAGTGGTTTGACTCTATTATTTACATTTTTAAGAGGTTTAAATTTCCGCCACTGTCATTCTCTTTGTTGTGACTCTGATTGCGTAAAAACACCACCATCAACACCTAACAAAGAAGATGAAGATGTAACACTTTAACAAATTTTATAATCATTAAATAGAGTCATCTTAAATAAATAACAAGATGCGTTGTTATTATCACCGCATTGAACTATTCTATTATATTTTTTTTCATTAATCATTTTTTTTAAAATAATAGTAGGTATTAAAAAAACATCATATAATTTTTTATTATTATCTTTTATTGCATAATGTATCCAATATTGTGCAATTGTCGCTTCTATTCCAGATGCTTTACCACTACACATATATTCAATACAAATATTATTATATTTAAAACAACCTAATTCTGCTTTTACTTCATAATATATAATTTCTTTATCTTTATTAATTTTTATATCCCACTCTTTACATTTCCCCTCACTGTATTCATATGAATCATAATCTAAATATTTAATAGATTCTTTTTCGTATATTTTTCCTAATTCCAAACAATTATTAAAAGTTTTCATATATATTATATGTAGAAAATAAAAATAATAAATTGTAATTAATATAAAATAGTTTTATTTATATTAAAATATATTATATTTATTAATAAAAACATAATTTCTATATATTTTCTATTATATTAAACATAAAAAAATTTTTTTATGTGTATAGTGTATATAAATAAAACTATATTATATATAAATAAATAAATCTATACTATTTTTTAATATATTAATTAGTTTTATATTTAAAAACATATAGTTAATTTATTTTCTAATACTATATTATATAAATACATGCATAAAATAGGACATACAATTAAATCACGCAAGTCACCTAATGATAAAATCTATACACCTAAACCTGTTGCAATTAAGATGATTGAAATGTGTGAAATTAAAAAAGGTGATAAAGTATTAGACCCGTCAAAAGGCGGTGGAGTCTTCTATAATAATTTTCCTACTTACTGTATTAAAGATTATTGTGAGATAGAAGAACAAAAAGATTTTTTTAATTATAATAATAAAGTAGATTGCGTAATAGGTAACCCGCCTTATAGTTTGTGGACTAACTGGATTGACCACACAATGGAGATAACTAATAAATTTTGTTATATATTTGGTATTATGAATTTAACAGATACAAGATTAAAACATATTATTGATAAAGGTTTTGGAATAACTAAAATACATATATTAAAAATTGACTGGTGGTTTGGACATCAATATCTTATATTATTTGAGAAAGATAAACCTTCTATTATGACTGTTGAAGATATGAGAATATTTTGTGACATATGTAATAATAAACCTAAAAAATGTAAAAGAGGTAATAAAGGTATTAATCCAAATTTATGTAGTAATAATATTAATGTTAAAAATTAATATATAGTATTATTATATAATGCCTACGCCAACAAATCAAGAACTATATAATAAAGTAAAAGCATATGCGGATAAGATATATGTAAAACCAAGCGCCTATAAATCGGGTTTCATAGTTAAAAAATACAAAGAGATGGGCGGTGAATATATAGATGATAAGAAACCTAAGAACCTACAAAGATGGTTCAAAGAAGAATGGCGCGATATTGGAGGGTTAGATTATCCAGTATACAGACCAACAAAAAAAGTAAGTGATAAAACCCCATTAATACCATCCGAAATTAAACCCGCTAATTTAAAGAAACAGATTAAACTTAAACAAGAAATAAAAGGAGAATTTAATTTACCAAAATTTAAAAGTAAAAAAAATATATAGAAAAATTAAATTAATTTATTTATTCAAAAATAAAATATATAGTAATTATATATATGGAGAAAGATATTGCATTAAAAATACATAATGAAAAACCAACCTTATCTGAAATGAGTGTAAGAACTTATGCAAACTGTGTTGTAAAAATATTAGAATTTATTAAAAGTTCTTCTTATGATGATTTAATAAAGGAACATGCAAAAGTTATAAAAACATTACACGATAAATATGATAAACCAAATACTATAAAAACTAAACTCGCATCATTAATTGTTTTCTTAAGATGTTATAAGAATGGTAAAAATGATAAGGCAATAGATAGCGCCATAGAAGCATATAGTAAAATAATTGATACTCTCACTAATAACATTAAAGGTGACTTATCAAATAGTGAGAAGAATACAAAACAGAAAGAAAACTGGTTAACAAATAATGATGTTGAAACATTAGATAAAAATTTATTAGAACTCGTCCCCGATGAAATAAGAACAACTAAACATTTACTACATTTAAGAAATTATGTAATATTTAAACTTTATCAAGATAACCCAACACGCAATGAAATCGCAGATAGTAAAATTATTTTTACACCAACGAAAAAGAGTGAAAGTTTAAATGATGAATATAATTATATTATTTTGAATAGAAAAAACAAAACTATTACATATCAAATGAATCAATATAAAACATCAAAAAATTATGGTCAAAAGAATGTTGAAATTAATAAAAACTTATATCCTTTATTTTTGAAATATAAAAAAGCAGTTGATTTATTTACAGATGATAACTGGTTTTTATTAAATGATAACGGAAGTGGTAAAATGACAAGAAACCGTTTGGGAGTTGTATATAGTGAATTAGGTCAGAGTATACATAAGAAATTAGGCACGTCAATGAATAGACATATACAATTAAGCAATCTTATCCCTGTAAAAGAAATAAAAGAGATGACAAATAAAATGGGTAATTCACCTAATGAAGCACTTAATGTATATGCTAAAAAGATTTAATAAAATTAAATAATACTAAATAAATATTATTTAATTTATGTTTTTACTGGGGATGAGTTGCAGTTTTTTTCTTATATAAATATTACAACTCATCCCCAGAAGATTCTTACAAATTAACAACCTTGTTTATTTTTCCAGTCTTCTTCTATGTCGTCCATTGTAACAGTTTTAAATTTTTCACGTGGGTCTATCAATGCCTCTAATATCATTTTTTTAACGTGTTCTTGTTTTTCACGTGTCAACGGTATTATTACACTTGTTTGAACTTGTTGTGATTCTTCTAAAGTTAGATTTCTAAAACTTCTATTATCCATATATATATATAATACTATATATTTTTATTTTTAAAAAAATAAATTTACTATATGTTTTTTATAGGGCACTTACGGCAACAACGTGACTATTAACCTTCTTAATAAGAATATTCACGCAAGTCGCATAATTTTGTGCAGGTGCTACTGGGGTAACAAGAGGATTGCCTTGGTCGTCTAAAATCCAAAATGAAATCTCTTTTATAACTTTTTGTGTTGGATTTATAAATTTCCATGCTACATTCATTACGTCAGATAAAGCAGGGTTCATATCTTGGTATGCTTCAGATGTAGCGAGATACCGATGTGCGTAAGATTTATATAATAATTGGGTTTTTTGATTATTTTCATATTGATACTCACATAAATCACAATATATACTAAAATTTCTATATACTGTGGTGTATTGACTTACATCAAATTGTTTTTTTATTAATGCTATTACATAACGGTGACTAATATCAAGCACTATGGGGTTAGCGAGTTGACACGTAAACCCAGTATTAATATTAGTATAACCAGCAAGGGGGACTGTTCCTATTTGACTATTTAAATATATATCTATTGTGCTATAAGATTCATCACTGCTTTCAATGTTTGGATTACTACGAGAAGCGTAAAACGATGTCGTCATTTATATATATATAATACTATATATTTTTATTTTATATAAAATAAATAAAAACTTTATTAATTTTCTTCTTCACTTGTTTCTTCCTCACTTTCTTCTTCTATTTTGTTTTTCATTCCATTACCTTTTAATGCTTTTCGTAATTCTTTAATATGTTGAATAGTTTTATAACCTTTTTTAACTATTGCAGGTGCTTTCTTAATAACATTACCTTTTTTAACTCCTTTGACTTCTCTGTAAATGTCACTTGCGTCTTCTATTAAATTGGGTATGTGTTTTGCGCCCCTTCTTATATATCCAAGATACTTTGCCCAGTCAATTGCGCCACCACTCATAAAATCAATAGGGTGAGGGTCTTCGTTTAACATATTGGGGACTCTATAAGGGTTACTATCGTAATAATCAGACGCACTACCAGATGACGATGAACCTAATGAACCACCGTTAAAGTTTGATGGAAACGCGTAAGGGTTATTCATCGCATAATCAATAGCGGATGCACTGCTGGGTGCGTTTGTTCCTGCTCCTACTTTGGTTGATTCTTTAACATAATCATAAGGCATGTAATGAGGTTGTGCAATATCTTCCATCTTAGTGTGTGATTTTGGATTTAATAGTGCTTCATAAAATGGATTAAAATATAAATAATCGGAAGCACTACCAGATGATGAAGCGCCTATTGCTCCACCTTTTTGTAATGCATTGACGTTACCAGATACAAGACTTGGATAATACGCCCTCTTATCGTCCCCTGCATCTTCTAATAATGTAAAACCCATAGTATTAGACGCACAGTTAACTGGATAATGAGTGGCGAGACGCCCTGTAGGCGCTATCTCTCCATTTTCATAATTTCCTATGTTACGGGGGTCATAAAAACTATTTGACACACTATTTCCCAACATAAATGCGGGTTCTCTACGTGTTTTTCTAAATCGTCGCCCCGTTAAATTATGGACTACGCTATTTAACATTTCTTCACCTTCGGTCATATATATATAATAATACTATATTATTTTTTTTCTAAAAAATAATATTTATTACGTGGTTTTATTATATTTTAATATATTTTAATTATAAAAATATAGTAAATTATTAAAAATTTTCTTCTACGATTTCTTCTATCTTCGTCTCCTCTTCCTTTTTTTTCAATTCCTCTTGATTTTGTTTATCCTGTCTCACTTTACTTAGATAATCTGATAGTTCGTCTTCATCCATTTTTCTTACATCGTGATGTATAACACTTCTTAAAATACCTGTCGCCATTAATTTTAAATTTTCGTCCTTTACTTTATCTGATTGTTTAACTGCTTCTAATAGTAGTAACAAATTAGATGTAAAACCACTATCTGGTGCATTTTTATATTTCATAGTTGTGAAAAAATGAGTTTCTATTTCATAGGGTAATTTAACTGGTTCTTGATTAGACATA
>Ga0181350_1000323_pt1 | contig 14029 bp, 20 predicted proteins | sample Su13VDMM110DCMD_FD_130105 | JGI IMG/M metagenome (GOLD analysis project Ga0181350, IMG submission 130105) | Freshwater viral communities from Lake Michigan, USA - Su13.VD.MM110.DCM.D | ecosystem: Environmental > Aquatic > Freshwater > Lake | place: USA: Michigan | collected 2013-07-16
AAATGGAGAAGGAGGGGATGGGAGGATCCCGAGCCCCCACTCGGAAATACCCTCAACTGGCAAGAAGCAGCCTGAACCAGCTGGAAGCGACAAGGATTATCCGACATTCGGCAGGATCGAGCCACGTCTGGTGACTCCTGTGCCGGCAGGTGATTCGTTCGGCCCTGCGCTTACTGCTTGGTCTAAGCGGATGCTGAACATTGATCTCATGGACTGGCAGAAGCGGATCGTAAATGACGCTTTGACTGTGGACGAGAATGGTGACTTCATCTTTCGCGAGGCCTGTATTTCTACAGCGCGTCAGTGTGGGAAAAGTTTGGTCATGCGAGCGTGTGCTGGATTCTTCGCTACCGAGTATGCAGCGCATCGTAAAGAACCCCAGACGATTATCATTGTCGCTAACCAGAAGCGCCGAAGCATGGCCCTATTTCGTGATCTTGTCCGAGACCTTGAGAACAAGTTTGAGATCAAGGTTCGCTGGATGAATGGTGACGAGCGAATCAACTTCCCAGATGGCTCAACGATCTCGGTAGTCGCTGCATCAGTTCACGCTCACGGCATGACAGCGACGCATCTGCTCGTGGACGAGCTGTGGGACATTTCACCTGAGATCGTCTTTACAGCTCTCAGGCCTTCACAGATCGCAGTAAAGAATCCGATGATGATGATGTTCTCCACAGCTGGAGATCAAGGTTCAACTGTCCTCCATCAGCTTCGAGAGCAAGGCATGGCAGCGATTGACTCAGGTCGTACAGGTTCGCTTTACTTCGCCGAATGGTCGCTTCCTCCCGGAGTCAGTTTGGAAGATCGCTCCTACTGGGGTTGGGCGAATCCTGCGCTCGGTACAACGATCACGATGAAGGCTCTAGAGCTTGCATTTGATTCGCCTAATAGACAGGCCTTTATCAGAGGCCATCTTAACCTATGGGTAGACAGCACTAATTCTTACCTGCCGATCAACCTATGGAATGATCGCAAGACCGACGAACCGATGCCGGCGATCCAATGGCTCGTCATTGATTCATCGGTTGACGAATCACGCTATGTGGCGATCGGTTGCGCGTACGACGGCAATCGCGTCATTGTCACGACCGAATTCGTTGTGGAGTCTGCCCAGCAGATGTGGGCCGAGGTCGTGACTCGAATGGCAGACCCATCAGTGAAGCTGGCCTGTACGCCATCGCTGGAGATTCACTGTCCTCCTGATCTTCGCCGAAGGATGACGATCGTCGGATATGCCGAACTCCTGAAATGGACTGGTACAGCGCGAGCGATGATCGTTGAGGATCGTGTCCGGCACACTGGCGATCTAGCACTATCAGAACATTTCGCGCGCGCAGTTGCAGTCAAGACTGGAGGAGCGATCGTCCTCAGCTCGCAGAAGTCACCCGGCCCTATAGAACTCGCCAGATGTGCAGTCTGGGGAATCATGCTCACATCGCGTCCGACAGCACGAGCGAAGCCTCAGATGGCCTTCGGTTGACCCTCGTGGACACGACTCTCTGAAGTCTGAGAGAATCCGATAGATGGCACTCTTCGGAAGTAAGAAGCAAGACGCGACTCCCGCGTTCGCACACGCACCGCTTCAAGCTGCAGCAGGCAGCGCCTCAAGCGGACTCGGACAGTTCTGGAGTTATACCGTCGGGGCAGCTTCAGAGCTGGCCTTGTCCGTACCGACAGTCTCACGCGCGACACAGATGATCATCTCGCTAGTTGGCTCGCTACCTCTTCGCCATTACACGACTCAATGGACTGGCGAACGGTACGAGAAAATTTTCCTCGAGACAGAGTCTTGGATGGACGCTCCAGATCCCACGTTGACGCGTAACTTCGTCATGTCGAATCTCTGCATGGATCTCATGATGCGCGGACGGGCTTTCCTCTATGTGACATCTAGAAGCTCCGCTACTGGACGGCCTTTGTCCTTTCAATGGATGCCCTGCGAAATGGTTGATACTCTTGATCAGCCCGGCCCACAATTCTTCGGAAAATCCAACGCCATCACATTCAACGGTATTAGCATCCCGACATCCGATGTCGTCCAGTTCCTCGCGCCAGTGCAAGGCTTCCTCTGGACAGGTCGCCGAGTCCTAGAGACAGCGATCAAGCTTGACCGATCAGCTGAACGCTTCGCCTCTAACGAGATCGTCGCTGGATACCTCCAGCAGACCGACAGCTCAGAACCTTTAGACGCTGAATCCCTAGGCGAACTCGCTGCAGCATGGAGTAACGCTCGACGCGTTAACGCTGTGGGCGCTTTAAATTCTGCTGTAAAATACGAGCAATTTGACACCGACCCCAGCAAGCTCCAGCTCGTGGAAGCGAGAAACTTCAGCGCGCTGGAACTCTCACGAGCGATTGGAGTCCCGGCATACCTTCTCGGAATCGGCATCTCTGGCTACAATTATTCCAACGCTACTCAGGCCAAGCAGGATCTATATCTGCTGGGAGCGAAGCTGTATCTGGACTGTATGCAGGAGACCCTCAGTGGTGCTGACATACTTCCTCGCAATAGGTTCGTTGAATTTGATACCGAGGATCTGATAGCAGATGTAGATATGAATCGCGCAGATGTCAACATTGAAGATTCTGCCTCTATGAGAACGCGTCAGGATATGCCAACATGATCCAACTAACAGCGCAACAGATCACGCTTGACGCGTCAGCCGATGGCGAACCAACACGCCAGATCACTGGCCTTGCAGTACCTTGGAATGTCAAAGCGACGCTCTCTGGTGGCGAGTCCGTCATCTTCCTAGAAGGATCACTTCCCGAAAATGGCCCTATGCCGAAGCTTCTGGAATATCACGACGACACCAGAATTATCGGACGCGTAACCGAAAGAGTTTCTACCGCCGAAGGAATGATGTTCGTCGCGAAACTGAGTAAGACAAGAGCTGCAGATGACGCGCTTGCGCTCCTTGTTGATAACGCTCTAGATTCGGTCTCGGTTGGTGCAGTCCCCACCAAGTTCAAGCGCCTCGCAGACGGGACTCTAGAGGTCTCTGAGGCTAGATTCGTCGAGCTGTCGCTTGTCGCTCAGCCTGCCTACGAATCGGCTCAGGTCTACTCAGTCGCAGCCTCATCATTAGACGAGGAAGCACCCGACACCGAAGAAATACCAGAAGATTCAACACCAAACCAACCAGCATCCGAGGAGGATGAAATGTCAGAAGCAATCGAAGCATCAGCAGTACCAACTGCACCAATCCAGTACGCAGCACCGAAGCGAGAATTCAAGCTCCCAACCATTGCCGAGTACATGATCAAGTTCGCTGCCGGAGGATCTGAGTTCGCAGAATTTAACAAGCGCATTGTCGCAGCTGCACCAGATGTCACCTCAACGGACACACCCGGCATTCTGCCAGTCCCAATCATCTCGCCGATATATAACTCATTTGTAGCAAACTATCGCCCATTGATTACTGCGATGGGAGTCCGCCAGATGCCAGCTAGTGGCAAGGTCTTCATACGCCCGAAGGTAGTTGTCAATACCACTATTGGGCCGAGCAATGGCGAGCTAGTCCCACTTGACCAAGGTACTTTTGTCGTGGACGATGTGCAGATCACAAAGGCTCTCTATGGCGGTTATGTGAACCTGTCCGAAGAAGCGATCGACTTCACTTCGCCGGAAGTTCTCGGAGCTTTAATTGACGACATGGCTCGCATCTACGCGAATTCCACCGATGTCGCAGCCTGTGCAACATTTGAAGCTGGAGTCACCCAGACCGAAGCATTGACATCAGGATCAGTCCCAGCGGACTGGGTAGCGTTCATCTACAACAGCGCCGAGCAAATTTTGACTAACTCAAACGGCAACCTGCCGAATGTCCTCGTAATGTCTCCCGCGTATTACGCATCGCTTGGAGCGCTTGTAGACGATGCAGGTCGTCCATTGTTCCCGAATGTCGGCCCACAAAACGCAGTCGGCACAGGTGCATCTGCATCAACCTTCAACGGTAACGCATTCGGCCTGTCGATCGTAGTAGACCGAAACTTGGTCGCTGCCGGCGGTAAGAACCTCTATGTCGGAGACTCCACAGGCTTCGAATGCTGGGAGCAACAGCGCGGAGCTGTTTCTGTGGAATTAAGCGATGGATCTCTAGGTCGTGTCATCAAGTTCCGAGGGTACTTCTCATCCGTAATGATTGACGACACTAAGTTCGTCGGTCGCGCTTAAACCCTAAGACGAGTAGAGAGAACGAACGATGGCAACATTCACAGTCACGCATCAAATGGTGCTCGACAATGTTGCCGTCGTTCAGACTCTTGAAAACACTGACATAGCTATCGGTCAGACGATCACACTCAGCGGATGCGCTGCCCAGCTCAATGGCGCTCATATCGTCTTCGCTGTGCCGACCTACCTCTTTATCGGGACAGATGAACAAGGTGACTACATCTTTGATCCTGATGTCATCATCCCGAACCAGTTACTCTTTCAAGATGTCGGAGCAGACCTAGCACGCGAAGCAGTTAACCCAGTCGGCACGTTGGTCTGGACTCAGACCTGTACTTGGATCACAGTTCCCGATCTTGAGGAATTTCTCGGAATTTCTGGCGCGACTGCCAATGACACAGCTTTCATGACTTCATCAGTTAACGCTGCAAACGCTTTCGCATTCAAGCGACGAGTCCAAGCTGGATATCACGACAGTCTCACGACCGTCCCAGATGCAGCCGTCAAAGCTGGAGTCGTGCTTCTGGGTTCAAGCCTGTATCGAGAGCGCGGTTCTGTGGACTCCTTCAATAGTTTCCAAGATATGTCCATCTCTGCACCAGTCGCGTCAATGGGCCGAATCAATCAGCTTCTCGGTATTAAACGATCGCAGGTCGCATGAAATGGCCGGCATCTTCACAGACACGATCAATGATGTCTCGGCAACGATCACGAGTCTCGGCCTTGTGCCGATCACTGATCCTAGGAACGCTCGACCTCTTACTGTATTCATTGAGCTACCTGTATTCTCGTCGTTCAATAACCAGACAGCGGACATCACAATTGATCTCCGAGTGTTGGCTGCGCCACCCGGCAACCAAGACGCTACGGACTACATACTCGGAGTCGTTGATACGCTCATGAACTCCTCTCTCGCAGTTATCTCTGGCAGACCTTCAATCGCATCAATCGGATCTGCCGAACTACCTGCCTATGATCTCACAATAAGAATCGGCACAAGCCGCGTATAAAGGACAAAACCCATGCCAGCTACAGTCACTTATCTATCCAATCCAACCGTTACCGTCACGAGCCCTAGCTCATTTACGCTAACCGACCATTGTTCAGCTGCAACATTGACTCTGACGGCAGAAGCGCTTGAGAACACAGCCTTCGGTCAGACATCAAGGACATTCACTGCAGGCCTCTACTCAAATGAGCTAACGCTCACCTTGTTTCAAAGCTATGGCGCTACCGAAGTCGAGACGATGCTGGACACAATGTTCGGCGTAATCTCAACGATCGTGATCAGCCCAGCTGGAGCATCCGAGTCCGCATCCAACCCTGAGTACACCTTGACCGGATGCTACTTAGAGACCGTGACTCCGATCATGGCTACCGTCGGCGAGCTGTCAGTCGTGGAGGCCACCTTCAAGGGAGGCACATACGCACGCGATGTGACCCCATAATCCATCAGTAATCCGAATCCCGACTAGGAGAAACTATGAAACTCATACTTAGCGTCAAGCTGGAAGATGGCGAGACCTACCAAGTAACAACGAACCTATTCGTCATCATCACATGGGAGCGCAAATTTAAGCGCCGATCATCTGATCTCGCTAATGGGATCGGAATGGAAGACCTAGCCTTCATGGCCTACGAGGCCAGCAAGCAACAAGGTCACCCAGTACCGATCTCATTTGACGAATTCGTAAAGAAGTTAGAAGACTTAGAAGTAGTGGAGAGCCTTTCGGTAAACCCTACGCAGGAGGCCACCGGCGACAACTAGCAGCCCTGCTGGTTGAGACTGGATTCTGGCCTCCAAACATCACATTCGAGACAGATGATCTAGCGACGTGCGTTCAGATCATCAATGAGCAAAGACGAAAGACATAATGGCTGCATCGGTAGGGATTGACTATGCAGGACTTAAGGACGCTCTCCGAGAGATTCAAAAGGTAGACCCTGCTCTACGTCGTCAGATCACAAAGGACATAAAGTCCGCTATGCAACCTCTGGTCTCCGCAATCAAGGACTCCATACCGTCAGCACCTCCACTGACTGGACAGGCTCACAATGGTCGCACAGCATGGAAGAACGAATCCAAGAAGGTCGTAGTCAAGGTAGACACGCGCAAGGCTCGCAAGCGCAACCTGCAACAAGGAGCAAAATTTGAGTCAGTCGGCGCTGTCATAATTACCGCCAAAGGTGCAGCACTATCCATGACCGACATGGCAGGCCGAGGCCCAAACCAGACGCGCAACAAGAACCCTCTGCGCGCTCGACCCAACTTCGCCGATGATCTCACCAGCAAGCTCGGCAGACCTTCGCGCTTCGTGTGGGCTCGCTCAGACGACTACCTAGACGAGATCACCCACCGAGTAGACCTGATCGTGATAGAAGTAATGGACAAGGCCAACAAGAGAATCGTCAAACGCTAATGGCAATCAACCTACCAATCATCTCGGAATGGAATCCTGCCGGTATTGACAAGGCCATAACTGACTTCAAGAGACTGGAGACCAAAGGCCAGAAGGCCCAGTTCGCAATTAAGAAGGCTGCAGTCCCAGCTGGGCTCGCTATCGCTGCTCTCGGAGCTGTCGCATTTGACGCAGTTAAAGCATTCGCCGAAGATGAAGCTGCAGCACAAAAACTAGCGACAACACTCACCAACACGACAGGAGCGACCGACGGACAAGTTGCAGCAGTCGAAGCCTTTATCTCTAAGACATCAATGGCTGCAGCAGTTGCCGATGACGAACTTCGCCCAGCTCTAGACTCGCTCGTACGAGGTACTGGCGACATAACTAAAGCGCAGGAGCTTCTAGCTCTCGCTCTAGATGTCTCTGCCGGCACAGGTAAGGATCTTGGCGCTGTCTCAGATGCGCTGTCCAAAGCATTCAACGGCAACCTAGGCCCATTGAAGAAACTAGACCCAGCTCTAGCCGACCTTGTTAAAAGTGGCGCTTCAGCCGATGACGTATTCGCTGCCATGAGCAAGACCTTCGCAGGACAAGCGGACACTGCAGCGAACACGACTCAAGGCAAGATGAAGAACCTAGGGATTCAGATGGACGAACTGAAGGAGTCCATCGGTCAAGCTGTCGCGCCAATCATCCAGAAGCTCATTCCATACCTGCTCAAGTTCTCAGGCTGGGCATCCAAGAACAAACAGCTCATCATCACTATCGGCGCTGTGATCGGCGGTATCGCTATCGCAGTTATCGCAGTCAATACAGCAATGAAGATATGGACAGCAGTAACCAAAGCATTCGCAGCAGTTCAGGCAGTATTTAATGCTGTCATGGCAATGAACCCCATCTTCTTAATAGCGATCGCCATCGCTGCCATTGTCGCCATCCTGATCATCTTGCAGAAGAAATTTGATATCTTCGGAATAGCCGTAAATGCTATCAGTACAGCATTTAGTGCAGTCTGGACAGCAATTAAGAAGGTCTTTGATTGGGCCGTCCAGAACTGGCCTCTACTGCTCGCAGTAATCACAGGCCCATTCGGACTCGCTGTCCTCGCAGTAATCACCTTCAAAGACTCAATCATCAAGTTCCTAGGGACTCTAATTGGCTGGATAGGCACAGCATTCAAGAAAGTCGTAGACCTCATCCTGTGGCCCTTCAAGAAAGCATTTGAAGGAATCCTCTTGTGGAAAGACGCTGTGATGGGAGTATTCACTGCGCTGAAGGACATAGCCGGCACGATCTTTGACTCACTAGGAGGAGCGTTCAAAGGAGTCATCAACGCTGTCATCGGAGGCCTTGAAGGAGGACTCAATTTTGCCATTAAAGGACTCAATGAAGCCCTAGACGGTATAGATGCTGCAGCTGGGCCGTTTGTCAACTTCGGCTCTATGCCAGAAGTATCACTGCCTCGACTAGCAAATGGAGGCATCACAACAGGCCCAACGATCGCCATGATTGGCGAGAAAGGCCCAGAGGCCGTCATCCCACTAGACAGGCTCGGCAACATGGCACAGGGCAACACGATCACGATTAATGTCCAAGGAGCAGATCCCAACGCTGTCGTCAAAGCGCTTCAACGATATGTCCGGCAGTCAGGCCCAGTCCCGGTCAACATTCGAGCGATGTAATGCCAAAGCTCACATGGGAAATCGTAAACTTAACGCAAGCTAGTAACAACATAACCCAATATGTGCGATCACTAAATCTTACGATCGGACGACCGACAGCGTTATCGTCTTACTCTGGGAACGGCGCAACTATCACAATGCTTTCATATGGCGGACTTGAATCTCTCGTCAGTGTCAACGATGAAATCATGCTCAGTTCTGCCGATGGCGTTAATCTTTACGACATTTATATAGGGCGCGTAACTTCTCGTACTTTTGACGATAACCCTGGGACTGGCATTGATAGCACAATGATAGTTAACCTTAACGACGCAATGCTTCAGGCTGGAGTAGCTAACTTACAGAATCAAAGCCTCATATCGGTCAATGATCAAATAAGCGAAATAGATACAGTCCTACCTCAAATAGAAATATTAAGCGACAACACTGATATAGATATTTCTGTCGGCGCTTTTACTACTAACGCTAACCAACGAATTAATGAGATTATCGCTGGGGATCGTGGGCTCATATTCAATGTTAACGCAGTCGCCTATTACCGCCCTCCGTCAATATTTACAGGCTTTAATACAGAGGACTTTACGATTAGTCGTGACGCATCTGGCGACCACATTGCCTACTCCAACATCGTCCGCATCGAATCTGCAGCTAATAGTCTTTTTTATACGCAGGCAACCGTAACAGGTTCAGTCGCCACTGAAACAAGCAACAGCGAAAACATAGCGACCTACGGGACGCGCACATTTACAGTGACTACGGCACAGACCCAACTTGTGGGACAAGTTGCCGCATGGTACGCCAACACATTCAGCGACCCTGAAACAGTCATGCTGTCGCTAACTATTTTTGATATATCACAGACGCAAGCAGCACTACAACTTTTTAATAACTGGCTAGGGGACATGACATTCGTAAGAGTCGTCTATCAGCCTCCGGGAGAATCGGACATAAATGGGTACTTTTGGCCTGAACAAATGACGATTAATGTGACAACTAGCATGACGACTATTGATCTCATTATGTCTCCAATGACTTATTACGCAAATTTCATATTAAACGACGATGTATTCGGAGTCTTAGACACAGACCGCTTAGGCGTCTAGTAAGGTTAAATCATGGCTGTAACACCTAACACCACATTCAGTTCCGGCGCTATTCTTACTGCCTCCCAGCAAAATCGCTTCGGTCGAGGCGTTATGGTTGCTCCTTCTTCTACAACTACTGGTGGAACTTTTACCGCTGAAGCTCAACAGTTGACGACTACTTTTACAGCTGTCACCGGTCGGATGTACCTCATAGTCTATTTTGAACCAACCCTGTCCGGATCTGCGTCTGCTACCTGTACTGCAAGACTTCGAGAAGACAGCAGCGTAGGTGCAGTTATCAACACTGCAACCGTGACTCTTCCGACAGCGTTTACAACTAACTTGACTGTCCAAAGCATCTTCACTGCTACTGCGACAGGTTCTAAAACCGTTTCGGCAACTTTGCAGGCTTCAACTGGCACAGGCACTACGACACGTTCAAGTACAACTTTGCGATTCCCACAGCTGTACGTCATTGATGTTGGAGCTTCATGATTATCCCCATTAACCCTGACCTCGAATATCAAAGCCTTGAACAGGCTTTACAACAGGTGCTCATAGAAATGTTGTATGCGTCCGACTGGACACAAATACCTAACAATCCGTTGACCTCTACCAAGTGTTCGGAATGGGCAACATGGAGACAACAGATTAGAGACTTCCCAGCTACTTGGATTCCCTCCAACGAAGCCGACATACCAGACCCACCGCTATGAACATTACAAACCCACCCAAAGCGCTAATCGTCCTATTTGGCTTAGCAGCTATCACAGTCCTTATGATCACCTCAAAAATTGAACAGTCAGCTGGGACAGGTCTTATCGGTTCAATCGTGGGGTACGGAATCGGGAACGGTATTAGAGGCTTTCAAGAAACTCCGCCGATAATTGGCAGGAAGAACAAGGAATGACCAGCAGACCGTATACCGGCAACAGCGACGGCAATCATCCAGCACCTCGTGCCGGCACAGTCCGATTCGTGGATTATTGTGAGTACCTCTTTGGCGTAAAAAGTATCGGTATCTATGCGAATCGTCGGATGCGCTCAGGCCCACAGCTGTCAGTTCACGCGACATGGCGAGCGGTAGACCTGAAAGGTACAAAAGCCCAGAGGAACGCCCTCGTTCAGTTTCTCTTTGAGCATCGCGACGACCTCAACATTGAAGAGATCCATGCCTACGACGGCACAGGATGCCCATTGACAGGACTCACAAGATGGGGAGCAGGCTACCGATGCGATCGGGACGCTTGGAAGGCTTGGTCAGCGACGCGCAATGGTGGAACTCCCGGAGCAGACTGGAATCATGTAGAGCTGTCGCCATTCATGGCAGATAATCCGAAGCTTGTAGAGGAAGCGTTCGCTCGAATCTTCGCTGAATGACTTGACATCTAGTCGCTGGTTCGGTCAACTGATTGAGCCAAGAGAGCGCAGCACCAGCTGCATCCCGACACTGGAGGCAATCAATGAACCCATTCAAATTCCTACTATTCACCTTCGGCTTCTATCTGAGCCTTGTCCTCGTATTTGGTGGAGGTAAAGATCCGAACCCTGAACCGATACCGACCCAGACGAGAATCACAGTCCAGATCATTCCTCTGACGGACGAGCAGATGGCAGACCGTGACGCTGAAATAGCGCGTCAGATGGCAGAAGAGAACGCATCCATCTATGACGAGCCTGCAGAGGCCTCTAGAACGCTCCCACAGCTCGCCCAAATAGATCCCGACACCAAATGTCAGCAATGGCTACCGCTAGCCGTAGAAGTGGGCTGGCCTAACGAGACCGAAGTTCTTGAGACGCTCGGATTCTTGATGTGGCGCGAGGCTAGATGTCTACCTGACGCTTGCTCACCTAGCAACAGCAGGCCATGCGCAGACTATGGAATCCTTCAGGGTAACTGGGCAGCTCATCACGAATGGTGGGCTCAGATGGGATTAACTCCAGAGGATATGTTTGACCCAGCGGTAAACCTTCAATGGGCAGGACTGCTTTACAATGGTCGTGAGGCTAAAGGTCAATGCGGATGGCAGCCTTGGAGACTGTCATGCTGAAATGGCAGGAGCGAGCAGCGTGTCGTGATCTGCCAGTTGACTGGTTCTTCCCAGAACAAGGCCCAGACGCATGGAGGCATCAGAGGAGAGCTGTGTCAATCTGCGAGACCTGTCCAGTGATTCAAGACTGCCTCGACTATGCGCTGTCCTTCGGTTATCGAGCCCTTCCCGGCATCTGGGGAGGCACATCTGAGAATCAACGACACGCCATGCTCATCTCTGACACACCGACCTGATACAGTCGGATTATCCAACAAGGAGGATTATCCATGAACGACCTCGACGGTATGGTTCAGACGATTAGAGAGCAAGAGAAGCACATCGCAGATCTTGAACTCAGATTAGCAATTAAAGGCAAGCGCATTGAATTCTGGCGCGTCATGAGCTTTGATCTTTACGATCATCTCATTGACCATTACGACTCAAGAGATCCAGAGTTAGCCGATTCAAGCTTGAGTCTCGTAATCAACAAGTACGAGGAGGCCACACGCTATGGACTTGAGTAACTATGTCGATGTCCCGACGCGCTTCGCAGCTCTACTAGCTAAATGGCCTGAGTTACGCATTCAAGAAGAACGCCCACAGATCGTCACTATTGGTGACAAGACCTTTATCTCAGTCACGATGCAAGCATGGCGAACACCAGACGACCCGATCTTCTGTCAAGCGACCTGCTTTGAGCCCTATCCCGGCAAGACGAGCTTTACAAGAGATTCGGAGCAGATGAACGCTTCCACGTCTTGTCTCGGACGATTGGCAGGTCTCATGATGTCATTTCCGAAGATGGCCTCACTGGAGGAGGTTCAGAACCGTCAGACCGACGATCGTCCTCGTAAAGCATGGGAGGCTACCGAAGGACAGAAGCGCCTCCTAAAGGCTCTCGGTCATGCTGGCGAATGCCCTAAAGAGAAGGATGCATTTGAGGCATTGGTGACAAGGCTCAAAGCTTCAAAGACGGACGATGGCAATCAGTTCTGATGATCAGGATTCAGATCACCGAAAGACTGATAGCCGACGCTGAACTGCTCGTAGACGATGCTCACCAATCTTTGAAGGACTCCGGCAGATACACCGACGAGAACCTGATGATCGGCGCGATAGGCGACGCTGCACTCATTGACTACTGCTGGAGTAACGATCTCCTCATCTTCAAGAATGACGGACGCTCATCGGATCTCAGACTGTACTCAGGCCAGACGGTAGAGGTAAAGACTCAGAAGGTCACCACAGACCCACAGGAGTATTATCGCGTCCTCATCCAGTCTCGATCACAGAACACAGAGAAATCGGACTTCATCTTCTTCACCCATCTACAATACATTGCCGGACGGCCTGAAGTTATCTGGTTGATTGGTGGATGCTCGTGGGACAAGTTCTTCAGACTGTCTCAGAGGCATCCTCAAGGCTCTCCGATGATGCACCATTACCCAGACGGTAGTGAGATCGCGAATGGACGGTACTTCCCATTTGAGACCAACCTGCTGCCGATCTCCCAGCTTGCTCCACCAAGCGCCACGATTAAACACTTCAAGTCCCTACAACAGAAAGAGATAACAATATGAGTCCCGACATCAGCGAATGGATGCAACCCATCCGACCCATCCGAATCCTCTTCAGAGATTCTGGCGATCACGAGAACCGTTGGTATATATACATTTTTGCCATCCGTACCCTTGGCGACAAGATGGAGTATCTCACCATTGACGGCATCTTCATTCATGCAGGCTCAAGGAGCATCATGTACGCAGAGACTCGCATTGAGTCCGAATGGCAGCGTCTGGGCAACCGAGAGTGAGCATCTATCGAGCGCCCAGACCTGAGTCAAACTGGACTCAGATTCGCAACGAGATCATTGATGACCAGAGGCTCACCTTTAAGGCCACAGGAGTCCTCATCTTTGTCCTGTCCAAACCTGACAACTGGAGGACATCCACGAGACATCTGGCATCGGTCAAGCGCGAAGGAATAGATGCTATTCGTACAGCAATGACAGAACTGGAGACCTGTGGCTACATTAAGCGCAGAAGATACCAAGACGACAGCGGTAAATGGAACTACGATACGCTCGTGTTTGATACCCCACAGCCTGTGGATAAATCTGTGAATAACTCGTCAGCGCAGGTCGCACCTCACAGGGATTATCCTGATGGGGATAATGCCGATGTATATCAAGAACTGATAACTAAAGACTACGAGAAAGTCCCTAAGCGTTCCCAAGTACGCGCGCACCGAACCTGTGGACAATGCAGCGATACCGGCTGGCGAATCGTCAAAGGATCAGACCTGACCAAATGTGGATGCCTCATCGGGATGGAACTGCATGGCAGGTAACCCCATCTACAACACCAAGAAATGGAAGGAGCTGCGAAAGCGCGTCCTCGAAGAAGACTCCGACTGTCACTGGTGCAGAATCAAAGGTAAAAGAACGAACGCTTCACAGGTTGATCATGTCATTGAGTTAGATCGTGGTGGAGACCCTTACGACCGATCCAATCTCGTCCCGTCTTGCGCGTCCTGCAATGCTTCCAGAGGAGCGCGATTCGTCAACCTAAAAACAGCTCAACGCGTCCAAAATCGCAAAAACTTGGAGAAAACTTCTTTTTTCGGCGAAAAGACTACCCCGAGCCCC
>Ga0181350_1000324_pt1 | contig 14028 bp, 26 predicted proteins | sample Su13VDMM110DCMD_FD_130105 | JGI IMG/M metagenome (GOLD analysis project Ga0181350, IMG submission 130105) | Freshwater viral communities from Lake Michigan, USA - Su13.VD.MM110.DCM.D | ecosystem: Environmental > Aquatic > Freshwater > Lake | place: USA: Michigan | collected 2013-07-16
CAAATCGTCTTTGATGTCGAAAAAGTCACCCTGGCCGAAGATCGCTTCCATAATCTCGGCATGGCGAGTCTCGACTGCCTGCTGTGTGGCTGGCGTAACAATGCGGCTGCGCTCCGACTCACGAGTCTTATCTTCAGATGCCCATTCACCACGGAAAATACGCTCGTACTCAAGGTACGCAGTCATAAAATTGGTGTTTCGATAGTCACGCCACCGATCGCAGTGGTCAACGACAAACGCTGTCAGTTCTTTGTCGTTATCGGTGGGTTCTTGATACTCGTTTTGTTCCATAGTGTTGCCTTGAAAGATTTACAGCGGTCGATATGCGAGGCTATCAAAAAATGCAGGCTGTTGTTGATTGAATTGTTGCTGCATGGGCTGACTTATTGGCAGTTGCATCGGATAACCTGTATTCATATTTGAGCCAGGATAACCCATTCGATACTGCATCATTGCGTTCGGTTGAAGTTGCTGCCCAAACAAACCACCGCGGAAGCCCATCATCGAGTCATAAAAAGATGATGTATTCATCGTTGGCTGCATCATATAGTTTTGGAGCTGACTGCCAAATAGCCCAGTACCAACACCCCCTGCACCAAAAGCCCCTGCGCCAATATTTGGAGGACTAGAACCCAATAATCCGCCGTAGTTTAAAGGTGCCGGTATTCCCCCCGGTATTCCAATTGGTTCTGGCCCTGTAGTATCTGGCTGTCCTGCGGGGTTCATAAAATCCAAACCATACTGCCTTGGGTTAACGCCAGCGCCCATTGGCCCTGATGTGCCTATCGGCCCTCCATAATTCCCGTATATGTCTAACCCAGTCTCAGGATTCCAAGACGGGCCTGTATCGCTCCACCACGCTGGCATGTTCGGGGCAGCCCTCGCCATTGACCCCAGACCAGCATCTGGATAACCGATAGTGTCAAATTTTCCGGCCATCTTCAAACCTCGTATTTATACGTCGCCCTGCTATACGCCACTTAAAATATCCATTGGCTTCCACACGTAATCTTCGTTTTCTTCCTCAAAATAGCTTGTCACCGCCAACTGGTCAATGTAGCTCAACGCATCCGGCAAATCGTCGTGAACCCCTTGCGCCGGGAACATAATAAGCTGGTCTACAAAATCAGACCAATCCTTCTTGCTGTTCAGAACAATCCTGCCATGCTCAAACCGACCCTGCAATGACCATATTATTCTATCAGCTTTCTTTCGATTACCATGCGTCAGGTCTATGATGTGGCTGTAAACGTTGTTCTTTCTCATCAAATCCGACAAATACGGCAGCACAGCATTTTTCAGCGCCCCGCGCTCGATGCCCACGCTTATCGGCTGATAATCCCGCATCTTCATCAGTATCTTGGCCGATGTCTCTCTAATATCCCACCGGCCATGCTCGATCTCCTCCACAAACCACTGGCCATCATCCGTCACCTTCACCACCGCAATCGCAGACTCGTCCAGCCGCTTCCTTACATTCGCCGCCTGCTTTGCCACTTCCTCAAATCCGGCCAGATCCACCGAGACATAATAGCTTCCATGCTCCGGTGCCTCACCATACTTCAGCCATTCCTCTTTGAATATGTCCGATCCCGCATTGCTAAAGCTCGCCATATACTCTTGCTTGAAGGAAAAGCTCGAAAGCGTCTTTTTCGCAGACTCAATCTCAAGTGCGTCAATCAACGGATTGTCGGCAGTCGTAAAGTGCCAAGACTTCCAATCGCTATCCTGCTCATCCTGCCCCAAATTCCACAGGTCAAAAAACCAGTTCCGGCCTTTGGGTGTGCCAATAAACATGGCTGCACCTTTTCGGTCTGACAAAGAGGCCCGAATGACTTGCTCCCAAGCCGCCGGCTTGATGTCCGCCACCTCGTCCAGCACAGCATACGTCAGTGACACACCACGCAAGGTATCCGGTCTGTCCGCCCCGCGAACATAAATCCTCGCGCCGTTGATCATCGTAATATCAAGATTGTTCACATGGCTGGACTGAATCACCTCCCGGCCCAAGTCCAGCAGCAAATCCCAAATGATCTGCCGAGACTGTCCCATGGTGGGACTAACATACAGCACCGCACTACCAGCCGGGCAGCGTAACGCCTCAATCAGCAGAATCGTTGCCGCCAGCCTAGACTTGCCACACCGCCGGCCAGCAGCAATGACCTTAAACCTCGTGGAATCTAGGTAGACCGTTTGCTGCCAGGGCAAAAGGGCAAACGTCAGGTCAGACATCCGTTACATCCCCCTCAATAGTAGCCGCGTCAATAACTGCCGCGTCCTCAACCACCGCCCCCAATCCAGTGATGTTGATCGTCACCGCGCTCCGTTGCTGCTTATCCTTCTCAAACAGGCTGACAGGTAATGTCCTGTCCATGCACAGCTTTATCATCGCCGCTTGGGAAGGGTGGTTGTCGTTCAGCGCAATCTCTATCGCCTTCCTTACAATGCTCTCGCCATCCTCATTTAGCAAAATCTGCTTGAGTTCCCGAATCTTCTGATTGTCAGTCTTTAAGACTATCGCGCCGCCCGCAACCGACTTGCGCGATTCCAAGCTGCCAGTCTTGTAGCCTTCGGGAATCTTCGTACCAGCAGGCCGACCAATCTTTCCTTTTTCTGCAATGGCCGCGCTCACTGCCGCGCTGTCAAATACGCCAGCCAACTGCGGCCCGGCCAACTGCTCTCCAGCTAACTGCGGGCCAGCAGAAAAATCCTCGAAGCTATCCGCAATAATCTCCATACGCCCCCAATATATCAGATGATCGATTTGTCAGGCTTTGCGGAACCCGCCGCAATCCCAATCCGCACCGCGCGACGCTTTGCAGCAACCCAACGGCGACCCGGCGGTGCCTGCTCAACCTCCTGCGCAAACGCTTCCCTAGAAATGTGCCTTCTCGCAATCGACGCCGCCGTGTTCCCATCCCACACAACCTCGCTCGACACCTCCCTCGGCCTAACATCACCAGATGCCACTATCTTCATCGAATTCAAATTCATCCCAGGCCGCAACCCAAGATTGTAAAAATAACGATACGCGTCCAATACCTCCATAAACCCTATCGACGTATCTCCTTGGCCAGCAGCCAAAAGTATCGCCCTCTCAGCATCTCCTAACTTTCGCTGGAAATATACAACATCAGGTTTCGGCTTACGACCAGTCCTAAAACTGTGCTTAACCATAATCTGCAACTCCTTCCCACATTGTGAAATTGCTGCGATACCCCAATCCTGCGACCCGCTCCCGCGCCAATCTTAAACAAGTCCGCCAGTTATCGCAAACCGACCGCGCGACCGCAAAACCCGGTATTTTGCTATTTTGGCTTTTTGTGGGGAGAGGAGGCTCCAGCAACTTTTACATCAGAGCGCCGGCCCCCCCCCCCGATCATGCTGCATTGCCACAATCGACCGGCGCGTCGACCAGCACCCGGCGAGACCGTCGACCAGCGCCACGACCACGGCCGCCACGAGACTGCCGGCCATCGTGCTACCTGTAAACCCGGAACGCCCGAATGCCCGAATGCCCGAATGCCTGGATGCCTGGATGCCTGGATGCCTGGCGAGACTGCCGACCGACAACGCAACGCCAGAACGCGCCACGGCACGAGCACATTACGGCATACCCTATGCCATGCCGACACTCTGGCGACGAAACCACGGGCCTATACGCGAACGCCTTAAAGCGTATATGGGGGAGGGAGGGAGCGAGGCTTTCCCGGTAACATTATCAGAAAGTTTAATAAACGCGTGAAGATACCCATATACCCATACGATACCCATCAAATACCCATATAACACTATGATTATGAACATGATACCCATGATACCCGTAAAAACAGGGTTTCGAGACTCTGCGTGCGTGCGTGCGTGCGCGTGTGTGCGCGTGCGCGTGCGCATGTGTATTAGTGTGTATATATAGGTATCATAGGTATCATAAGTATAATCATAAAATAATCATGCACTTAGAAGATTTTTTCCTATGGGTAGCATGGGTATCCTATGGGTATCATTGCACGCATTTTAATCAATTTATAAAAAACACTTGCAATTGTGTATCAACGTGCTACTATCTTTCCACGACATCAATTTTGATGCCGGGCAAATCAGGGAGACGACAATGGAAAAATCAGGGGATACCACGATGACCAAAATAAACCGTCAGGAATCCGCGAAAGTGATGTATTACAGCGCGATGGGACATTTTGATATTGCAGCTCGCACGATGTCAGCGTGCATACGCGCGGCCCGTAGCGTGAAAGAGCGCAACGAGCTGCTGACGATGGCGGCGGGATATCCGGCGCTGGTGCAACATTCTGATTTTATCGTTTAAGGGGATACGACAATGGCAAAATTATCGGCATTGTGCCGGCTGTATATCGCAGCTTGCGACGAACAAAAGGCGATTAAAGCCGAACTGATAACGGCATAGTCCGACATCCTGCGCAGTGACAGTGCGCAGCGTGGCGGATTATCTGCCGACAACTAAACTGAAACGGGAGTATCAGTAATGAACAAAACACAAGCGGCACAAGTACACGGCGGGTTGACGCAAACCACAAAAATGCCGTGTAAATCGTATTCACTGCCGACAATAGCGTGCAAAACCGGCTTTAAGATGCGCGAGATAGCAGGGTCGATCTGCGCTAGCTGCTATGCCGACAAAGGCAATTATCGCAAGTACGCCAATAACATTGAACCCGCACAGCACGCACGCCTAGTGTCAATCACCGATGAATTGTGGGTTGATGCAATGGTAGTTAGCATCGGCACGGACGCCTATTTTCGCTGGCATGATTCAGGCGATATTCAAAACATTGAGCACTTGGAAAAAATCGCAGCTGTGGCGAGCGCTACGCCCAATTGCATGCATTGGTTGCCAACCCGTGAATACTCAATAGTTGCCGCTTTCACGGCACAATTTGACGTACCTGATAATCTGATAATCCGCCTATCAGCGATGTTTACGGATAAGCCGGTCATTGTGCCGGCATCACTGCAAAACGTTGCAGGCGTAGCGGTTTCTAACGTGCACAGCAAAACGGCAATAGGCACGGCATGCAATGCGCCAAAACAAAACGGTGAGTGCCGTACGTGCCGTGCATGCTGGTCACGCACGGTTTCTGCGGTATCGTATTCAATTCATTAACAGTACGCGATTCTATGCCGGAAACGGCATAGGGGCGCGCATTGTGCCGACAACTAACATGGGAGTGTCAGTAATGAAATATCGTAACGATTACGAGTTAGGTTATTCACACGGTAAGAACGGAATGCAAAGTAAATATCCGAATAACTTTAATTATAAACGCGGATTCTCTGCCGGCGAAAAAACATTGATGCACGAGATTATGGCAACAAAACCGGACGATGATTTTCTGCCGGCCGGCACTAGTGACGCGTTTCCCGATCAATTTCACTGCTAGGGGGGGGTTATGAATATCACTTATAGCGTTACTTATCGCCAATACAGCGCCGCACATCGCGCCAATTTTGAAAATAATATTTTTGTTTCAGGCGCACGCGGTCAAAAGCTCACGCTTGCTGGCGTTCAACGCATTTTGCGCCGCACGCACCCTGGCGCAATCGTTGTGCACCGTGAGGCTTGGAATACACAATGACCGACGCAATCGCTTGGTTCGGCACCGGCGCGTTATGCGGCTCGCTGATTTTGTTCGCTTTACTTATTTCAATTTAATCAAGGGGTTAACATGAGAAAAAATTACGCAAACAGTTTCACAGCACGCGCTTATCGCGTCGAAAGCATTGACAACGTGTTGATAAAATCATTTGATGATTATGCGGACGCCGCAAAATTCGCGGCGCGGGATGCGACAAGAAAATTGTATCGGCACCAGCGGCCGGCTGGCGGTTCTGAGGGCAATTATCAATTGCTAGGGGTTACAGTATGAAAAAATACATTAAACGGTTTCGCGTAGAAACGAACGGCGGCAAGATCGTCGGACATTTTGATACCGTTGAAGCCGCAGAATATTGCGCCGATCGCGGTCGTGGCCGATGGGTTTTTCGGTGGTTCGAGGGAAAATATTGCTGTGCTAGGCAATATACGAAAAATTACATTAAACAATACTAATTAATAGGGGAATGAAATGAACGTCGATAAATTGAAGCATACGCCTGGGCCGTGGGTCGCGCAGTCTCGCGCAATGTCGGACGGTGCGTTAGTGGTCAAGGATTCAGAATTTAATGAGATTTGCGTTATCAGGGAACGTGCCGACCGAATTTATGGTTCGCAAAATGATACGGATATGGCGAATTCTGCGCTTATTGAGGCCGCACCGGACTTGCTGGCGGAACTGGAGGCGATGGTAACGACCTGGGAAGGGCCGCGAGAATTGGCGGCGATTAGATTCGCGCAGAATGTTATCGCAGCACGCGCAGCAATCGCAAAAGCTAGGGGGGAATAATGCGATTCCTTGCACGCCTGACCCTCTCAGCCCTAGACGCTATCGACCGGCTTATACCAATCGGCGGCACGTTGACCGGCCTGCGCTATTACCTGGCGCGGTATCTAATCAACGAAGCGCGAACCGAAGCGCGAACCAAGGCGCAAAAATGATACTTGCCGAAAAGAGAAAGGCAGTAAATCTTACGCAAGCGCAATGCGCCGACATGGTAGGAGTAACGCGGATAACCTGGATTCGTTGGGAAACCGGCCGTTCATCTATGCCCATCGCCACGTTAAGGTTATGGCTTCACCTTGCCGGCCTTGAGTTATTGCCGACCAGTTCGCCGGTAAACGCTAGAAAACTCGAAAGAAAAACAGGGGCTGAGTTTTCCAAGCCGGCGGAAGATTCGGGGGAAAAATAGGGGTCGAATCTTCCAGAGTCGCGGAAAAGTCGCCTTAATCCTCCGGCATCCAGACCTTTAGCTGTGTCCCGTCCGGTTCGCGCCGGACTTTTTTTGTCCAGCATAGCGCCCTGAGTGCGCGACCGACCCGGCGCTGCATGGCGACATCCTGCCGGCCCACCTCAATATTCAGACAATCGCTCAGGACATCGCCAATCTGCACGCGCGTCCGGGCGCTATCGGTTAGCCATTTCCCGATAGCTTCCTCCCATGAGTCCACATCGCGGCGCAAATTGACCTGTGCACGTTGTTCGTCTACCGGCACATCCCACCACAGGCCACCGGTTTTGTATAAGTGAACAGCCTCGGCAAATAGCTGCTCTCGGTTTTCCCGTATCCAGTTCATATTGATCTCGCCGCACGCGACCGGCCAGAATCGCCGCGCCCCGGTTTCGTCGCGCTGCCAATCGTCGCGGTTGGTCGTGCAAACTAGGACAGTATGCCTAGGGTGATCTTCCGTGTTCCTGCCATATGCCTTGCGGTATCGGTCAACCTGACAACTAATAATGCCCTTGATACGCTCAACCTCGGCGCGGGTGAAAGAGTGCATTTCGGATATTTCGACCAGCATGTGACCGTTCAGGACTCCAAAAAAGTCCTTCGACATAACAGACTCGTGACCTTCTACAAACCAATCGCCGCCCAGGACTGCCAGCGCCGATGATTTCCCGATGCCTTGACCGCCTTCCAGCACCGGCACCGTATCGACCTTACAGCCGGGTCGCATCACTCGCGCCACCATCGAAACCATCCAGCACCGGCCGACAGCTTGCATATACTCGTCGTGGACTGTGCCGAATCCGTCCGATAAAAGCCATTCGACGCGCTGCGTGTTATCCCATTGCAGACCATCTAGCCATTCCCTGCACTGGTTTCTCGTATCGTGAAATGCGGCAACAGTGGCGGCATCGTGCGCCTGAGTGGTGCCGATCCTCGTCAGTCCGATATGACGCTGAAGATAAAGGCACAGCTTTATATCGTCGGCATCCTTCCACTGGCGGCGCGGCCCTTGCCAGTCGGTGATGATTGAATCCAAGAATTCGTCATACCAGATATGGCCCTTTAGGTCGCTTTCCAGTTCTATCGCCCGGACGCAATTGTCCAGGTTCATCAATAGAGCGCCCTTGTCCGTGACCGCCATAGCAGTGGGTGACGCTTCGGGATTGCCGTTTATCGTTGCCGGGGCTAGGTTAGGCTGCGTCGGCAGGGGTTCGGTTGTGTCTGCGCCTTCCTCGCCGGTATCGTCGCCGCTATAGGCTTCTAAAGGGATTTCGTCGGCAGGCGGCAGGTTCGTGTCAGCCTCGGCGTTCGCATCCGCGTTCGCATCCGCGTCAGCCTCGGCGTATGTAAAAACGCGCTTTTTCGCCCATGTCTGCGGATCGCCAGTCTCGCCCCAGTCCGCAGCATCCCAACCATCGGGTAAATCACTGACCTTTAGTCCTTTAATCTCGCTGGCAATCGGGCGCAGTATCCCGACCAGTTGCGTCATTGCTTTAATGCCCGGCTCGTCGTTATCCGGCCATAGAACGCACCTGCGGCCTTGAACTGCCGACCAGTCTGCGCTTTTGGCTGAGTTACTACCGCCCGGCCAAGTGACGCACATAATGCCGGGGAACAATTGCTGCGCTGCGTCAGCGGCCTTTTCGCCCTCGCAGATCAATACCTGCGCGTCGGGTTGCTGCGCCAGCTTGTGCAGGCCATACAATGGGCGCGGCGTGGTGAAGTGACCACAGGCCCAGGCCGGCGTATCGGTGTCAGAGCGTGCGCCCCATGTCCAGCAACGATAGCTTTTCTTGCCGTTATTCTCGTATCGCGCTACGTATCCGATTTCCTGACCATCCGGCGCGTGGTAAGCGTAAACCGCTACGGGTGCGCCTAGCTTTTTGATTGTCATGTCGGGCGGCGGCGTGCCAACTGGCGGGGGGCAGGTTATGCGCTCTGGCGGCTTTTGCCGTTCCACAGCCTCGACCGGGTGCGCGACAGGGGGCGGCAACGATGTTCCGCTACCGTTCAGGAGGCGCTTGCAGGATTCCACAAAGTCGATACCCTCTGCGCTCATCAGCACGCCTATGGCAGTCTCATGGTAGCCGCATGAAAAACAATGCACGAATCCCTTTGCCTGGGATACCGTCATCGACGGATCGTTGTCGGCGTGTTCTGGGTTCAGGCATCGCGCCATGAATTCAGCGCCGGATTTTTTGACCTCACGATACCGGCTGACCAGTTCCACCAGATTGATGGAGGCGTTTATTGAATCTGTGTCGAATTTATCGGACAAGGGATACTCCCGGAAAGGGGTGCCCAACCAGTGCCGCGCCCGGCCATCAGGGGAGTGCTGATCGGTCGCGCTTGCGGCAGGAGCTACCTGCACACTGGTTGAGCGTTAAAATTATGCTACTGATACCTACCGCATTCAAGTTTATTGTCGCGCATGGTGAATATTGTCACCGCGCCATTGATGTCCGGTAATCGGCAGGCAGCACGCATTATGCGCTCGATTTCGTAATCTGGCGCGGGTTCTGTTCGCAGCACATAGCCGATAGCTGACAGCGCGGCCAGCAGTAACAGTGTCGCGCCAACTGTGCCGCAGTCTCGGCGGAACTGGTCGCGATCTGTGGTATTTATAATTGTTAGTATAGGTGTCATTTCCCCTCCATGTAATCAGTAATCACTCTAATGGCCTGATCTGCACCTCGGCAAACTCCGGCCCGGTATCCCTGCTGCTGCAAAATCTCGATCATCTGCGTCTGGTCGTCACTGACAACGCCTTTAGTCTTGCGCTTCATCTCGATAATCAAACCGTTGTAAATCCCGCGACGGATGAACAGCACCAAGTCAGGCATACCGACGCGCATACCCTCGGCCTTCAGGTATCCAATGAACGCGTGCGGATTAGTGGCGAACTTGATAAGCGCCTGCGCGTTCGGCACAGAAACCAGTAACCGATGGTCTAGCTTTTTCGTCTTAGCGTAATTCCACCACCACGACACTACGGCGGCTTGCTCGGCGTGCTCCAGCGGCTCGTCGGGCTTGCCTGGATTGCTGACTTTTGGTGCGCGACGTTTCACTTGCGGCACATCCATTAACGGCTTCCCGGCCATAGTCGCGTAATAGTTCATAGCGTTAGCGTTGTCGTGCTTGGTCTGCGACAGGGATTTACGGGCGGGAGGCTTGGTCATCTGCGTTATCGCGCCAGCATCGCCAAGTTTCTCGCCGCATAAATATCATAGGTTTCCGGCGTAATTTCCGGGGTGCGCCAATCGTGATAATGCTTCGGCGTAGAACTCTTTTTCCGCGCCACCTCGCCGCCAGGAAACGGTTGCAAAGAATACAGCGTCAAATTGCGATTAGTCGGCCGGCTCCGAAAAACGCCTGGCATTCCGGTTAATGCGTTACTGACGCGGCGAGTCTCAAGAGTCAATTCTTCTCCAATCTCTGCTGCCGTAATCGCGCTATCGCCCTCGTCGAGATGGCGCTGCAATATTTTTCTGATTCTGTCCGCTGTGCCGTTGGGTTGTGCCATTTTCTCTTTCCACTGTAAATGAAAACTTTGGTGTTGGTAATTTCAAGGCAATACGACTTTTTCTTTCCTCTGACGTTTCGTCAATATCGTATGTCACCAGAATAGAATCAGCCATTCCACAGTATCCGCTGTGCCTGAGTCCAGCTATTCCAGATAATGCGATATGACCTGAACGCGTGCCGGTCGAGATTACCGCGCCCTGCTTCCTGCGACATACTTATATGCTCGGCGTGCTGGTCATCTGGAATTGCGTTGTAGCGCAGCACTGCCGCCATGATGTTGCGCTCGGCGGCTGTCATGCCATATTCCTGAGAATCCAGCTAACCCGTTGTTTTGTAATGCCAAGTTTACGGGCTATTTCAGTCGGCCCGATTCCTTTGGCGCTCATGGCAGCTATCTTCACCCGGCGTTTTGCCCATTGCGCCAGTTGTTTGTCATATTTGGTCATGCCGCAGAGTAATCCCTGCATACTTGCAAAGTCAACGGGTTGTCAAAAATAAATAGTATTGGTATTTTCCGGCAAGGGGTTGACAGTTCGGTTTGCCGGGGATTAGTATCGTTTCTCAACAACGCAAAAAGGGGAGAAACAATGATTAGCTACCACTCAGACATTATACAAGGCAGCGAGGAATGGCTTGCTGCACGCTGCGGCCTACTGACAGCCTCGGAAATGAAGCTGATCGTCACGCCAACACTGAAAGCGGCCAGCAACGAGAAAGAACGCGCCCATCTGTATGAACTGCTGGCGCAGCGCATTACAGGCCATGTTGAAGCGCGTTATATCAGCGACGATATGCTGCGCGGCCAGGAGGATGAAATAGAGGCGCGTTTCGAGTATCAGAAAGCATACGGCGAAGTGCTGGAAGTCGGGTTTATTACCAGTGACAAGTGGGGATTCACCATTGGCTATTCACCCGATGGACTGATTGGCAGCACCGGCCTGCTGGAATGCAAGTCTCGCGCACAGAAGCACCAGATTCGCACCATAGTCGATTACGTAAGCGTTGACGGTATTGACCCTGACTTCATGCTCCAGTGTCAGACCGGCCTGCTGGTGACGGAGCGCAAGTGGATTGATCTGGTGTCGTATTCTGCCGGATTGCCAATGGCTACGGTGCGCGTGTTTCCAGATGCAAAGATTCAGGGGGCGATTATCGAGGCAGCAACGGATTTTGAGGCGCGTTTGAGTGCGGCGCATGATAAATATCAATCGTTGCTGACATCAGGGAAGCGGCTAATTCCGACTGAACGCAAAATTACTCAGGAGATGATTTAATGACTAGCGATATGCGGCAAACGATTGTTCCGAAGTCCGACCAGCTTAACGCCGATGACCTGATTGCTGGCGAAATGACCATTAAAATCACGAAGGTCGATATTAAGGGCGGTCAGGAACAGCCGGTATCCATTAGCTTTGAGGGCGACAACGGGAAGCCATACAAGGCTTGCAAGTCAATGTGCCGTGTCATGGTTTCAGCCTGGGGGCCAGATTCGACCAAGTATGTCGGGCGGTCGATGACCCTGTATCGTGACCAGTCCGTTAAATGGGCAGGGATGGAAGTCGGCGGGATCCGTATCTCGCACATGAGCGACATCGCCGGCAATCAGACAATGGCGCTGACGGTGACGCGCGGCAGCAAAAAGCCCTACACGGTCAAGCCGCTGGCGCAAGGCAAGGCACCCGCACCAGCGCAAGCCCCAACACCAGCGCCCGCACCCGCACCCGCACCAGCCAACACCAAGCCGATCACCGCGCCGCAGCACAAGCGCCTAGAAGCCCGTATTGGCGAAATCGGCATCGACCGCGATAAGGTCAAGAAATACTGCGCCAAGAATTGGGCAGTGCTGCACCTGAACGAATTGAATCAAGACCAGTATGACGTAATCGACCAGATGCTTGATGACTACGCGGCCAAGAATCCGAAATCGGAACAGCCAGAACAGCCGGGAACTGATGGCGGTATCTTGACGATGCGGAGCGACGAACTATGACACCAAATCAGACTCGTTTATACGCGGCAGCGGCTATTGCCTCGCGTCAATTGCCACAACAGTATCGGCGCATGATTACGCTTGTCCTGATGGCAACAGGGCCGAGGCGGGATGGCAGTAATCCGACAGTTTTTATCGTTAAATAGGGGGCGGCATGAATAAACGTAAAACCTATATCGAATGGCAATCAGCCGAGCAGCGCATGGCAGGCCAAGAACCAAGCCACAGCCGTTTGCTGCAATTGACGCGGGGCGTGGTGTGCATTGGGCTGGTGTTGCTGATGCTGTGGTTGCTGCATAACTTGTTTACGGGGGTATTGAAATGACTGTTCGACTGGTATTGCCTTCCGCATGGCCTGGACTTACTGCCGACCAGCAAAAAGACCTGCTAGATGACCGGCATACTGACCTATCTAGGCTGGCCGATGACGTTAAGATTTGCATGATTCGGCATGGCAAAGCCAAGACATTTGATGCTTTTCTCAAGGCGTATATTGCCGCTGACCGGAAAGGGGCGAAACGGTGAAACAGCCTAGACCAGTGTGTCGGTGTGCGGCCTACAGTTTCCCGCACAGGTATGAAAAACGGCAATGCGACCAGTGGTTGCCGGATGAGGCTGACAGTATTGAACGCCGAGCAGATCGCGCAGACCATCGCAACGATGAACGCGCCGATGACCCGCGCCGAGGGCAAGCTGCGGGGCTGAACGCCATGATACGGAGGCCGGAATAATGTGCAACGGTGATTGCGATCAGGGCCGTCGGTGCGACTGCGTGACGGATTACGTATTCGATGGCCTGTTTACTTTGGGTTTTATGGTGACGGTGCTGGCGGTTGGCGGCGTTATTGGGTTTTTGGTTGGCTTTTTGGTGGGGGAGTGAAAATGATTCCGATTGACGAGCAGATATTACAAGCAAAACACAACATTAAGAGCGCAGCGTTTTACGAAAGCGAATCTCTTGATGTTGAGAAAGCCATACTCGCCAGCCTTGAGCGCCTCAAGCGTATTGATGAGGTGCAGGTGCCGGATGAACCTGACGCAGTCAAATACCTGCGCGAGAAATTCGGTGACGGAAGCAAAGGGTTTGTTCGCTTATGGGATGGTCGGGCAATCGCCATCGTCAACCTCATCGACACCCTGCGCGACCTGCTGAAACAGTGCAAACACAATTCAAGCGTAACGATGGATGAACTTGGGGAAATGCGTGCCCTCGCCGCGCTTAACAAGGAGAAGAACACATGAGCAGAGATAAAGAGTACGAGGAGTATTGCCTAAAAGCCGGGATTGAAAACCGCAACTTTCCACCGCAACAGCCGAAACACTATTACCAAAACGTAGCCCAAAGGGAAGATATGCGGCCACAGCAGGCACCAAGCCCGATTAAGACTGCTATAGAGTTGCTCGAATCACGAGTCAGCCACCTACAGGACGTAACCGGGCGGCTGATTATTTCGTTGCAGCCTGTCACTCGAAACACGGACGATAGCTATCCTGCTGAAACCTGCAAGGCTGTAGAAGGTAATTCGACGTTGACCATCGACATCAATGCGCTGGCTACGCGAGTCGGGGCTATCGCAGTATCACTACAGTTGCAGATTGACCGGTTGGAGTTGTGAGATGGACATACTTGATACGCGGGAGAATCTTAACGC
>Ga0181350_1000325_pt1 | contig 14016 bp, 21 predicted proteins | sample Su13VDMM110DCMD_FD_130105 | JGI IMG/M metagenome (GOLD analysis project Ga0181350, IMG submission 130105) | Freshwater viral communities from Lake Michigan, USA - Su13.VD.MM110.DCM.D | ecosystem: Environmental > Aquatic > Freshwater > Lake | place: USA: Michigan | collected 2013-07-16
TATCATGATGTGTTAAAGCCATTTCTCGTTATGCTCAACTATATGCCAGAGACAATCGACCTCGGCAAAGCACGAATCCGAAGTTCAGACATTACAATGGACCCAAAGATCATAGCAGAACTGAGAAAGATATGATCCCCTTCTCCAATTTCATAGCAGAGTCTGACGACTACTACTATCATGGAACCTCCGATGCTAACGCCGACGAGATCATGAAGCATGGTTTGGACACAAAGAAGTCAGTTTTCAGCGGTAAGACCTATCTGACTAGGAGCTATATGCTCGCAAACAAGTACAGCAAATCTGGAGCTGGTAAACTTGGCACCGTCCTCAAGGTTAAGAAGGACGCATTGAATCCGGATCACACAATTCACCACGATTCGACAGGAGTGATCGAGTACACCGATCACATTCACCCTGATCATATCTCAAAGGTATAAGCACATGAAGACCTTCAAAGAGTACATTGGAGAAGACGTCCCGACCTGTTCAGCCTCAGGCGGAGCAATTGCATCCATCGGTGTCGGAGTCCAAGGTGAGCCACCTGGAAAAAGATCTAAGGTTAACAAAACACTTATGTTCAAACGCAAACCACCTGGGGTTACCAATCTATAAATACCTACGTTGAACGAGCGTATTCTATTTGTCATGCTTTATACAAAGAGGAAGACAAATGGAAAAGTTTCTAAGAGACCTGTTCACAGGTAAAGACAATAAAACTTGGGATCTGGGTAGAGTAATGTGGGCTAGCGGTGTTATCACGTACTTCGCTATGACAATATACTCCCTATACAAAGCCATCCCGGTAGAGCCACTAAATTGGGCAACAGGTTTTGGTGCTATTCTCGCAGCCGGCGGCGCAGCCATTATGCTGAAGCGCCAAGACGAGCCACCACATATTACCCCAACACCAGAGAATGAAGTAGTATAATGCCGGAACCGGAACACACTATTGTTGACTCGATAGTCGCCCTCTGGCCTCTGGGTGCTTCTCTTGTAGCAGGGGTCGCCGGGTGGTTTACCGCGGTGCTCAAGGGCCGAAATGATTTCAAAATAAAGGCCGAGGCGGCATTTACCGAATTGCTCGAGCGTGCGCATAGAACAGAAATTGAGCTTGCGCAGATGCGAGCTGTTTTATCTGCTGCAACTGGTAAGAAGTTTGAAGAAGTGACCCTGGAAATGATCCGCGAGCTGGTTCTGAAACAGGCAATCACATTGAAGGAAATTCAAACCTTCATTTATACGATGCCTCGCCTCGTATGGATCAAGCGCCGTGAGAGCGAAAAAAGCTACCGCATGATTCAAGTCAGCCAAGCCTATGCTGACAAATACCTTGGTGGAGAGGCTGAGTCATACTCCGACAAGTTCGACGACGACCTTTGGCCAGAGGACATTGCCAATGCCTTTGCTGAAAACGATGAACTAGCATACCGCTCAGGCGCGATTGTCGAAATCATTGAAAAGGTGACGTCGCCTAGGACTGGCATTAACGGTGTCTTCATTGGAACGAAATGGTCCTTCCGTCTAGGCAACGATACGTATATTTGCGGCCTGGGTGTTCACGAGGATGCTGCGAAAGTTATTGACGTTACTGAATTTTAAGGGTGTACCTATTTTCGGTTTGGATTATGATGGGGAAATAACCCCAGGACAACTATGTGGCTTGAACGGAAATACACCAGCCTTCTCAGTACTCGTCTAGAACGTTTCAAACTTCGTGGTCACGTCGCGTCGTTTCGCTGTCCCATATGTGGAGACTCGAAGACGAACAAGTATAAGACTAGAGGAACGATAGTTCTTCAGCCTGAAGGTTCGTATTTCTATTGCCACAACTGCCATGCTTCAAAGAAGTTTGGAGATTTCCTTCGCATCATTGATCAAATGATGTTCGATGATTATCTCAAAGAGCATCTGGCGGAGAAATATAGTCAGGCGCCTAAGGTTGATGACTCGGCCTTTGATGCAAAGCCTGAGTTCAAAAAGATTGATGACAAACTAGCTGGGCTCCGAAAGGTGTCTCAGCTAGGTCATGATCATCCAGTTCGAGCATACGTTGAGTCTAGGCGGATTCCTCCTAGTCAACACTATCGGATTTACTACACGCCGAAATTCAAAACCTGGACCAACACTATCATTCCAGGCAAGTTTGATAATGTCGACAAGGATGAGCCGCGCCTAATCCTTCCGTTCTTGGATGCCAACGGAGCATTCTACGGGTTTCAAGGTAGATCGTTCAGACGCAAGATTGACCCGAGGTATCGGTACATCACCATCATGGCTGATCCTGAGAGACCTAAAGTCTTCGGGCTAGATGCGGTAAATCTCAAGAAGCCATACCGAGTAGTCGAAGGCCCGATTGACTCTCTGTTCGTGAAGAACTGCATTGCTACGGCTGGTGGAAAGCTTCAGGCCGAGCTTGCTAAGATGCATGCTGACCCCAAGCTGGGAACCGTCATCTACGACAATGAGCCACGGAACGAAGCCGTGGTCAAGAACATTGAAGGAGCCATCGAGGATGGTTTCAATGTTGTCATTTGGCCGGAGTCTCTGACTCTCAAAGACGTTAACGACATGGTTTTGGCAGGAATTGATCCTGAGGCCATGATCACCGATCATACATATTCAGCACTCCGAGCAAAGCTCGAATTACAAAGATGGAGAAAAACTTGACCCTTGCATATTCTGAACCGACTGTGAAACTTAAGGCCTGGACGCAATCCGATGAAGAGTTTGGGGTTGATGCCGAAGATCTAGTCGCGTACGTTGCAAGGGTTAGCAACCCGACCAACCAAATGAATTTCGAGACTTCGGATAAGCTGCTTGGGTATCTCATTCGTAACGCACATTGGTCTCCACTTGAAATGGTCAACATCATGATGGAGATTGAAACCACCCGTGACATCGCCCGTCAAATCCTGCGGCATCGCTCTTTCACGTTCCAAGAATTCTCCCAACGCTATGCAAACCCTACAGCTGACACCGCCGGCCTCGGGTTTGTTCTTAGGCAACCACGCTTGCAAGATACTAAAAACAGGCAGAACTCGATTGAAGGTGTCGACGGTGCCACGGCTTTCCTTTGGGATGCGGCCCAGCGCCGGGTTCTTGATGCTGCCCAGGAAGCATATATTTGGGCGACCGAGAATGGAATTGCGTTGGAGCAAGCCAGAGTGGTTCTGCCTGAAGGGCTGACCAAATCACGCCTATACATGAACGGTTCACTGCGAAGCTGGATCCATTATGTCGCCCTGCGTGAGGCCAATGGTACACAGAAAGAGCACCGCGATATTGCTATCCTGGCCAAGGAGCAGATGTTCAAAAAGTATCCATTTGTTGAAAAGGCCTGGCCCGTAATCGTCGAACAGCTACACGCTGCTGGGGTGATTAAAGAGCTTCGGGCCCAACTACTTGAGGCTGAAGCCGAGATCGGGTATCTCGAAAATCAGCTGTACGACGAGCGCATGAACCGCGAAATCGAGCAATAATCAAAACCAATATCAACTACTTAACTTCTAGAAATTGGCAGCCAGGTGGTTGCACATAGGAAACGAATGTCAATCATCAGTATTACTAAAAGAAACGGCCAAAAAGAGCCTCTTAATATTGCCAAAATCCACAGGGTTGTTTCCTGGGCATGTGAGGACATAGCTGGGGTTTCTGCTTCCGAACTGGAGATCCAGTCGCAACTCAAGTTCAACAACAACATGTCTAGTGCAGACATTCAAGAGACTCTGATTCAAGCCGCGGCTAACCTGATTAGCATCGAGTCTCCAGGTTATCAGTACGTTGCCAGTCGCCTGATCAACTATCACCTTCGCAAACAAGTCTATGCACAACCACACCCCGGTAGTCTAGCCGATCTTCTACGGAGAAACATCAAGGCTGGTATCTACACGGCCGAGTATCTAGAATGGTACACTGATGAAGAGATCGACCAAATCGATTCGTTCATCAATCATGATCGAGATTTCAACATTGCCTATGCCGGGATGGAACAGTTCCGAGGCAAGTATCTGGTCAAGGATCGGACAACCGGCCAGATCTTTGAAACGCCTCAGATGGCATACGTCTTGATCGCTGCTGCCCTGTTCCATAGTTACCCCAAAGAGACCCGTCTCAAATGGGTAAAAGACTACTATGATGCAACCTCTAGGTTCGACATCTCTTTGCCGACTCCGATCATGGCAGGCCTCAGGACCCCGCAGAAGCAGTTCAGCTCGTGCGTCCTGATCGACTCGGACGATTCGCTTGACTCCATCATCGCCACGACTGGCGCCGTGGTCAAGTATGTCTCCAAGAAGGCTGGCATCGGTATCAACGGCGGCCGGATCCGTGCTGAGAAGTCCAAGGTGCGGAACGGTGACACCGCCACAACTGGACCGCGTGGCTATTGGAGATTGTTCCAAGATGCAACCAAGTCTTGTTCTCAGGGCGGAGTTCGCGGTGGAGCAGCAACTCTCTATTGGCCTGCTTGGCACCTAGACTTCGAAGACCTCATCGTCGTAAAGAACGGTAAGGGCACTGAGTTCAATCGTATCCGCCAAATGGATTACGGTGTTCAATTTAACAAGCTCATGTACGAACGCCTACTGACTGGTGGGGACATCACGCTCTTCTCACCTCACGAAGTTCCAGGCCTATACGAAGCCTTCTTTAAGGACCAAGACAAGTTTAAGGAGATCTACGAAGCGGCCGAGCGTTCTACCAAGTTCCGTAAGAAGACGATCAAAGCTTCTGAGCTCTTCTCCATGTTCATGACTGAACGCAAGGAGACCGGTCGAGTCTACTTCATGAACGTCGATCACTGCAACGAGCATAGCTCGTTCATCACCGAGATGGCAGCGATCTACATGTCGAACCTGTGCACTGAGATCACACTACCGACCAAACCATTGGATGACCTGAAAGATCCGCTCGGTGAAATCGCTTTGTGCACCCTTTCGGCCAACAACCTCGGTCGCATCAACAAGGACTTCAAAGGCCTCGAGCGGATCGCAGATCTAACGGTTCGCGGATTGGATGCTCTCCTCTCATACCAAGACTATCCGGTTCCTGCAGCTGAATGGGCCACGATGTATCGTCGTCCTCTCGGTATCGGTTTGATCAATCTGGCCTACTGGATGGCCAAGAACGACATGACTTACACAGATCCAGATCTCGAGAAGATCGACGAACTGGTCGAGGCCTGGTCCTACTATTTGATCAAAGCCTCTGTGGACCTGGCAGAAGAGTTCGGTCCGTGCCCAGGTTGGAAGGAGACCAAATACTCTCTCGGCATCACGCCTAACATGACCTATAAGAAAGCGGTCGATGAGTTGGTGCCTCACAAGGAACGTATGCCTTGGGGTCCACTGCGTGAACGCATGCAAATCGTCGGTATCCGTAACTCAACCCTCATGGCCCAGATGCCGGCCGAAACGTCTGCACAGACCAGCAACTCGACCAACGGCTTGAACCCGGTTCCTGAGCTGGTTACGGTCAAGAAATCTAAAGATGGTGTTCTAGCTCAAGTTGTTCCTGAGGTTACTCGCCTGAAGAACCGCTACGAACTCAAGTGGACTATGAAGTCGCCACAAGGTTACCTGAAAGTAATGGCCGTATTCCAGAAATACATTGACCAGGCCATGTCGATTAACACGCCGTATAATCCGGCCTTCTATGAAAATGAAGAGATCCCAATGTCTGTACTGATTGGTGACATGCTCTTCATGTATAAGTACGGTCTCAAGACAGGCTATTATTTTGAAACCCATGACGGTGCTGGTGAAGAGGAAGCAGTTCCTACCGAAACAGTGTCCGATGAAGATGAAGAAGAATGCTCAGCATGCGTACTATAAAGAAACACCACACCGACAAGATGATGTTCTTGGACGGCCCAGTTGAAATCTCGCGTTACGATGTCGTTAAGTATCCGTTCCTCGACAAGCTAACCCAGAAGCAGCTTGGGTTCTTCTGGCGTCCAGAGAAAACGGACATTACACAGGATCAGAAGGAATTCAAAGGCCTGACGCTCGGAGAGCAGCACATCTTTACCTCCAACCTGAAGCGCCAGATCGTCCTCGACACTAAACAGGGGTCCGCTCCAGCTACTATTCTCGGGCCGCTCGTCTCTCTACCGGAACTCGAGACGTGGATCATGACCTGGACCTTCTTCGAGACTATCCATTCGAGGTCGTACACTCACATCATCCGCAACATTTATCCGAAGCCGTCTGAGGTGTTCGATACGATCATGGACATTCCAGAGATCGCCGAATGTGCTGCTGACATCGGCAAGTACTACGAGCGCCTCGAAAAGTTGACTGCTTATCGGATCGGCCATAAGGTCTCCGATCGTGATCGGTACGAACTGAAGAAAGCACTATGGCTCTGCCTGAACGCTATCAATGCCCTCGAGGGTATCCGGTTCTATGTCTCGTTCGCTTGCTCGTGGGCCTTCGCCGAGATGAAGAAGATGGAGGGCAATGCCAAGATCATCAAAGAGATCGCACGTGATGAGAATCTCCATCTGGCATCGACCCAGCAGATCCTGAAGATCCTGCCAAAGGATGACCCTGACTTCGTCCAGATCGCCGAGGAGTGCGCCCCAGAGGTTCTCCAAATGTTCATGGACGTGATCAACCAGGAAAAAACCTGGGCCAAGTTCCTCTTCACGAAGGGCTCCATGATCGGCCTGAACGAAGAGATCATGTGTGACTACGTGGATTACATCGGCAACAAGCGGATGCGGGCCATCGGCATCGAGTCTCCCTTCAAGAGTGGTCCTAACCCGTTGCCATGGACCCAAAAGTGGATCGCCGGAGCTGACGTTCAGGTCGCACCACAGGAGACTGAAGTCGAGGCGTACATTGAAGGCGGCGTCAAGCAAGACCTGAAAGACGACTCGTTCGCTGGATTTTCTCTTTGATACATAGGTTCATGGGACAGTGATTTCCAGAACAACGACTTAGGGTAACCCGCAATGATTAATAAGCTAACAGTTTTCACGTGTACAGGCTGCGATGCAGAATTCGGCATCATTCCACATACTGATTTCGAAGAAGAAGATGTAACCTTCTGCCCAATGTGTGGTGATCCAGTAGAATCAGACGCCGACCTGGACACCCTCTACACTGATGAAGATGAAGACGACTAAGAACTAAGACCTGGTGGTCCACATAAATACCCTAAGAAGATTAGGAGTTGTTTATGTGGACCTATCAGGGTGAACCATTCGATCCAGAAGAAGCAAAAAATTGGTTCGGATGTGTGTACATAATTAAAAATCTAAGCAATAATAGACAATACATAGGACGAAAGTGTTTCACAGCGGCTGGCCGTAAGACTGTGAAAGGCAAAGTCAAGAAGATCCGCAAGGATTCTGATTGGCTCACCTACTATGGAAGCTCCGATGAGCTTAAAGCCGATATCGAAAGACTAGGCAAAGACAAATTCACCAGAGAAATCGTCAAGCTGGTTAAGACCCGCGGCGAATTGAACTACTGGGAAACCAAGTACATCATAGACGCAGAGGCCATTCTGAGGTCATCGTACTACAATGCTTGGTTCTCTGCTAAGATTCATTCTGGTCACGTAAAGTCACTTTGGATTGACGACAAGGAACCTGATGACAAAAGACCAGATGGGCAAGATGCTGGAGCTGGAATCTAAGGGGTGGGAGACCATCTACTTTCCCAATGCGCCTGGTTACATGTTCGAAATTTTTGGTGGTGATCAATTCATGATGAGCGAGAATCGTAACATCATCATGGTCACCGGAGCCGGTGAAGTTTACTATCCGAAGTGGACACCTCGAGAAGAACCTAACAATCATTGATAATGGAGAAGACCTATGGGTAAAAAAATCATGCGTAAGGGCTACGGCGGATCCAAGAAGATCCACAGCACCGTGGCTCGGTCCACTGTTGTTGCGGCGAACGCTGCTCGCAGTTCGCTGGACAAACTGGCAGGCGTTCACGCTGCCTGGAAGGCTGGCCAAAATCCTTGGCTGACGGTGGATAACCGCAACAACGATCCGAAGAACAACAAGCCGTTCATCCGGGTCCGGTCCAACGACCATTGGGGTAAGCCCACCGCCGGCTACTCCATGGGCAAACAGCCTGAGGGAGCCTCTGCGTGATAGAGGGCTCCATCAAGGTTTACTGGCAGCCTGCTTGTAAATTCTGTGACCTAGCCAAGAACCTGCTGAATAACAAAGGCCTCTCCTATGAGGCCATTCAGCTTGGTGAGGATATGTCTAAAGAATACTTCAAGATGATCAATCCTGAAGTTGAGAAGGTTCCTGCTATCTTCATCAACGAGAAGTACATCGGCGGTTACACCGAACTCAAGGGATTGCTTATCCCTGCAGAAGGAAATTGATTATGATTTATACTGAAGATCTGAGTGATGCCAACATGTATATGTCAAAAGGCCCTGCGTTTGTCGCAGATGACAGTCTTATTACTGCCGCCGAAGCAATTATGTCTAGGGAAGACCATATCAAAGTTCTAAAGGAGCGTGTTGTTCGCGTGACCTTTACTAAGGTTGATGGCACTGTCCGGACTATGGACGTCACTCTGCGTCCTGATATGCTTCCACCACAAGAAGAAACTACGAGCACTAAAGCAATCAACCCAGATGTGGTTGCTGCTTACGATATCGATGCACAACACTGGAAGTCCTTCAGGGTTGATAGTGTACTGCAAGCGATTGTTATCTGATATATAACTACACCAAAGGGCCATAATCCGGAGGACTTTTCCTGAGGATTATGGTTGTCATGTCCTCGTCACTTGTAATCGAGGATACGAATATGGACGCATGGGGTTGGCTCACAACTATCGACGCACGCTACTGCAACGAAAACATTAACTCTCCTGAAATCATTCAAGAGTTCGTTGATGAGATCTTGGAAAAGATCGAGATGGTTCCCATTGGCGGAACTCATATTCTCTGGTGTGATACCCACGACCCAGCGAAAATCGGATATTCGGTTTACCAGCTACTCCAAGACTCGAATATCTCGATCCATTTCTGTCCTGCTAACCAGAACCAGGCGTATCTGGACATTTTTTCCTGTAAGCCTTACGTTCCCGACACGGTAGTCGACATTTTCATTAAGCACTTCTGCCCAGAGAAATACGCAGTAGGCTTTCATGAGAGAGTAGCACCAACCTAGGAGACAACACCATGCAATTTAAGATGAGCCAGAAGGAACGTGAGGACTCCGATAAGTGGATGGCCAACGTAGCCCTTCCTGCAGCGCTGGCATATCAGCGAGCGACCTACTCGAAGCCGACTGCTGAAATGAGAGAGTGCTGGGATTACAACCAGCCGCATGGTGTCAGCACCTATTACGAATTCTCGAATAGTTCGGGTATCGGTCAGAGCGTCAAAGTGATGATCAAGGTGACTGGATTTTCTATCAAAGCTAACTTTACGGATTATGACACGTGGTGATTGACACAAACGAAGTATCTTCTAAGGCCATGGGTGGAACTGAACTCATGGCCTTAGGCCTATCTGAGCGGCTGAAGAAGATTCCAGGTCTTCCTGGCAAGAGCCGATACGACGACTTTCAAATCGTCTGCAGCCGAGTAAGAGATCTGGACGAGTCTAAGTTCCGGATCTTCTGGGCACACGACCTTCCGGGAGATCCGGAGTCCGAGTTCCTTCATGACCCGCAGCTAAGAGACCGATTCCATCGGTTCGTGTTCGTCTCGAACTGGCAACTCTGGGGTTATGCCCAACGATACAATCTGCCGATGGAACGTTGTGTGGTCATCCCTAATGCCATCACGCCGATTCCCAAACATGAGAAGCCGGATCCGGACAAGCGAATCAATCTGATCTATTTCTCGACACCACACCGTGGGTTGGAACTTTTGAAGCCAGTCTACGACCTGCTGTATCAGCAGTACGGCGACAAGATCCATCTTGACGTTTATAGCTCCTTCAACCTCTACGGCTGGGGCGAGAGAGACGCTCCATATCAGTCCCTCTTTGATTCGATGGAGGGACACCCAGGCATCACCAACCACGGTGCACAGCCTAACTCGGTGATTCGTGCTGCTCTTGAGAAGGCCCACATCTTGGCCTATCCAAGCATCTGGCCAGAGACGAGCTGCCTGGTCCTTATTGAGGCCATGTCCGCTGGGTTAGTGTGTGTCCATTCGAACCTGGCGGCACTGCCTGAGACCTCGGCTGGGTTAACGAAGCAATACACCTTCCACCCAGATCCAAGCGTCCACGCTAACAAATTCCATCAAGAACTTTCTTGGGCGATAAAAAACTACGAAGGGCCATGTACTTATTCTTCAAGGCATGCTAAACTGGTACATGAGTGGGGGACTGTCCTCGACAAGTGGGAAGACCTGCTTGAAGGGGTTAAGACCCTCGACCCACCGAAAGCCTTCCCAAGGGGGGAAGTGTTCTCCATTAAGGTTCCTTAATCATGTCGACTGCCACTATCAAGAAGCGCGGTACCGGTACACAGAAACCCAAGAAGATTCCTCTTCCTCGTACACCGAAGATGGTGGACACCAAATATCTCGGACTCGAGCCTGAACTCGAGGGCCTCGATCTGGAGAACAACGATGTCCGACTGACTCGAGCCTACACGTGGTACAACCACTTCTACGGTCCGCCTGAGGCGAAGAAATGGGCCGTGGACTATTATACCAAGATCAGCCCTGTCACGGCCAAGACGCTCCAACGCGTCCCTGAGGCTTATTTCTCCACGACTGTGGGTTGGCTGTGCCGGATGATGGACCGCGGTACGGTCCTGCCGACTCAGAGTCGTGCATTCCTCCAGCAAAAACTCTTGGAGATGTCTCAGATCGCTGAACTTCAGGTCGAGAAGAAAGCAGTCAAGGCGATCGTCCGTGGATACACTCCGCCCCCTCATGATGCAGTGATCGCTGATGTTGAGTCCATGCTCGACGGCTTCTACAGTTCGGATTACGCCGTTCCGTTCGACATGTATGACTACCTCCAGAAGAACGATGTCAAGAAGGGCTGGGCCAAGGCCGTGGCCGACTACTATCGTCCCCTGATGGCCGAGATGCGCCTCTTGATGACCAAGAAGGACAAGGACCTCAACGAGGCCTATGCCAAACTGACCAAGAAGCAGATCGATACATACCTGAAGCTGCTGTATTCCATCATCGAAGACAGTGAACGTTGGTACGCCAACAAGGCCAAAACCATCCGGACTGCTCGGACTCCCAAGAAGAAGTCGACTGAGCAGCTCCTGAAATATTTCCACTACATGAAGGATATGCCTGCCCTGAAGGTCGTGTCTATTGACCCTGCCTCCATTATCGGCGCTTCTACCTTGTATGCTTACAATCATAAATACAAGAAGCTGATCGTCTACACCGCCAAGGATGGTGAGACCCTCTCAATCAAGGGCACCAGCATCGTCAACTATGACGAAAGCAAGGTCCAAGGCAAGAACCTCCGCAAGCCTGAGGTACAACTCCAGACCTACCTGAGTGGTACGGCTGCCTTCATGAAGAAACGCTATGAAGAAATTAACTCCAAACCTTCCATCCCATCCGGGCGCATCTCTGAAGATGTGCTCCTACTAAAAGTGTTCAAATGAGTGCAAGAATATACCCGTTCCCGCAACGGCAAAAGCAAGAGAGTCCTTCAGGGCTCCGAGATAAACTAACTGAGATTGAGGAGACGGTCGATGAGATCGTCCCCGAACTCTTAGGAATGTTAATAACTGCCGGTTACGATGTATCCGGGGACGCATATGTCCAAGACGTCGCACTCATAGTTGAATCAATGAAGGCCATTATGTTTAGATCCGAAGCAATGGATCATGGCCTTCATAAGATTAGCGACAGAATCAATGTCACTGACTTGAATACCGCCTGCGCTAACACAGCAAGATAACCCCCTACAATTGATAATGAAGGCACAACGCCAATGCAAATCCTAGACCTCAATCAGGTCATGCTCGCAAGCATGTTCGTCCAGATTGGCAACTCCAAGAATGCCGAGGTTGATGAAGGCCTCATTCGGCACATGGCATTGAACTCGATCCGAGCGTATAACCAAAAGTTCAAATCAAAGTACGGTGAGCTGGTCATCGCATGTGACTCCCGCCACTATTGGCGCAAGGACGTCTTCCCATATTACAAGGCCAACCGCAAGAAGAACCGCGACGAGTCCCCGCTGGACTGGGAGGTCATCTTCAAAGCCCTGCACAACATCCGCGATGAGCTGAAGGAGTACTTCCCGTATCGGATCATCGAGGTTAATGGCGCAGAAGCCGATGACATCATTGCTACGCTCTGCTTCGAACACGGTATGAACTTCGGCCAGCGTATCCTGATCATCTCAGGAGACAAGGACTTCGTCCAGCTTCACAACCATCCTGCTGTCGATCAGTTCAATCCGATCCTCAAGAAGTGGGTAAAGCACAATTCGCCCGAGCAATATTTGAAGGAACACATCATCAAAGGTGACACCGGTGACGGCGTGCCGAACGTTCTTTCCAATGACGATGTGCTTGTCACAGGAACCAGGCAAGCAACTCTGACGGCCGGCCGGCTCGAGGCCCTCTTGAAAGAAAACTATGAAGCGGATTGTCTTAAAAAGATAATTTCACCAGAAACGCTCCAAAGGAACCTTGCCCGTAACCGGAATCTCATAAGTATGACTGAGATACCGCAACGAATCCAAGACGAGATCTTGGCATCATTTAATGCGCAGGCCGACAAACCTCGCAAAGATTTGTTCAACTATTTCGTGAAGTTCAAGCTTAAGAACCTCATGGAAGCAATCGGTGATTTCTAATCACCACGGAGACTAGACAATGGAACGTAAGACCCTAGGCATCGCGCAGGTCCTTGAAATGACCTCCAAGCAAAAGACCAAGCAGGAAAAGATCGCCTTCCTGCAGGCAAACTTCAGTGCAACTCTGGCCGATATTCTCATCTTGGGGCTGCATCCCTCGGTGAAATGGCTCCTGCCTGAAGGATCACCTCCGTATAACAAGAACGACATGGACAACCAAGAGTTCGTGATGTTCCGGCAGGTGAAGAAGCTGTATATGTTCCTCGACGGTGGTGGTAACCATCTGAAACAGCTGCAGCGTGAGAAGATCTTCGTCGATGTTCTCCAATCTCTGGCACCGGCTGACGCCGAGCTGCTCATCTCCATCAAGGACAAGAAGCTTCCTTATGGTCTGACAGCTGACCTGATTCGTGAGGCGCTGCCTCAACTGAATCTTCCTGAGCCTGCCGCGGCTTAAAGGAACACGGTCATCCCAACCTACACATTCCGAAACAAAGACACCGAAGAAGAGTTCGATGCGGTCATTTCCATGTCCGCTTACGACTCCTATCTCGAAGAGAATCCCCATCTGGAGAGGGTATGGACCGCTAAGGCACCAGCACTCATCAGTGGGGTAACCGCGAAACCATCTGAGGGTTTTAGGGACCTCCTTAAGGGGATCCATAAAGGCGCCGGGAGGCAGAGCAACATTAACGTGTATTAAAAACAAGAACCCCCATAGAGAGGTCAAAATGCAGTCAACTAAGCCGCTGACAAAGAGACAGCGTCGTCTCATGGATGGAGCAGTCCAACAAGTGGACACTCCAACATTCAAGACTCATTTCAGGATGCAAAGGGTTGAACCCCTAACTAACAATCAGTCCCTGGCAATGGCTGCGTACAACAATGGTGATAATCTACTGCTTCATGGAATGGCAGGAACCGGTAAAACCTTCCTAGCTTTGGCTATGGCGCTTCAAGACATGATGGCCGGAGACGTGGCCCAGAAGAAGGTTACGATCGTCCGTTCGGTTCTCCCAACTAGAGACATTGGCTTCTTGCCAGGATCTATTGAGGAAAAGATCGGTGTCTATGAGGCACCATACATTGCGCTGTGCACCGAACTCTTCGGCAGGGCTGATGCTTACAGCATCCTCAAGAGCAAGGGCGTGATCGAGTTCATCCCAACCTCATTCGTTCGAGGTGTGACCATTCAGGATTCTATCATCATCCTCGACGAGGTCAACA
>Ga0181350_1000327_pt1 | contig 13961 bp, 12 predicted proteins | sample Su13VDMM110DCMD_FD_130105 | JGI IMG/M metagenome (GOLD analysis project Ga0181350, IMG submission 130105) | Freshwater viral communities from Lake Michigan, USA - Su13.VD.MM110.DCM.D | ecosystem: Environmental > Aquatic > Freshwater > Lake | place: USA: Michigan | collected 2013-07-16
AATAGCGTAAGCCATCCAGTTTTGAGCTACAGGACTTTCTATCAATGAAAGTAAATTAAAATAGTTCATTGGACGAGAAGTCATTGGTGTTCCTGTTAATAACCAAAGGTATTTACTCTGTTTTACAAAACTATTAACTAATTTAGTTCTTTGAGCTTGACCATTAGATATGTAATGTGCTTCGTCTATTATTATTAACTCAAAGTTAGCTTTTGTTATTAAAGAATTTTCAATATCTTTTAATTCATAAAAGTTTTTAAGGATGTCATAATTAATGATTACAAAATCGTGTTCTGTTGAAAAGTTTTTACCTTCACAAATATATACACTTCTATCTGAATAATTCTCAATTTCTCGTTGCCAATTTATTTTTAATGATGCTGGACAAATAATTAATATTTTCTTTACATTAACCTCTAAAGCCGCGATAACCGCTGAGGTCGTTTTTCCTACACCCATATCGTCAGCTAAAATAAACCTTTTAGTTCCCGATAATTTCTCAATTGCTAGTTTCTGATGGTCAAGTGGAGGTCTATGAGAATATTTTTCATAGTCTATTTTAATTTCTTCGGTTGTATGTGTTTTTAATAACGCACCCTTCGGCAACCAAAAATCGTGAATGGTTTCACCTGACAATATTTTACCCCAAATATGATAAGCCTTATCTTTCTCAACAAGTAATTTCTCAACCCAAACTTGTTCGGGTATTTTAACCAGTAATTTTTCGTCGGCTAATTTTTTACCAAAGTAAGGGTCTAAGTCAACCCATTTTTTAGCAACTTTAGGGGTTACTTCGTGATAATTAATTATATATTCTGATTGAGAACGAGTTGGAAAGAATTTTTTATTGTTTTCCTTTTGGGTTTTCATTTTAAGAATATGGTTATTTGCTCCCGAATAGGTTTCAAGTATTTCCAACGCTCGTTGTTCTAATAATGGAGTATTTGTATTTTCCAAAGTTATAATTTTAATTAAAAAATAAGTAATAAATGGATATTTATAAATAAAAAATTAATTATGTCAAACAATAAAATGCCTATTTCTAGAATCGGCAAATTTTTTGGTGAGGAAGACTATAATTTGGAGCTTTCATTTGGTGAGGAATACTTGTATGGAGATATGAACTTTACATTAGTTTTATATCGTGTTGATAGACAAAAGACGAAGAAGGATGATGTTTATGGGGAAGCGGTGTCTGACGCGATAACATTTCTTCCACCTGTTGAATTCAAGGGGTTGGTTCAGGTAATGGCACCGGAAAACAAATATTTGGGTAACTCAAAGATAGAACAATTTGAACCGGGTAATTTACGAGTTTCTGTTTATCAAAGACATTTAGAGGAACTAGAAATTGACATCAATTATGGTGATTATATAGGGTATTACGAGACTGAAGATAGAATTAGATATTATGTTGTTAATAATGACGGACGTATAACATCAGACAATAAACATACTTATGCTGGATATAAACCATTTTATAAAACAATTATGGCATCACCAGTTACAGATAATGAATTTAGAGGGTTATGAGAAAACTAATAAAAGAAGAAATTGAGGGTATTGATAATTTTTTAGAAATAATTGTGGGAAAATATCCAAGTTTAGAACCTTTTTTAGAGAAAATAAAAAAAGATATTGAAAACTCCGGTTGTCCTAATATTGAATTAACTAACTTAAATGGACCTTTAGGGTTAGCTTTACATAATAGATTAATGCTTGATAAAAAAATACTTAATAGTAATTTATCTTTTTTAATTTTTATTTTATTTCACGAGATAGGTCATATGTATCAATTTAAAAAATATGGTGCTGAAAAAATGTTGGAAGTTTATCTTGGTGAAATGTCACTTAATGACGCTCTAAATTTTATACATAAAACAGAAATAGTTGCTGACGAATTTGGGGAAAGAAAAGTGAGAGAATATGTTAAATTAGGTATTGTTGATTCTAATGAAGTTCATATGAAAGGACCTCATAAAAAGATGAGTCCAAATATGTTTGCTATGACACTTAATCAAATTAAAAGTGTTATCAAAGATAGAAAATTAGATAACCCTGAAAAATTAGCTGAGTTTATGTATAACGCTTATAAAAGAAACTTTTAAAATAAGGTTATGAAAATTATAATAACGGAAAACAAATTATTTAACTCCATTTACGGTTATTTGGAAAAAACATTCATTGAGGAGGACGAATTACATTGGACGTATGCTGAAGATTTAAGTGACGAATATGGTAACGAGGATGAAAATCTTATAATTTTTTATAGAGGTGATTGGGAAGGTGAAGACTATAGTGATATAGTTTTTGCTTATTACGCTAAAGATTACTTTGATGATAGTCCAGCTAATTCTCATAATAGAAGTCAAGCTCCAATGTTAATGGTTACAAAATATTACGACCTTAATGATATGTTTGCACAACATTGGGTTGAACCTATGAAAAAGTGGTTTGAGGATAAATTTAATTTACCTATTAAAAGTATAACATCTTACTAACTAAAATATAAAAATATGAAAATAATTATTACAGAGAATAAGTTATTTAATTCCATTACAAAGTATTTGGAAAATACCTACAATTCGGAAGATGATTTAGAATGGGTATATGACGAATCGTATGATTATGTGAATGATGAATATGATGACCCAATCAATGAAAATATAAGACTTTATTTTAATGGTTGGCTTGATGGTGACAATAGTAATGTGATTTTTACATATTACGATAAAGATTATTGGGATGACCCTTCAGGAAGAGCTGAAGCACCAAAGTTAGTAGTTACTGAATATGATGAACTTACTGAAATGTTTAGTGAATATTGGAAAGAACCAATGAAAAAATGGTTTGAGGAAAAATTTGATTTACCGGTAACTTCTGTTACACGAGATGTGTAAAAATATAAAAATATGAAAATAATAATAACAGAAAGACAAAAAAGACTACTTGAGAAGATAACCAAAACAGATGTTATATGTGACAATTGTGGTTGGACTTGGAAGTTATTAGATGGTGGGAACGACCCTTATATTTGTCATAAATGTGGTCACGATAATGAAGAAACTAATTATATTGGTAAAAAAGTTATGGTATATTATAACCTACATAAACACACGTTCTCAATAACCTACAAAGGTTTAGTTATTAGTCACGCTGATTATGTAAAATTAAGTGATGTTGAATTTAGAGTTAGACAGGGTGGTAGAGAAAAAGTTATTAAAGAGAAAAGTAAAAATGTTCACTCATTTGTAATTGGAACATTAATGGATTATTGTAAATATCCTTGTGAGAGTTTACCAAGTGAACCAAATAGCAATATTGTAACCTATAACCCATATAAGTATAACTCTTATGTTATGAAAGACACCGAAGAACCAATATACAATTCCGGTGAGGTTGAGATGATAAATTCAAGAAACAAAATATTTATAACAAAACGATAAAATGCCATTACCTAAAAAAAATAAAAAACATATTCCTTTAACTTATACTAAAACTCTATATCCTAGACGACAAGAATTAGTTGATAAGATAAATGAACACGGAACTTATTTACCTAAATCAATACTACATGCCGATTTAGATGGGGGTTTTTTATCATTTGTAAAAAATGATTTGAAAACAGTCGTAGATGGGAAAACCATACCTATGATTGATATTTTAATGACTACTCAAAACTGGGCTCAATTTACGGAGACTTGGAATTTCCAAAATATAGATAAAAATGTTGAACCCCCATTTATAACTGTGGTTAGAATACCTGAGGTTAAGTATGGGTCTAATCCGGCTATAATTTACAATATACCAAATAGGAAACAATATTTCTATGCTCAAGTACCGACTTGGGATGGACAACGACAAGGTATGGATATTTATAAAATTCCACAACCAATTCCTGTTGATATTTCATATACTGTAAAGATTGTATGTAATAGAATGAGGGAGTTAAATGAGTTTAACAAAAACATTTTAGGGATGTTTGCTTCAAGACAGGCTTATACAGTAATCAAGGGACATTATATTCCGGTTATTATGGGTAATATTTCTGACGAATCAGTTACGGAGATTGAGAAGAGAAAATATTATATTCAAAGTTATGAATTTACGGTATTAGGGTTTCTTATTAATGAGGATGAATTTGAGGTATCACCGGCGATAACGAGAGTATTACAGGTTGTTGAATTTGAGAAAGAACCAAGAAAAAGGAGGGTTAAAGTTGATACTAATCCTTCAGGGGTATCATTAACTTTAGAATATCCAATAGATGTTTTATCCGTTACCCAAGTATTTGATTACACTGTAAATATAAATTTAGGTGATACATCAAATGTTGATACTTTTGATGTTTATATTAACGGTGATTTTTACGGGTCGGATTTATCGGAAATATTAATTAATACAAATGATGTTTTAAGAATTGATATAACAAAACAAGATAATCTTACAACAGCGTCAATTAAATTAAACAATGAGTTAATTTAATTCTCACCATAGATATCTTTTTTATCTTTACAAGTCTCAATAATTAAATTTTCTAAAAACTTATAAATTTTAATACCTCTCTTTTCACAATATAGTTTTAATATGTTGTGAGCATCTTCCGATATCTTTAAGTTTTTTATTTTTTTATTGTTCTCTTCCATAGTATATAAATACTTCATTTGCGTAAATAGGTCGTTTATTGATATTATTAACCGATAAGTAGAAAAAAGGTAGAAAAAAGTATCCTAAATTATAAATTCTTTATAGTTAATAAAGTGTTTTGGTTTTTTTTGTAATATTTATATATAAACAATAAATTATTTAACTAAAAAACTAATGGCAACAAACAGTAAAGTATTTGTATCTCCTGGAGTATACACATCTGAAGTTGATTTAAGTTTCGTGGCTCAGAGTGTGGGTGTAACTACGCTAGGTATCGTGGGGGAAACTCTTAAGGGACCAGCATTTGAACCAATCTTTATACGAAACTTTGATGAATTTTCAACATTTTTTGGGGGAACATCTCCAGAGAAATTTATAAATACCCAAATCCCTAAATACGAGGCGAGTTATATTGCAAAATCTTATTTGCAACAATCAAATCAGTTATTCGTAACTAGAGTATTAGGTTTATCAGGGTACGATGCGGGTCCATCTTGGACAATAACATCTGTGGCGAACGTAGACCCAACAACAATTGATTTCAAGTGTTCAGGTTCAACTACCGTTGATTGTGAAATCATATGTACAGGTTACACTAAAACATTAATGTCTGTTAACTTTACAGGTTGTACTGGAAATATTGATAGTATTGGCTTCACAACAAGTTTCCCAGCTGCTATCGCAAACAAAATCAACACATCTTACGAATTGTTCAACGGAAGTACTTCAGTTATCAGTAATGATTTGAAAAGTCAAATTTTTGATATTATCAGTACTCCAAGTAAATCTGCAACATCTGTTTATTATTTCGGAGCTATCGTTGGTGATGATTATACAGCATTATCAGGATATACTGCTCAAACAAACGTTTTTGGAGTTAATAATGTAAATGCTGATTTAATTAATTATTCTGCACCTCAAAATGACGCTTGGTATTACTCATTATTTGATAATGTTGGTAATTCAGTTTATAGTGGTAGTTCATTCTATTCTACAATTACTAATTTCACTCAAACATCTCAATCAAGTAACTGTGCTTCATTCTACAGCTATAGTATTAGTGGTACATCAGGAAGTATTAATTATAATACAAATACAATTGATGTTGTATTACCTTATTCAGGTTTCTCAGGTACTTCATTCTCAGCATTAACAGCTGGATTTAGTGCTTGTACTAGTAATGTGAAAGTTGGTGGAGTTTCTCAAACAAGTGGTGTGACTGCTAATAATTTTACGGGTGGTTGTTTAACTTATGTTTTAGTTTCACAAGATTCTAGTGTTACAGCTAACTGGACAGTATGTGTTACATTACAAAATCCTTGTGCTCCGGCAACACCAAGTAATTCAGGTAATAATAATACTGGAACTATTCAAACTTGTTATTCTGGAACTGTTACAGGATATGTTTATACTTTTGAAGGAACATCTTATTCAGATTACGATAATTTAGTGTTAGCTACATTACGTTCAAGAGGTATTGCGACATATTCAACAGATAATGGACCGGTATATGAAGTTAGTGATTTAAATGATGTATCATTGAATGTTACAGGTGCTACATATTCAGGAGTGACTAAAAACCCATATAATACTTTCGGTATTAATTTAACAAATAAAGATGGTGAGATTTTCTTCTTTGAAACATCTTTCAGTAATTCTGACCCAAAATATTTAGGTAAAGTATTTGGAATGTCTAACTTCTCAAAACCTAGAACTACTGTTCCGGTATTCGTTGAGGAAGATTTCCAAACATTATTAACTTACGCTTATAGAAAAGGTTATATTAGAGGTATTAATAGTCAATTAACTTCTTTACCTGATGCTAAACAAGGTGTTGATGCAACATCAATCGCTTGGTATTTAGAAAAATATCAATCACCAACATCTCCTTGGTTAGTTTCTGAATTAAGAGGTAATAAAGTTTATAACTTGTTCAAATTTACAACAATTGCTGATGGTGATGCTGCAAATACTGAAGTTAAAATTTCTATTGCTAATATTTCATTCAACAATGGAACTTTTGATGTTCTTGTAAGAGATTTCTACGATACAGATAATAACCCTGTTGTTATTGAGAAATTCACTAATTGTTCTATGAACCCTAACGACAATTCATTTGTTGCTAAAAAAATTGGTACATTAGATGGTGAGTATGAATTAAACTCTAAATACGTTATGATTGAAATTAACGAAGATGCTCCAGTTGACGCTCTTCCTTGTGGTTTCTTAGGTTATAACTATAGAGAATACGCTGGTGCTCGTTCTCCGTTCCCAATTATTAAAAACAAATATGATTTCCCTGGTGAAGTTGTTTATAATCCACCATTTGGTATTTCATCTGGAAGTGATAACGCAACAACAAGTGGTGGTGATAATGTTCGTAGAACTTATTTAGGTATTTCAGATACTATTGGTATTGACTTTAGTTTCTTTACTTATAAAGGTAAACAACTTCCGTTGAACGTATGTAATGATACGACAGGTGATGATTGGGCTTTTAGAACAAAAGGTTTCCACATGGATAAAAATGCAAGTGGAATTACAATTCCTAATACATTCTCAACTAGTGGTACTTCAGCTTTCTTCGTTGGTTCTGCAGAATTTACTGCTGACCCGGATAATGAAAGTAATCCATACTACAGATTGTTTGCTCGTAAATTCTCATTGCTAGTTCAAGGTGGATTTGACGGATGGGATATCTATAGAGAATCAAGAACAAATTCTGATAGATTTTCAATAGGTAAAACAGGTTATTTAAAAGGTGCTTGTGTTAGCACTAAATATCCTTCAGCTACAGGTTGGGGTGCGTTTAAACAAATCACGATAGGTGATAATAGTCAAGATTGGGCTAATACAGATTACTACGCTTATTTATTAGGTCAAAGTACTTTCTCTAACCCTGAAGCAGTTAACATTAACGTATTTGTAACACCAGGTATTGATTATGTTAATAACTCTAACTTGGTTGAAGACGCTATTGAAATGATTGAGTTCAACAGAGCGGATTCATTGTATATCACAACAACTCCTGATTACAACATGTTTGTTCCTTCAGTAGGTGAAACAACTGACTTAATTTATCCTCAAGAAGCTGTAGATAACTTAGACCAAATAGGTCTTGACTCTAACTACTCTGCAACTTACTACCCTTGGGTGTTAACTAGAGATAGTGTAAATAATACACAAATTTATTTACCACCAACAGCGGAAGTTACAAGAAACTTAGCTTTAACTGATAACATCGCATTCCCTTGGTTTGCAGCTGCTGGTTATACTAGAGGTATTGTTAATGCTGTTAAAGCAAGAAAGAAACTTACTCAAGAAGATAGAGATACGCTTTATAATGGTAGAATTAACCCAATCGCAACATTCTCTGATGTTGGAACTGTAATCTGGGGTAACAAAACATTGCAAGTTAAACAATCTGCTTTAGATAGAATCAACGTTAGACGATTATTGTTACAAGCACGTAAATTAATTTCTGCTGTATCTGTAAGATTATTGTTTGAACAAAATGATGATAAAGTAAGACAAGATTTCTTAAACGCTGTTAATCCTATCTTGGATGGAATTAGAAGAGACCGAGGTCTTTACGATTTCCGAGTAACAGTTTCTTCTGACGCTGCTGATTTAGATAGAAATCAAATGACGGGTAAAATATACATAAAACCTACAAAATCGTTAGAATTTATTGATATTACCTTCTACATTACTCCTACCGGAGCTTCTTTTGAGAATATTTAATATACTTAATAGATTTTTTTATAAAAACCCTCTAATTTTTTTAGAGGGTTTTGTTTTTTTATTTATTTTTGTATATTTATATGTAGAGAGGTTCTCGTAATTAACATTAATATTATACCAATGAAAATAGAATTAACTTGTCAATATTGTAATAATTTATTTACTACCGATTATAAACACAGGGATAAAAAATTTTGTAATAGAAGTTGTTATTTTGGTTATGCTAAAAAAAATAATTTATTAGGAAAACCAAAAGACGAATCTGTTAGAGAAAAAAGAACTTGTTTACAATGTGGTAGTGAGTTTATTGAACGAAAAAAACATAATAAAACCATATGTTCTGATGAATGTCGGTTAATTTGGTCCAAAAAAGATGAAAATAAAAAAAATAGAATATTAAAGTCAAAAGAAAGTTTATTGAATAGGTATGGTGTTGAAACTTTTTTTGATACGAAAGACTTTAAGTCAAATTATAAAAAAATTTTTATTGAAAAATATGGTGTTGAACATCCAATGCACGACCATAATATGGTTAATAAGTTAAAAAATACTGTTAAAGAAAAACATTTAACCCAGTTAATACCACGATTAGGTGATGGTAATTTAACATTACTTGATGAATACTCAGTTAATAAAAGTGGAAACACTTCTATGTCCTATAACTTTCAATGTAATATTTGTGAAAATATATTCTCAAGTACCCTATTAGGTTCTGGAAAAATACCAATATGTAGAAAATGTTATCCTATTATTAAAAATTCTAAATTGGAAGAAATTGTTAGAAATTTTCTAAATGATAACAATATTAAACACGTTGATAATAATAGAAAAATTTTAGACGGTAAAGAAATTGATTTATATTTACCCGAGTTTAATTTGGGTATAGAAATTAATGGTAATTATTTTCATTCTGAAAATGCTGGAGAAAAAGATAAACATTATCATTTAGATAAGATGATTTTATCTAATGAAAAGAATGTTAAATTATTACAATTTTTTGAGGATGAGATAATATTAAAAACTGATATTGTATTTTCAAGGTTATCTAGTTTATTAAACATTAACAAGTCAATATTTGGTAGAAAATGTAAGATAAAAGAAGTTAATAAAAAAGACTCAACATTATTCTTAAATGAAAATCATTTACAAGGTAATTGTATTGATAAACATAGATTTGGATTATTTTATAATGATGAATTAGTGTCTTTAATGACATTCAGTAAAAAAAGAAAAGTTTTAGGTAATAAAAATAACACTATTGATGAATATGAATTGATAAGATTTTGCAACAAAAGAAATACCACAGTTGTTGGCGGATTTTCTAAATTGTTGAATTTTTTTGTTAAAACATTTAACCCTAAAAAAATAGAAACTTATGCTGATATTCGTTGGTCAGGTCTAAACCCCGAGAATACCGTGTATTATAAAAATGGGTTTACTTATTTACATCAAACACCACCAAATTATTGGTATATTAAAAATAATTGTTATTTACATAGATTTCATAGATTTAATTTTAGAAAAGATTTGTTAGTTAAAGAAGGGTTTTCTAATGAAAAAACTGAATGGTCTATTATGGTTGAAAAAGGTTATGATAGAATTTGGGACTGTGGTTCATTAAAATTTGAAATAAATTATTAATAAAAACCCTCTTTAATCGGAGGGTTTTTTTATTTACGATATATTTATAAGTATGAGACTTAAAAACAAATTAAAAGAGGGGATTGATGAATCCGGAACTCCAGATATGAAGTACTACGCTTTTGACTGGGATGACAATATTGTTACAATGCCAACAAAAATCATTCTTAAAGATGAGGATGGTGACGAAGTTGGTATGTCAACACAAGATTTTGCTGAATATAGAACAGAGGTTGGAAAAGAACCTTTTGAATATCAAGGGCATACTATTGTAGGTTTTGCTGAATTACCTTTTAGAAATTTTACTGTAACAGGTGATAAAGATTTTATTATTGATGCTATGTTAGCTAAAACAGGTCCAGCTTGGGCGGATTTTGTTGAGGCTATTAACAATGGTTCTATCTTTTCAATTGTTACGGCAAGAGGTCATACACCTTCAGTCTTAAAGGAAGCTTGTTATAATTACATTGCGACAAATTTCAACGGGATTAATTCTGATGAACTTGTGAAAAATTTAGAAAAATTTAGACACTTATCCGATGACGAACCGTTATCTAAAAGAGAGTTAATAAAAGAATACTTAGATTTGTGTAAGTTTTATCCTGTTACTTTTGGAGAAGGGTCAGCAACTAACCCTGAAGAAGGTAAAATAAAAGCTTTGAATGAATTCGTTGATTATGTTAAAGAAGTTTCAAGTTCATTACAGAAAAAAGCGTTCTTAAAAAACAAAATAAGTAATAAATTTATTCCAACAATCGGATTTTCAGATGATGATATTAGAAATGTGGAAACAGTTAAGAAACATTTTGAAGATAAACCTGATAATATTATTAAAACATATTTAACTGCAGGAGGTTCTAAAAAACCATATTAAAAAAAATAAAAATTAAATAATATATATTTATTATATATAGGGTAGTGTTAAAAAAAGTAAATATACAAAATAAAAAACATTTCAAGATATTTATAGTAAATAATAAAATAAAAAACTAACAAAAAAATATTATGGCGGATTTATTAATGAAAATGCCGGTTCCTTATGAACCAAAAAGACAAAATAGATTTATAATGAGATTTCCATCTTCATTAGGTATTAACGAATGGTTTGTTGAAACCGCAGCAAGACCTCATATAACAATCGCTTCTGTACCAATTCCTTTTTTAAATACCGAAACATATGTGGCGGGTAGATTTACTTGGGGTGTTATTAATGTTAAGTTTAGAGACCCGATTGGACCTTCAGCTTCACAAGCATTAATGGAATGGGTTCGTTTATGTGCTGAATCTGTTACAGGTCGTATGGGTTACGCAGCGGGATACAAGAAAAACATTGACCTTGAGATGTTAGACCCAACGGGTGTTGTTGTTGAAAAATGGATACTTGAAGGTTCTTGGTTAATGGATGTTAACTTTGATTCACTAGCTTATGGTACTGATGGTTTAGCTTCAATCACAGCTCAAATCCGTATGGACAGATGTATATTGGTTTACTAAAAAATTACATAACCTTTACAACCAAATAAAAAATCTATATATTTATCATATAATAATATGATGGTATATGGATTTTTCTTTTTTTACAACAGATAATAAGTCAGGATATAAAACAACCGAAAAATGGTTATCTAAAAACTATCCCCAAGTTTACAACTCAATTATTGAGTATACTAGTAAATTAACCCTTGAGATGTCTTTTAAGGAAAAAATATGGTTTTACTATAACAAGTTAACTCAAAGACCTAAATGTTTAACATGTGCAGGTGAAATAACTTTTAGAGATAGGTTTGACAAACCATATGGTGAATTTTGTTCACTAACTTGTATTAATCAAAATAAGTCGGAAATGGTTAAACGACAAAGTAAAACTTTTCAACAAAAGTATGGTGTTGATTTTTACCCAAAACATAATGATTTTACAAAAAAACAAAAGAAGAGTAAATTATTAAAATACGGTGATGAAAATTATAATAATAATGAAAAAAGCAAGATTACTAGACTTGAAAAATATGGTAATGAAAATTACAACAATATTGATAAAACTAAAAAAACTTGTTTAGAATTATATGGTGATGAAAACTACAGTAAGACTAATCATTATAAAAATAAAATTAATGAAACTTTTAGAACATTATATCCGGATATTGACTTTATTGATATTAAGAAAGAAAAAGTTGTTATAAAATGTGTTGAATGTGGAAAAAACACTGAATTTTCTAAACAACTTTTATATGAAAGATATAAAAGAGGTTATGATGTTTGTACTGAGTGTAATCCGATAGGTTTCTCAAATAGAAGTGGTTATGAAAATGAAATATGTGAATTTTTGGTATCTATTGATGTAAAATATGAAACAAATAAGAAAATCATAAATAAGAGAACTGAAATTGATATTTATTTACCTGAATATAATTTAGGTATTGAGATGAATGGGGTTTATTGGCATAATGAATTATTCAAAACAATGGGTTATCATTTACAAAAAACTAATGATTGTCAAGAGATGGGTGTGAAATTAATACATATCTTTGAGGATGAATGGGTTTATAAAAAAGAAATTGTTAAATCAATTTTATTGAGTAAAATTGGTAAAATACCTAATCGTGTTTATGGTAGAAAGTGTGAGATTAAAGAAATATCCTCAAAGGAATCAAAAGTATTTTTGGAAAACAATCATATTCAAGGAAATGTTAATTCTAAAATAAAAATAGGTTTATTTTATAATTCAGAATTAATTTCACTTATGACCTTCTCCAAAGGCAGAATTATAATGGGTGGTAAAGAAACTGAATGGGAATTAAATAGATTTTGTAATCTAATTAATCATAATGTTATTGGAGCAGCATCTAAACTAATGAATTTTTTTGTAAAGAAATACAAACCAAATAAAGTTGTTTCTTATTCAGATATTAGAATTTTTGATGGGGGTATGTATGAAAAATTAAACTTTCAATACATGTCACAATCAAAACCTAATTATTGGTATGTGATTAATGGTCTTAGACGACATAGATTTGGGTTTAGAAAATCTATTTTAGTTAAAGAAGGTTATGATAAAGATTTAACTGAAAAACAGATAATGTTAGATAGAAAAATCTATAGAATATATGATTGTGGTAATATTAGATGGGAATTTAATATTTAATGTTTATTATTAAAAAAAATTAATTATTTTTTTATAAAAAGTATTTAATATGGAACAAGATTTAATAATGGCGGCAACGGAGAATTTTACTTTACCGCATGATGTCGTGACATTACCTACTGGTGGTGTTTTTTACAAAAATAAGAAAAAATCAGTTAAAGTTGGTTATTTAACCGCTTCAGATGAAAATTATTTAATTAACGCTCTTTCTGGTGACAAGGATAATGTTGTTATGACATTACTTAAAAGTAAATTATACGAACACGACTTAAGACCTGAAGAATTATTGGATGGGGATGTTGAAGCTATTTTAATTTTTTTACGAAACACATCTTTTGGTCCTGAATATGCGATGTCACTAACTGACCCAAAGACAGGAAAACGATTTGATACAACAATTTTATTAGACGAGTTGAATATTAAAAAAACTGAAGTAACTCCGGATACAAACGGTTATTTTTTAACTAGATTACCAAGAACTGGTGCGTCGGTAAAATTAAAACCTTTAACTTTTGCTGACACAGTTGAAATTGAAAAAATGGTTACTCAATTTCCTGTAGGTAGAACAGCTCCAACAGTAACTTGGAGATTATTAAAACAAATTGTTGAGATTGATGGTGAAACTGATAAAGGTAAATTAGCAATAATTATTGATGCTTTACCAATTATGGATTCTAAATATATTCGTAAATTTCTTAATGATAACCAACCTTCTTTAGATTTAAGAAGAACAGCAATCGCCCCATCAGGAGAATTGGTATCTTTCGAGATTACCTTTGGGGTGGAG
>Ga0181350_1000329_pt1 | contig 13925 bp, 18 predicted proteins | sample Su13VDMM110DCMD_FD_130105 | JGI IMG/M metagenome (GOLD analysis project Ga0181350, IMG submission 130105) | Freshwater viral communities from Lake Michigan, USA - Su13.VD.MM110.DCM.D | ecosystem: Environmental > Aquatic > Freshwater > Lake | place: USA: Michigan | collected 2013-07-16
ATGTCTTTGCCCATACCCGCCCCAGTTTGAGCAGTAGTAATCCCTTGACCAAATTGCTGCTGACCTAGACTTGCAATTGCTTGACCTTGACCAATGTTTTGAGAATATAAAGCTTGCGCAAGTGCGGCCTGCTGTTGGGCGGCTGACAGAGCCTGACCAAACTGCTGTTGACCCAATGCTGAAGTTTGCTGCGCCCCAAATTGCTGGGCTGTCCGATTTGCCTGTCTGGCGCTTAAATCTGCTTGTTGTTGTTGGCCCGCAACGCCTTGAGCTTGCCCATAGCCTTGTTGAAGAAGGTTGGACAGAGTTGCTGTATTTGCCAAAGATTGTTCGCGGGCAAGATTGGCCTGTGCAATGCCAGCGCGGTCGCCGCCAAAAGCTCCAGATCGAATAGCATTACCTTTAAGAGCAGAGCGTTGCTTTTCGTTTTCTTCAGCCTGTAGCGCCTGTGTAGTTCTAACAACTTGGTTAAGGTAGGGAGACATATATCTTTCGGTATCAAGCCCCCCAAGACCTACATTCTGCGTTCCCGCACCAAGATACTTGCCAGCCATTCCAGCGTATTGCTGGCCAGCCCCTAGCCCCATGCGAGTAAGATTCGCGGCCTCATTCACATAAGGTTGAGCTTGACTTAAACCGGCATACAAACGTGTTGCTGCATCTTGAGCGTAATTCTCCCCAGATAAGGCTGCGCGGGCAATCGTAGGAAGAGCTTGGCCATAGATTTGACGCGCATCGCTCAACCCCCCCGAAGACGTGTCAAGTGACCGGCCATAAAGCTCTTCGCCAATGCCCTGACCACGTTGAGCCGTACCAAGAGATTCCCCTTGGAGGCCGCGCCCCTCTTCCATCCCCTGACGGATATAGCCCTGACCTTCTTGCACGTCAGGCGTAGCCATGCCTTGAACGGAGTTAATATTATCAAGTGCGGCTTGCTGTGTCGGGGTCATCCCCGCGACGAAAGCATTCGGGTCTTTGGAGTATTCTTGAAAAGGCTTTTCGGCAATCTGTTTGCCTCGGGCATAAACCTCCTGATAGTTCTTAAGAACCTCTGGCGGAATCGTTACCGTCGATGTCGATGTTTGTCCGCCACCGCACATGCTAGCTTCCTCTCGTCAACGGGGTCGCATTATAAAGAAATACTGCACCTGTAGGCTTCCCAAACTGGCGCTCGTACATCTTTACTTTAGCTTCTGTTCTGACACTGGACATGACCCCAATAAGGAGAGGTATTCCAAGGTCTTCAGCAGCCTTCTTAGAAAACTCGCACAGGCGTGTCGCCCGGCCCCCCTTGGCGCTTCGAAATTCAGGCGGAATAAATATAACTCTTTCTTCCAGCACGTCCTGATTTGAATACCACATCTTCCCAACGCGGAGAAGGACGCCGCCCTCTGCTTTGCCGTTTTGCTTACAAATAATCCCAACAAGTCCTCGGTCTTGGTTTAATGCTGGCCAAACATCTTGCAAAAGCCTTACCGGGTCAGGGTCAACAAGCCCTATTTCAGCTACAGCGGCCACCGCTGCTTTCATAACCTCGTCTAAATCTGCTGGAGTCCCAAGCCTAATAATGAGTCCTTCTGACGTGTCTCCTGACGCTAGCATATTGTCCCCCTTAGCCATTATTCAGCCGCCTTATGTGAAATCCCTGTTTTCGCTCCGTACAAGAAATACGCCCCGGCTGCTTTGCCAAACTCCCGCTCGTACATCCTAACCTTAGCTTTGGTACGTTCGTTCGAAAGAACACCAATCATCAAAGGCATATTCAAAGAATCAGCAACCGACTTGGAGAATTGAAAGAGCTTCTTCGCTCGCTCCCCTTTGGCGTCTCGAAAGTCTGGGTGAATAAATATAGCCTTTTCCTCCACAACCATTTGGTCGCTATACCACATAGACCCGACTCTGAGCAGAACGCCGCCCTCTGCTTGGCCATTCGCATCTTCAATAATACCGACAACCCCATGATCTAAATGCAGCGCTGGCCATATTTCGTTTGCCAGTTTTTCTGGATTTGGGTTCACAAAGCCATTTTCCTCACACGAAGCCAGAGACAAACCCATTAAAGCTTGCAAATCTCGTGGCACAGCTATTCTAACTTCCCCCATAATACCCCCTAACGAATCAATCTCTCTTTGGACCGGCAAGACCTTTCAGAGTCTTAACCGTTTTTGCCCGCATTTTCAGGACAAACTCATCTAGAGCTTCATGACCCCGTTCCATATCACCCTTGCCAATAACAAGAATATCATCGGGGTGAATTACATATTCGCCGCCCGCTGCGACAATAGGAACCGCAGGCAGCCTCGGCGGGCCTCCATCTAGATTATTGTCTTCATATGGAAGACCCACACCTTTGCTTTTACGCCCGTTAAATATCTGATTTGCCACGCGGAACCCGGCCATTGTGTTGCCTTCGCCCATAGCTGAAATAATATCAGCCGGGATTACATAAGACCCGGACGGGACATGCATAGGCAAGTGGTCAGTACGCCCAGCCACGGGGCTGTGGATGGGGCCGGTGTGGACCTTATCCGTGGTGACTTTCGGTGACGGAGCGTTCGGCATGTTTGATCCTTATGGGCCAGTTGGACCAGTTGGGCCAGTGGGGCCGGTTGGCCCGGCTCCTGTAGGACCAGTCGGGCCAGCGCCAGTTGGTCCAGTTGGCCCAAGGGCTCCGGTAGGTCCAGTTGGCCCAATGACACCCGTGATTGTCGTTGCAAGAGCAGCCACCTGCGTCAAAATCAGAGCCATTGTCTGATTCAAGTTATTGATCGCAATAACGCCGTTCTTTTGGGTGGTTAAAATATCGTCTAGGGATGCGATGGCAGCCTCCTATTGATAAACGCCATCAGAACTTGCCGTCGGCTTGTAGGCGATACCGCATATTACCAATCCGCCAAAAACTCCCAACGTCATTACTCTCCATCTTGATGGAAACAAGACGGCCACGGAACCTTGGCGTTAGAAATGGGGTAAACCTAGTCATAGGAAATGGGCCATATTCCAGCGGTGTCTGACCAGCGTAATCGTTAACGTAGAACGTCAGATTTACCTGAGCATTCTGACTGCCGCCAAAATACCCCCATTTCATGTCCGGCCAGACCTGATCCACAAACATCTTCAAATCGGCGTCGTTCATGACGAAATAGCCGGTCTGGAACGATGAGTTCATTGCAATTGGGTTGCCGCTGGAATTTACCGCATCAGAAGATGTCTCATGCTGAATGATGTAATAGCCACCGCCGCCGGGAAGCGGACCAGCCCCAATAGGCGGGCCAAGCACGGACTCGTTAATCCACGCGGTCCTTTCAAGGGTGCCGTAGTCCCATTCATTAAGCACAATGTTGTATTTGACGTACTTGTTGGGTTCGCCTCCATTTCCATACGTTGGGTAAAACCAAGCAATCTCTCCAAATCTTGAATTTGGCGCGATCCTGATCTTGTCGAGGTTAGTTGTGTCCAAATCTTGGAAGATAACATCCCAAACAGGACACCGGATTGTTTCAATGCCTGACCCGGCAAGGCGATAAAACTGGGACTGCCCCATCCAATAGACTACGCCATTCAGAGATGCCGCCGCCTTACGACCTATCAGGCCGCACCCAGACCCGAGTTCGTTGAACTGATAGACAAAAGGAGGGCCAACATATTGCATCGCCCACAGATTGACATCAGTCCACACCAGCGTCTGCTGCGGACCCTGAATGCACTGGATGATCTTTGACCCCTTCGGCATCCGGTACGATCCTGCCTGATTGCTGACAAGACCTTCCCAAACGAGGTAGTTGTCTACGTCACACCAGCGGATCAGAAGCGGGTCTTGGATGCCGGTGAATGTCGAGCCCCAAGCGATGATCTGCCTCTGAGGCATCGCAACCACGATACCCGCATTGACGATGGGAGCTTCACCAATAACGAAAGAAATAGAATATCCGGCGAGCGGGCTCCACTCATAGATAGGGCCGTCTAGCGGGCAAGAGACAAGGATTTCACCCCAATTATCCAACGTCCAATCCAAGGTGGTGATTGGGTTGCCTTCTTCCGGCTGAGGAGGAACACCGGACCCGTAGCCACCTTCACCATACCCGCCAACGCCATACCCTGTCCCAACTGGCACAGGCCCCTGACCAATAAAATATCTATACCGGGCGTCACCGCCATTCATGTCCTCATTGCTAACAGTCGAGGATGCTAAGTTCTTGGCAATGATGCTAAACGTGTCGGGATCAGTGACTGAGGATACAATATAGTTCCCAAAAAGCGTGATGCCGCCAACTACAGTGGACACGATTATCGGAAACGTATCGCCCACTACATACCCATGAGCTATTAACGCAACCTCAACAACAGCGCTGCCTGATGTTGTGCTGAAGTTCACTATTGTCCCGCCGTTTGTAACGGTCGAAGTAGCGTTAATTGGCAAGCCAAAAACATCTACGGCGGCTATCTTATACTCATCGGGGTCAACAAATGGGTTAATGCAAGAATACAACCCGAAAAGAACAATGCCACCAACCGATATAGGTGTCTCTATGTAGACATCATCATAATCGGTAATGTTGCTGCCAGTATCCACAACGGTGACTATGTTGCTGCCAGACGTAACACTCAAATCTACAGCAGGGTTTGTGGTTATCTCCCTTGGCGTTATGTCGTATTTTGTCCCAGAAGTTATATATTCTAATGATTCTTGCGCCCCAACCGCCAAATAGCGATTTGCATTGGTGTCCTGCCAAGCCCAGAGCGCCCGCACTATTGACGCGGTAGGGCTAGGATAAAACTTCGTCCAACCGCCAAGCTTCTGGACAAGCCCAAACCCCTGTCGATCAGGAATAAACCTGACAAGGTTTGACTCCGATATACCAGCTTCATTCAAAGCCGGGGTACGGTTCTGATCAACACCGGGGATTAGCTTGACTGAAGCATGAGGCATATTGTTTACCTCGACGGACTAGCTACGACAGCCGGAGACTGAGATGTCCAACCGCTGGCCTCAAATTTCTTGCGGGCCTCTTCCACCGTAGCGCCCTTCAGAAGAATTTGGTACTGGCCCTCATAGGACTGGGCCATTGCCGGGTCATCGGAGGCCCTACCAAAGTTGCGCTGGTAGCCCGACACATAGATCATGCTCGCCATGATAAATACGTCTGGTAAGTATTTGCTGATAAAGGTTTCGGGGTTAGCCGAGGAAAGACTATCTGGTCGGTATGTGCCAACGATCTCAACGTAGTACTGCTGGTCGGGGAACGGGCCAACATAATAAAGATTGTCATTAAACGCAGTGAAATACTGTGGCATGCCGGTCGATGTTGAAGACCCATATACCGCATCAAGGAACTCCTTAGCGACAGGCAAACATGGGTTTCTAGTGCCAAGATTGGGGTTAATCGTCCCCGCAGGCGTGATTACGTTTATCTGCTCTGTGACGACAAACGTCCCTTCTGGGACTGTCAACGATCGGCTGCCCGTAACCAAAGGATACCCGGTTATGGCCGTAGACGTGAACAGGAAGTCAAGATCACGATACATCCGGTTTTCGGCGTAAGTAATCATCTGCGGGAGGATCGTAACAAACGCAGAGTCAGCTTCCTCGACGACAGCCAAGGTTGCTATTTGCGTCTTGTAAGTGCTGTATGTAAGGCCGGTTGTCATGTTAACCCCGCTGATCCTCTATTCTAGCACCTATTTGACGTCGTAGCACCACGCCCCACGTTTGGCGTTGTTTACCTTGATTTCGGCAATTGTCGGGTCGGTGTCTTTCTTTGACCACGAAATATCCCGCCAAACAGCGCAGACCTTGGTATTCGTATTCTCAGTCCCGACGATTCCCGTCAGTGTCGCGCAACCGTTCAGGATTAAGATTAACGGCATTAGCAGCATCCAGCGCATTTTGCGTCCTCTCGATGATGTCGGCTTGGGCTTTTGCCTTTATGTCCTCGACGGCATCCGCCCTGATTTTAAAATAGACGCCAAAGAGGACGACAAGAATGCCGCCGCCAATGGTGATGTACCGCCCAAGAGGGGTAAAGAACAAGGGAATCATGCGCCCTCCTCATCAAGCCTTTGTTTTCTGAAGTACCAGATAATTGCCGCAGCGGCGATAATGGCGACAAAGATCAGGATCGTTGGGCTGAGAGAGCTAATCAGGTTGCCGCCGTCACGGATTAGCGGGATGGCCTCCTGCGCGATGGCTATCGTACTCAAGCTGCCAGCCACCACGGCAGCGTTCGCCTCTTTGGACTGGATGATGGATTCGGACGCTTTGGGCCGGTCCGGCGCTGCGCTCGATTCTGCAACCACTACCGGCGTATCGGTGTCTATGCCGCGCCAGAGCTTTGCTTCTGCTCTGCGACGGCGGACTAGGCCCGGTAACTCCCTACCGCCGCCTTTGGTCCATTTCATAAACTCGGCTGGCACTTCGTCAAATTTGCCAGCGTTGACCCGCTTTAGCAGCGTAGACTTAGCGAGAGCCCCAACGCCAGCGTTGTAGGCAAAGTCCACCAAAGCATCGAACTGGCCTTGCGTCAGGGTGGCCTTGACGTGCTGCCGAACGCCGTCTTCGTATTGAGCCATGTCGCGCTTCAGTATTTCCTCAGCTTCCCCCTGAGTTATTACAAGGCCGGGGGTGACAGCCGGGGGGCCTGCGGCAGAGGTATGGCCATAACCCACAGTCCAGATGCCTACGGGATCAAGATAGGCCCTGAGTTTAAGCCCCTCAAAATCCTTAAGCAGATCAAGGCCGTTTCCTGACATTTTCATTTGTCTGCCTTTCGGTCACGAACTTCGTCTATCTTGCGGAATATCTCATTTAATATTGCTTTAACCTCACGCATATCCTCGCGAAACTCTTCCTTTGCAAGATAATTGCGCGGCAGGTCCATCTCAACCTTATGCAGGTCGGCTCGAAGTTCTTTAACCGCATCCCAAAGCTGACGGGCAAACCAACCAAGAGTCGATAGAAAAATGCCAGCGGCTACGTTAAATAGGGTTTGAAAATCCATATCATGCCGCCTTCTCCCCCTCGCCATCGACTGTGCCGGAATAGTACTTCAGATTGCTCCGCAAGCGAAGATCATTTGGCTCCATAGATGCAGCTATCTCACCCTGCTTGATTGCAATATCCCGCAGACCAAGGTTGTGAGCGGAAATAGCCGCCAGATCATGGAGGCCATATCCCCATACGGTTGGGTCGCAGGTATAGACCAGAGCCTTATCCTTGATCTTCAGGCCACGCATTGCCGAGGCAAAACATTCCTCCCAGCGGTGCTGGCGATACATGAGCATGGCAAGCTCGTACCACGGCTCACGGGTATTGGGAGCCTCGCCTACAGCTTGATAATACCACTTTTCAGCCTGCGCTGTGTCGCCCGTCTCAGCGTATGACTTGCCCATCAGACGCATAGCGTAGCACCGCTCGTTCTGATTGCTGGCCGCGTTCATGCCCAGATAGGTTGTGAGAGCCTTCTTAGCCTCGTCCCAGCGCCGGTAGAACGTCAGTTCGCGAGCGTAATAGAAGAAATGCTGCGGGTCTTTGTCGTCTTCTTTGACAGAGACTTCCAGAATTTCCATGTATTGCCCACGGCTCTTGGTCGGGTCAGGGTGGTGGCTGACAAGAAGGTGATCGCACCAAGCGGTTACATGCTCAACGCGACCGTCAATCCGTAGGTCTTCATGGCACGGGTGATGCCAATGGTAGCCGTGACGGCTGTGAATCTTGCGGTACGGAAACTTGATATTGTGACCCCAGTCAAAATAATACCAGAGGTTCGTTGTCTTGCCGGGTATCCAGACAGCCTCAATCTTTTCTTTCCAACCGGGCTCTAAAACCTCGTCCAAATCCAGACTAATGCAAATATCAAACTTCCGGGGAATAAGAGCAAGAGCAGCGTTGCGAGCAAGATCAAACCGCCACGGGTTGATGTAAATATCATGGACAACCGCGCCGCTCTCGAAGGCGAGATCAGCCGTGCGATCCGTGCTGCCTGTGTCCGCAATGAGGATGTAATCCGCATTTTCAGCCGATTTGCAAAATCGCTCAACGAACTGCTCCTCGTTTTTGCTGACCGCGTACACGCAGTAGCTCAATGCAATCTCGTGCTTGGAATAAGCGTATACCCCTATTTCAGCATCGACAATCGACCACGTTGGCTTGCCAAAAGCCTCCTTGACTTCAACGTCCGACCAATTGTCTTTGACGTGACGCTCGTAGGGGTTGCCATCGTATTCGTCTTGCGGGTAATGGCCGATTGGGATGCTGATGATAACCGTGTCAGCCCAAGACTTTGCCTTTTCAACGAGAACCGTTGCTTCGGCTACCGTCATATGCTCAAGGACATCACCGAGAAAGCACACGTTGAAATGCTCGTCTGTCGAGAACTCACGGGCGTCTTGAAGGATAAAGTTCTGATACAGAGCCTGTAAGCCGTACTTCTCAGCGTATGGCTCCCAAATCTCAACGCCGGTCCACTCCAGTTTCGGAAACAGCTTTGCGTATGTGCCTTCTCCGCAGCCTATATCCAGAGCGGTTTTAGGCTCCGGCAGTTTTGACAGAACCCACTTGATGCTTGCCTTACCAGATTGCGAACTTGTCGGCATGTAGTCCCCCCGTAATTTAATCCGCCGCCTTGATAGTAGCCGTAGACGTTTCACGGTCTATAGACAATGCGCCTTCACAGGCAAGATTCCACTCGCCGTGAGCAAATTCATTATGGCACGGCACGTTCACTTGGAAATTCTTGAAAAGGTATTCTTTTTCGCCTTCAAACACACGCCACTTGTGATCCGGCGTTCCTCGTCCCGGTTCGCCAGCCGTCTTGTTGTATCTGATGTGGTACTTCATCAGATCACCTCTGCCGCCGGGGCAAGAGGATTGGCAATGACGCCCAGATTGAAATGAATGAACGCCACCGGGTCTTCAGAACTATTGCGGGTAAATGAGTGCGGCAACCACGCATTTGTAAAGATCATGGTCCCAGCCTCTGGAGCCACATTGATCTGATTGCTCGCACCGCTGATCTGCCGCATATCCAGCTCAGGCAGACTGGCCTGCACCTTGCCAGCGCGAGGATCGTGGAACGTAGCCGTAGAGCCGCCCTGCGGTGATCGAAGGAAGTAGAAGCCAATGATCTGAGAGCCGTAGGGATGAACGTGTTGGTCCATGCCCGAGTATTTGTAGTGGTGCTGGCCCCAGAGTTCCGTGAATGACGTGCTGAATTTCTGCATGTCGTAGCCCTGAAGGCCCAGAATGCCCCACGCCGTGCCGCCGATATAGGAGCAGAAGTCCTCCAGACGCGGGTCTTCGAATATGTTGTCGGTCATATGGACAGGGTAGACTTCGTTGTGCTGACCCTGTTCCTTCTTGCGCTTCTCGATATATTCATCAACGACAGGACGAACCGTGTCTAGGAATCGCGGCTTCTTGACTACATAAATGGTCGTCGGAAAACAGTGTATTTGCTCTAGCTCGTCGGTCATAATCCCCCCTCAAGGACGTAGCATTTCGGCTCGCATCTTCTCCATGTTGGCAATTTCTTCGGGCGTCAGATCGCGGACAATCCACGAGAAGACCCATTTGCCGCCACGCACAAACGGCTCAGGCGAGCGAGAAACCGTCTGCGTCATCCCGTCATAGACCGGATCAGCGTCGATTTCTACATACTGAATGCGAAACCCACGGACACTGTAAGCATCGGTGTGGGGAAATATCTCAACGAAATTGGAATAGGGCGTGTAGCCGAAGCCGGGATTGTCCCGCACCAGCTCTTCAGCGCCGTAGGGATACTCGACAAACTGGTTGTCGGTGGTGGTTTTGACGTAGCCAGTCATGATTTATCCTCCAAGAATATGGGGGCCTGCCGCGTAAGGAGGTCCAAACGCTCGCTCTTGCCAGCCAGAGCCGTGAAGACCTGCTTGATGTGCGGCACGATCTTTGTCTCAAAGTCGGGATGGCAGCGCATGGTGTTCAGGTGATCGTGAGGGATGCTGCCCTGCGATAGAATGAAGTTCTCCACACGCCCCTGAAGCTCGCCCAGCCACTCGTCACGCTGGTGAGCTTCATTGGCCTCCAGCATGGGCAAGTGGCCGTATTTACGCTGTGGCTCAAGTTCTGCCATCAGGTCATTGATGGTTTTCAGTTCCATGATGGCGGCGTCATTGTTATTGCGCCATGTGTCTTCAGTAGACTTGCACTCGATGATGGTGGCTTCCGCAATCATCCGCTCCCACGGCTTCTTGTCGGGGTCAGCCATAATCGCCTCGTTCTCCATGATCTTGGCTTCGCGCTTCATCTTCTGCGATCTGGAGTGTTCGACCTTTACTTCCATGTCAATCTTCTGTCCGTACAGCAGCGCCCACGCACCATCAGGCGTGTAGCAAGAGCCCGCCATGAAGTAGCGAAGTTGAAAGTCTGAGTTATTGCGATGCGGCTTGCTGTTCATTTAGACGTTGCCCCCTGTTGTGCCGTTGGAGGCTGCGGAGCCGCAGGCTGATGCAGCACTGGATGCTGTGGCTGCGGCACTGGTGCAACCGGAATAGGTGTATTTGTTGCGGGTGGTGGAACGAGCGGTAGTAAATCCTAATGCAAAAATACCAGCGGTAGCACCCCCGGCGGCTGCCCCAGCTTGTGATGCATTACTAGCGGCAGTTGCTGCTGCGCTGGTGCAACCAGAGTAGGTGTATTTGTTGCGAATTGTAGAAACAGCACAGGCAGGTTGAACATATCCTAGATGAAAAATACCAACAGTAGAATTGCCTGCGGCAGACCCATTACGTGATGCATCACTGGCTGCGGTGGCGGCGGCATTTACGTCACCAGAATAGGTGTATTTATCACGGGTTGTGGAAGTTGAAGGACACCCAAGGCTTCCTAAGGCAAAAATACCAACGGTAGAATTGCCTGCTGCGGCACCCAAACGCGATGCTGCACTGGCGGCAGTTGCTGCCGCACTTGTGCAGCCAGAATAGGTGTATTTGTTGCGGGTGGTTGAAGCACAGGGTCTATTCCCTAAAGCAAAAATGCCCACGGTAGAATTACCGGCGGCTGACCCACTGTATGATGCATTACTGGATGCGGTGGCTGATGCATTAACGCAACCGGAGTATGTGTATTTATCACGGGTTGTTGAAGCACATGGATCAAGCCCTAAAGCAAAAATACCACGGGTAGAATTGCCCACTGCGGATCCACGCTTTGATGCAGCGCTGGCGGCGGTGGCGGCTGCACTAACGCAGCCAGAATAAGTGTATTTGTTGCGGGTTGTAGAAGGATTTCCGGCAACGCATCCTAAAGCAAAAATAGCCAAAGTCCCAACCGATGTCCCCTGCGTAGGCCATATGCCCAACTTCTGCGCCTGTAGCTGCTGGTCAAGCGTCCATATGCCGGGAGCCGCGCCGCACTGATTCGGACCCGCAGGCGTGACAGGGGTCTTCGTGATGATGCCGCCGGGGTATGTGCGTGACATTAGGCGTTTACCCCTGTTGTGCCGTTGGAGGCGGCGGAGCCTATAACAGATGCCGCAGTAGCTGCTGTGGCTGCGGCACTAACGCAGCCAGAATAGGTGTATTTGTTGCGGGTGGTTGAAGCAGTGGGAGCATTTCCTAAAGCAAAAATAGCAACCGTAGTATTGCCCGCTGCTGACCCACCACATGATCCAGCACTAGATGCTGTGGCTACTGCACTTGTGTCGCCAGAGTATGTGTATTTATTGCGGACGGTGCCGGTGCTGCCTATAGCGAAAATACCAACGGTGGCATTGCCAGCGGCGGACCCACCAGCGGATGCGGCACTAGATGCGGTTGCGACTGCATTTGTGTCACCGGAATAGGTGTACTTGTTGCGGACGGTGCCAGTGTTGCCTATAGCAAAAATACCAACGGTAGAAGTGCCTGCTGCGGAGCCGTAATACGAGCACGCACTAGATGCTGTGGCTGCCGCGCTTGTACAACCAGAGTAGGTGTATTTGTTGCGGGTGGTTGAAGCTGAACAGCCAATACACCCTAAAGCAAAAATACCAACGGTAGAAGTTCCAGCGGCGGAGCCGTAAGCCGAGGCATTACTGGCTACGGTGGCTACTGCATTTGTGTCGCCGGAATAGGTGTATTTGTTGCGGGTGGTTGAATTGAGGTTGGAGGAATTACGCCCTAAAGCAAAAATACCAGCAGTAGAATTGCCTGCTGCGGCCCCCCCATAGGAGGCCGCACTAGCTGCTGTGGCTGCGGCACTAACGCAGCCAGAGTATGTGTATTTGTTGCGGGTGGTGGAAGCGGCGGCACTAACATATCCTAAAGCAAAAATAGCCAAAGTTGCAGATACATCTCCCTGCGTGGGCCACGTCGCGGCAGCCCTAGACTGCATCTGCTGCGGCAATGTCCAGATGCCGTTTGCGGTCCCGCACTGATTCGGCCCCGTAGGAACAGGCGCAGTCGCGCTAATTACGCCACCCTTATAACGTCTGGACATGACAATTCCTTACGACGAGATGACTTCGTAGCTGATCGTGTAAGTGATGCCCGACGCCGTGCCGCTGGTGATCGTAATCGACGTGCCTTCCATCAGGTATATGGCAGTCGTCTTGTCGGTCACGATCAGCGAGGCGTCAGCAGGGACTGAAACCGTTGAGACAATCGGATACGCCGTGCCGCCAGACGGGGCCGACCCCTGAGCCACAGCGCCGTTGCTGTAGATCGAGACGGTCGTGTCTACTGCAGACGTGCCGTTGACGTTAGCCGCGACAATCTGGTTGATCTTAAAAACCGTACCAGAAGCAGCCGCATTGGGAACCAGAACAACCGCTGCGGTGCCGCTGGGCGTGTAGTAGGTCGTTGTGCCGTAAATAGCTGCTACGGCTGCAATATTCGGGTTTGACATCGTGTTCTCCTACAGTCCGTAAAGTATTGCGTATGCTATCGCAGTTGCGTTTGAAACACTACCAGTTGGTCCGGTAGGGCCGGTGCCGCCGGTAGGGCCAGTTGGTCCCGCGACAACAGAATTAGCTCCCGTAGGCCCAGTAGCTCCGGTCGGGCCTGTCGGACCAGACACGCCTGTGGGGCCAGTGGGGCCAGACACACCTGTGGGTCCAGTCGGGCCAGTGCTTCCCGTTGGGCCTGTTGGGCCTGTAGGGCCAATGTCTCCAGTCGGACCAGACACACCTGTGGGGCCAGTTGGGCCAGTATCACCTGTCGGCCCAGTCGGGCCAATGTCTCCAGTTGGGCCTGACACGCCCGTAGGTCCGGTGGGGCCAGACATACCTGTGGGTCCAGTAGCCCCGGTTGGGCCTGTGCCGCTAGGCCCGGTGGGGCCAGCATCGCCAGTAGGGCCGGAGACGCCAGTAGGGCCGGTAGGCCCGGTAGCGCCAGTGGGGCCGGTTGGGCCAGTGTCGCCGGTAGGGCCAGACACGCCTGTAGGTCCGGCAACGCCGCTCGCGCCCGTAGGGCCAGTAGCGCCTGTCGATCCTGTCGGCCCCGCTGCCCCAGTCGGGCCGGTTGGGCCAGTGCCTTGCAAATCCGCAATCTGCTGAGTGGTTGCGCGGCTGGATACACCCGCCTGCACAACCTCCATCTGTTCCGTACCACTCAAAGCAATGGCTGCCGGGAGGTTCGGGATTTGGATGTTCGTGGACATTACAATGATCCCGTCTCTGGCACTTCGTCCATATTGTACGGCAATCCGGGATCGTTGCCACCAATATCGGCAGGAACAGCAATACTCGTTCCCGGCTCTTCGTTAAGCCCAAACGGAGGTTCACCCGTCTGTTGCGTCACACGCACTTTATCATTCTGCGTAATGCGGGTATTTCCGTTAATGATCGGCAAACCAGTCCTTGAATCAATCGTGTTCTGGCCTGATGTCGCCCGAGTATTCGTCTCTGCCGTGGCAAAGTCTTGAAGCCGGGGGTTCATGATCGGCACGGGATCAGCCGGGACAATAATAG
>Ga0181350_1000330_pt1 | contig 13923 bp, 9 predicted proteins | sample Su13VDMM110DCMD_FD_130105 | JGI IMG/M metagenome (GOLD analysis project Ga0181350, IMG submission 130105) | Freshwater viral communities from Lake Michigan, USA - Su13.VD.MM110.DCM.D | ecosystem: Environmental > Aquatic > Freshwater > Lake | place: USA: Michigan | collected 2013-07-16
AACTTCTTCAGCAGTCCAAAAAGCCGCTTGGTGTTGTGTATAATATTCCCAAATATCCTTGTGTTGAATAGGAAATATAACAAATCTGTCTTTATTCTCTTGTAATATCTTTTCCATTTTACTCGTATTTTAGTTTTTAGTGTTTAATTTTCGTTTTTCAACCAAGTCTTTAATTCTTTGTCTATTTCTTTCTTCAGTTTGTTCTTCTAAACCTAAAAATGTTACAGAACTTTCGGTATCAATTTCTAATGTTCCATTATCAAATTTACAATTCTCAAATACAACACCATCATCACCAATACGAGATTTAGTAATAGCCATTGTAGCTAATTTCATCTCTTTTTGTTGTAATGATTTGGCAACAGAAATAATAACATGACCTACTTGAGCTTTCTTAATTGACCCACCCATTTGGTCTGTGGTTACAACATCAGATGAAATACTTGACCTATTTCCTTGTGTTGCTGTCCATCCAACTAAATTTAATTCGTGACACATAGACTCAAAACCTCTCATAACGGAACCTTCAGATTTCCATTCATCACCTAAGTTTCTATCCGGAACAACACAATCAATATAATCTAACAAAACCATATCAATTTTAACACCATCAGCGATAATTTTTCTAAGTTGGTTCTTAATCTGCGACATAGTCACCGTATCAGATGGAAGTTTTTTAAGGATTAACTTATTAGTCATAGTATTTTCAACTTCTCTAACTTTAGCCATTGCTTCTTCTTTTCTTTCGGTCAAATCATCAGGATGGATTTTAGTCCATAATGTAATGTGTTTTCTTTGAATAATCTTAGGATTATCCTCAAAGAATATCTGAACAACATTATAACCCAAATTAAACGAATGGTTTGCGATTTTAGTCAACAATGTTGATTTACCAACACCGGTTGGTGCTAAAATAACCCCAATTTCACCTTTCGCTAAACCCCCCTTTAAGAGCCTATCTATCCCAGGAATACCCATTGGTATCGGATGTCTATAATCTTCGTTTAAAACCTCGTCTAAATTGTAAAAAACATCAGACATACCATCTTCTCTTTCCCCAACCTGTAACGCCGTTCTAACTAATTGTTCAACGGTATCGTAATTCTCAAATTCACCACCATCAATAATTTTTTGAGCTTTACTCATAACCTTTTGAAGTTCTTGTTGTTTACAAAACTTCATCGCTTTTTCTTGTACAAATTCTCCGCCTTCAACAGAACACTCTTTAATTTTAGTGATTGTATCAATCACAATTTTAGCGGCCATTTCTTGTTGTAGTTCAGATTTAGTAATCTGTTCTAAAGTGTCAAAAGTAGGCATGTGTTCATATTTGACGTAGTACTCCTTAATCATCTGAATGATTAGTTTAAAATACTTATTCTCAAAATAGTTCGCCTCAATAACATCTATTATTGACCTTGAGAATTCTTTATCAATAATAATTTGGTTTAACAACTGTATCTGAAATGTACTTCCCAGATAATCAAAATTCTTTTTAGATGACATAATGTTTCTTTTAGTTATTGATAAATATTATCGTTTCAAAAGAACATCAGCATATTCAAAATTTAATTCTTGAGATGAAAAAGTGTCAGTCAAAGAGTTTAACAAACTTTTCAAGTAAGGGCGGACATCAACAGTGTATCTAATCTTAGGAGGGTATATTTTAGCATCCACCTGTCTATGACAAATTGTCGCATCACCTTGCTTAATATAGATGTTAAAATACTCCGGACCTTCAATAACTGATGTTTCTAAAAGGTTAGGGTTGTGCATAATATCATACATATTATCAAGCATATAATTCGTGGTTTTAACCTTCAATTGGTCCTCAATATCAATCTTAAAATCATAAAGAATGTTATACAAATCAATTGAAGATTTAGCTTCAGGATTGAAGTCTCTAACATTAAAAAATCTTTGCACGATAATGTTATCGTTAACGGTCATTAAAAATTCTAATTTTACTGATTCTTGGTCTTTCATTTTTGTTTATTTATTAATTATTTAATTTGTTTGTGATTTCTTTTTTCTTTTCTGGTTAATTTTAGAAATGGTTTGACAAAATTTACCCAAGCATCATCACCTTTCGGTAAAAACTTGAAGAACCCGTCTTCCATCATCATTTTAATAAAATTCTTATATCCCCGACCATCCGGGTCTAAACTTTCTTTATAATACAACTCAACCAATTCTTTAGCATCATCGGTGATTAAAGGATTTGACAAATTTATGATTTTTTCGTTAATAAAAAAAAATTCTTCACCATAAATTCCAGTTTTTGTTTTACCCGATAATAAATTCTGTAAAGCCTTATTATCCTTATCCTCCTTTAGTAGAGTTTCAGCTTTTTTAATAATATCGGTAATTTTTACTTCAGAGTCAAATAACTCAGGAAATATTTTCATTAAAGTCTTTTCACCCAAATAATATATTCCATCAATATTATCAGATTTATCACCAGCTAATATCTTATAAGTCGTCATATTACAATGAGGTATATCGTAATGATAGATATTAATCTTATCCCCATTCTTATAAGTTTTTTTAGTTGAAGGTGAATATAATGATACTCTTTCAGATATTAATTGTGTTAAGTCCTTATCCCCCGAGAATATAGTTATATCCTCATTTTCTGAAATTTGACAATAATATGCAATTAAATCATCAGCCTCATTACCATCAATAATAATTTGACGAATAAAAGCTTCTTCTAGGTATTGTTTTACCCGGTCTTTCTGTTCCGTGAATGAGTTTTCTTGTTCTTGGTTTGTATCCAAGTTACGGTTTGACTTATATTGGGGGTAGATTAATTTACGAGCTGAAGAACTCTCATTACCATCCCACATAACAACAACCTTATCAAAGTTTTGTTCTTCAATAAATCTTCGTGTTGTGTTAATAAAATGCCAAGTCCCTCCCACATGTTTACCTTTGTGGAAGAAGTCCTTAACCCCTTTCACTCCGATTTTTAGGAGATTGTTGCCGTCAATAAGAAGTGTTTTGGTCACTTTTCTTTTGTTTTCGTTACTATAAAGTTTTGTTACTATTTTTGTTATTAACCCCAACTGATTAAGGTTGGGGATTATATAACTCTATCTATTCATCATCAGGTTCAAGAACACTTAATGAGTCTTCTTTGAAGGATATTTCACCTTCACCACCTAAGATTTTACTCCAATATCCTGAATATTCTTTTTTGTATTTATCAATCGCTACTTTATCATCTTTAATATAGCCTTGTGGTACAGCAATAATTTTACCATCCTTAAAAGCTATTCCATTAACATGATTTTTCAGTATTGATACCTTAGTTCTAATAGCATAAGATACAGTTCTATTATTTTTAGTCGCTGTAATATGATTAATACCTGATTTCTTTTGATTACCAAATAAGAATACAATACTTGACGCTAACCATAATGCCTCCCCACCTTTCGCTTTAATTTCCGGTTGACCAAAAGGCGAATCCGGTAAATCTACCCAAGGTTGGTTAATAACAACCATTGTATTGTAATATGGATAGTCTTCTTTTTTTGATTTTGATATTCTTGAATGGATTCCCATACCTATCTTATCTGAAAGAGCTGACGCGTTGTGCATCTTTCCACCTTTACCCTCAAAGGTCATCTTACATGGTATAGACCCTACAGAATCCCATAAGAATAAAATATTATATGGAATGTCCCCCGCTTCTTGTGTGTCCAAAACAGAATTAATAAAGTCTGTCGCTTGTTCAATATAATCAAAACTATCATTAAAGATAAATTGACCATCCCAATTTCCATCAGCATCTTGTTCTGCTTGTAAACCCAATTCAACTGCGTGAGACCACGACCATTTCTTTTCGGTAATAATAAACACAGGTAAATCACCTCGTTTTTGAGCGTCCACCGCAGCCAATATCATTGCCGTCGTTTTTGAAGAATTTGAATGACCCAACATCATATTAATACCCCCCATTACCGGACCTGGTATCCCACAAGCTTCATAAAAAGCTTCACCACAGTTATAATAACTTTCCGCTTTATATTTAGTTTTTGTAGAGAATTTACCCTTAATATCATCCAGTGAGAATGTTTTTTTCTTTATCGCCATTTGTTAGTGTTTTAGTTATAATACATAGACCCCAAGATTAACTCAGAGTCTATGTAGTAATTAATTTTTAGAAAGGCATATCATCAGCCGGTTCGTCGTGTAATTGGGGGTCAAGAACTTCTTTTTTAGTTGTTCCACCAAAAGATGCTTCACCTGAAGTACTATCACCATAAACATAACCACCTTTATCACTGTCCCAACGAGGCGTTTCACCAACAGCAATCGCTTCCAAATATTCCAAAGGTTTTTTAGCGTAAACATCATTCCAAGTAGTTGGTTCATTTACCCAAGAATCTGAAACTTCTTTATCATCACTCAAAGGAGCTGGGTCATCGTGCATAATTGTTTGAATAACTGTATATAACGCTCCTTTAGGAGTTTTAGCTTTAGTTAATTCTAAAATTAAATCACGACCTGTGTTAGCATCAGTAATATCACCTTTGTTTTTCCAAATTGGGATGATTTTATCCAAGATACCATCATTCTTGTAATTGTCCTTGAATCTCCAAAATTTAGGTCCGTCAGCTTCGTTATCTCTATCAATAACTTTAACAATGTAAAATTTTCTTGATTGGTAAGTTGATGCTAATTTTTTGTCAGACTCCTTTCCAGTTGAACGTAAATCATCATAAACCTCATTCAATGGTGAACGCTCATTATCGTTTTTACCCGGGTCATAGAATTTTTGGAATTTTCCATCAACCTGAATCTCGTGATACCACACTTCCTTAAATGGTGAAGTACCATCAGTAGTAGGTAAGATTCTTACTCTTCTTTGTCCTTGCGTTTCTTTGTCGGTTAGAATTGCCGCAAAGTATTTTTTCATTCTGTCTTCTTGTGACATTTTGTTTGTCGTTGAAGAACCACCTTGTTTTGATTTCTCGTACTGTGCTAATACAGCATCTAATGAATTGTTTGTTGTCGCCATAAATTATATAAGTTTTAATTGTTTAGATAAGTATAAGCGAAGAAATCAAGTTAGTCAAATTATATGTAAAAAAAAAACGACCCGAAGGTCGTTATATTTTATCTTACGTTTGTAAATGAGTTAGTTTCATCCCCAAAGTTTCTAAAAGTTTTTTTAATCTCTGTTGGTGAATAGTCTTGAACCTCATCTGTTGTTAAAACATACTCTTTACCCGTTTTCTCAAAATCCTCTTGTTTGTCATTGAAAAAATCAGATAACTTAGTTGTATAAGGACCTGAATCTAAACTTCTTAATTCTAATTTTTCTTCAGCAGTCTTAGGTCTAAGTTTTTCAATTTTAGCTTCTAAATTATTCAATGTACTAACAATATTGTCCATTTCACCTAATTTACTCTCTAAATCATTCAAATGACTAAATAAGTTATTGAAGAACTCCTCCTGTTTGCTCTCAATATTTTGTTGTGACTTAACTAAATCAGTAATGTCCATTTCTTCAGTCTTACCTTCTTCAACACCATTACTATCAACTTTTTCTACTTCTGGGTCAGTCGCAACATCAACAGCCACCGTTTCAGGTGCCGCAGGTGCAGCAGGTGGAACACCTTCCATACCCGGAGCCGGTGGTAAAGCCGTTTCGTCTGGAGTTGGGGGTAATGTAGCGTCTTGTTCAGTAATATAATTATTAATAGAATTATATCTGGCTATTTCTTCTAATATTTTTTCGTCAATTTTTTTCATAACCTATCCGTTTAATAATTGTTTTACACCAGTTAAAGTTTCAACTTGGATTTTTTTATTTGTGTTTAAAGTATTATCTACTCTTTCAATTAAACCATCTTTCATTCTGATAGTATAACAATCTCCTGTGTCTAAATCACATACCTGTTTAGAACCATTACCCAAATCTTTCTCTGAGTGTCTGGTATTTTTACCTAAATAATTATCTAATATTAATTTTGTACTCATAATGTCTATTTTATATATAAATATGCGTTATTTGAAAAAAGGATTTGCGATATCAATTGAATTTTGAACTTCATTTTCAATGGTAACTAAATTTAGTGGATTAAAAGTCGTATATATATTGCTATCTTTTGTTGTTGCGTCTTCATTTATTATCCAAAATTTGGCAATTTCTTCACTATTAATATTTTTTATTGTACTAACTCTTTTAAACCACCTCGCAATTAAAAAATCAACATTTTCCGAAACACTATTAAAAGTTGCAAATGGTTGATTTGATGAAGAACAATAATATTTCTCACCGTTGAAGTATTGACTAACTTCTCCCCAATACTCATTCATTTTTATACCAGCAAAGTTATTCTCAACTGACTCAAATTCTTGTTGATTTCCTGAAGCCAAATACAATGCCGCAAAAATAGTGTACTGAAGTGTTCTATCATTTGTTTTAGACATAATAACATCAATAACACTTTTAAAACTTGTTTTAGTATGTTTAGGGTTATCAACAAAAGTATAATCAGAATAACCAATGTTTTTAGACCCACCAGTATTGGCTGGATAACAACTAGCCTGTATGTTTATACTATTACTACTTTTATTTAATGCGTCACTAAAAGTGTCATTTCTTTGTTTTATAATATCACCTTTTTTATTTGACTCAATCGCTCTTTCTTTATTATTTCTATCTTGTTTGTTTTTTTCAATAATAGTTTTTAATAATTCAGTTTTCAAGGTTTGAATATACTCATCTATTTTAGGTAAAGAAGCGGTAGGTTGTCTAATACCTGTTAATATAGTCTCAAAACCACCTGGTGTTATAGTATGATTCACTTTTTGAATTAAATAAGGACCACTAAACATTGGGACATGTCTCAAATTAAAATACATCGTAGGTTGTATCATAGCATTACCCATCATAGATACCGTACAACTATAACTTCTATTTTTATATATGTTAAATAATGAAACATTTTGACTCGTTCCTACACGATTACCATAGATATTACCTAACTGATTTGTTGCTGCTAAAGATTCCGCGGTAGCTAACCCTAAATTTTGTTCAACTTGGAAACCGTAAAAAATTGATTGTTTTTGAGGCCCAATATCAACATTAAAACCAACAACTTTATTTGATTTATCCCAATCATTTTTATTTATTTGATTCTCTAACAAAGGATTATCACTAGTTCGTCTTAAATCAAAAGCATCATTTCTAAATCTATAATCAATATTATTTTTAAAATCCATATGTTCACTAGGTTTACTAGCATAAAAACAAACTAATTTAGCTGACGATTCTCTATAATCCACATTCATAAATGTACCAAAAATAGTATTTGCGAAATCTAAACTACCTTCAGCTTTAGGTTTAGGATTTTTAACAGCATCCTGAACACCATAAAAATTAACATATGATGGTAAATTCATTACCACAAAATTATTTTGTACCAATATTGTTTGGACAAAGGATAACACACTCTGTGTTTGAAGTATATTAGTTAATGAGTCTTTTAGTTTATACACATCAACTAACACATGATTACCAACATCTCGGCTAGCTCTATCCATTAATAAAATATCCTCAAATAATGTTTTAGTTTTAAACTCACCCCCGGAAATCCATTTATCGTTTAAAGATTTAAAAGTTTCCCACATCTCAACTTTACTTTGAGTACCTTTTAATTTACTGTTAATAGGTTCTTTGGTAACATTCCCAACATCTTCTAAATTTTTACGAACTTTTATCATTAAGTTATTAAAAATAATATCTTGGAATTTATTAACTGATAATATGTACTCATCCATTAACCCAATAAATTTACTATAATTCAATGTGTTGTCATTCAATTTTTGAGTTGCATATAACTTAATAATTGGTGCTAAATTTATAATATTTGTTCTTTCAAAAGCAACATTACAATCAACAAAAAAATCAGTAATACTTGAACCGGTATTACTATAAGTTAAACCACTCACATTAGAAAAACCAACATGTGTTTCTAAAGTTCTCCAAGCTTCAGGAAAATTAATTCTTGATTGTTGTAATGTCACACTACCGGTCTTTGTTGGTAGAGCATTTGGTGTTGATATACTGTATTTATCCCAAGTATATGGGTCAGTTATTCTCGCTTTTGAAAAAGTATAAAATAATCGTTTATCAAAATTTGACGGATTACCATACTTAAATACCACATCGTAATTTATAAAATCATTTAATATATTACTAACTTTTGTAATTTGTTGTTTTTGAGTTTCCGTAATAACTTCAGTACCGGTGTTTCCAAGTATTTTAGTGGTTCTCATTAATTCCCTCATCATCATTTGGAAATTTCTAAAAGATTTACTTGTGTTACTATCAGAATTAGAGGTTTGATTTCCGTCATAATCATAAATAGATTTTGAAAAACTTAAGAATTCAGACTCAAATTTATCCAAAATATCTTTTTCAAAAACTGAGAAAATTTCATCAATATTTGTATATCCACTAACTTCACCACGTATTGAAAAATTCTCTTGTGATTGTCCTAATGAAAATACTTTTTTCATATATTGTTGTGGTGTAGGTTTAACAACCTTACTATTATCAAAATAACCATAATTAGGAGCTGACCAAAATAAACGAACAGACCCATTATACATAGCGGTATTACCCGTAACTTCAACCTTTAACTTATCAGTATTATCAAAACATTCATTTTTAGTTTGATTAATAAAAGACCCTTGAGATGGCATAACATAAGACGAGTTTCCATCTCTACTCAAAACAGAAACTGACCAAGGTATAACTCTTAAATCTCTAGTAGGTTGTTTAACATCAAAACCTTCTTTTAAATCAATAAACGCAGATGGAACATAATTTAATGTCACACCACTTTTAATACCTTCCTGAATCCCACTATTAGTATATCCTGTAAAAACCTCATATCCTTGATAAAAAATATTAAAATCATTTATCAACTTAGGATAAAATCCAGTATTAATAACAGTAGAAATTTCAGCTCCTAATGATGTATTCTTCTCTAATACAATATCGTAAGTACCACCATTAATAATTAAAGAATAATTAGTTTCAGGTGATTTGTTAATTGGGTCATAGTTATCAATGTAACTAAAACCTGACCAAGATGTGTTTAATATATCAACATCAGTTTCTATAAATTTTTTATATCTATGCCAAACTGAACCTATTTTTAACACCCAAGAATAAGGTAATTTATGTATAGCACCAAATTTCTTTAATGTTGCAAAAATATAATCTAAGTCAGTTGTTGAATTATTACTATAAGTCTTGAACTTCTCTTTTAGAGTTGCTAATGGTAAACTATTAATAAAAAGATACGCCGAACTAACATAAGGATATGGGTCTTCTTTAGTAAACTTTGACACACCTTCCTGTATTGAATTTATGAAATATGGTGTATTAAACATTGACACCGTTTGGTTAGAACTAACTAAACCTGTATAATTAGCATATATTAAATTACCTTCAGTAGGTAGTTGTGTTTCATAAGTTCTTGTGTTATAAAAACTTTGTAAATTATTAATATTATTTTTAACCCCAGTAACAATATTATCATTATATTGCGGAGTTGTTATATCTTTAAAAATAAAATTAGTAACCGGTTTTTTTACATCACTTCCATCACTTTGGATAAAGTTAGTAATTCCTTTAATATTAGTATTATAAACTAAAACATTGGTTGTATTAAAACTTTGTTCAACACTACCAATAGATACCCCGTTTGATAAATTTTCCTTATCCCAAATAAGGTTAGTAAACGGATATAAATCCGTAAAATTACTTTTATTTGTTGTTGTTGAATTAGAAATAAATTCAACCATTTTAGTTTCTTCTGGTAAAGATACTAATGGTTGTGCAACACTATTTTTTGTTAAAATATCTCTATTAAGAAATTCAAAACTAGAATTATTTACTTTATTCTTAATATAAGATGTGTTGTAAATACCTCTTATGAAATTTTGCCAACTTTGACCTATACCATTATTTGAAATATGTCTCAAAAAGACTTCAATATTGGTTGATGTAATAGGATATTCTTTAAGTTTTTTAATTAAAAAAGGATTTAAGTCTGATAAACTATTTTTAATGTTTATGTTTTCTGATTCAGCAATAATATTAGTAACAAAATCTGTGTCAGTAGTATTACTTTCACTTCTTAACAATCCTGTATAATTAGAGGTCATAAACACTCTTTCAAATATTTCATATAAAAATTTAACCTCTTCTTTATTAGCATAAACAGAATTATCTATAGGAAATTCAATAGCGTTAAATGAAGTTCTTAAAATATCCGTTAATTCGTTACTTTTTGGTGTTGATGGAGCTGGGTCACTATCTCTTTCAACATACCCATTAATAAATTCTTCTAAGAATTCAACCTCCGGCCAAATATCATAATTATTTGCTTTTGTTCTTGCAATAACTTTATTATCACCAGGATAGGTTATTTCATATTTTTCATGTCCATTTTCACCATTAGTTCCAACAATTAATTGTGGCCATGGGAAAACTGGTTGTTCCGCTGTATTACCAGGTGTTATATTATCTTGTGATGCACCAGCAACCGTAGTGTCAAAAATAACATCTTTTCTATATTTATTATTTCTTTGTTCCCAAGCTGAAGTATGAACATCATCCATTAATCTTAAAAACCCTTCAGCATTTGCGAAAATAACCGCTAAAACATTTCTAATTGTAGGTGTAAAACCAATACCATTAGATTTACTCTGTAATATTTCAGATAAAGCTTTTGTTAATTCATTTTGAATTTTTTCAGTTGTTTCTGTTAGTGTTTTGGTGATTTGATTAATTTTCGCCTCAAAACTACCTTCACCTTCAAAAATATGCCATTTATAACCTTTCTGACTATCACCATTACTATCTCTAAATTTAGAAATATTTTTAAAACTATTATCAGTTTGTATACTTTCTGTAAAAGTACTTAAACTATTTAGGTTTTTTTGAGTTTTTTGTCTACTTTCAAAAGTAGCTTTAACATCAATATCTTTAAATTTAACTGGATAAAGAAAAGTATTATAGTTAATATCAACAGTTATTTTAGATTCTACACTAGTTTTATTAATTGTATAACCACCATTTTCACCAACAGTCACATTTTTGTTTAATAAGTCATTATATTTAGTAATGTCTTCCTTTAATTTAGCAATAGCTTTACTTTCTTCATCCCCTTGAAATTCTGTCTTAAAAGTATATATTTCTAAACCATTTTCTAAAACAAAATAATTTTCAGTATCCATATACTTTTTAAACCAAGATTGTTGACCTGAATAGGTATAAACTGTCTTGTAATATTCATTTAAATTTTTTTGATATTCCTCAACATTAGTCAATGGGTCTAAATCGTTTTTAGTAAACGAATCTAATATGTTTTTAATAAAGTTTTCAATTCTATTTTTCATTTGAACTAAAGTGATTTCAGGAAAGTCATCAGGTATTAAACCTTTTGATTTATATTCACTATAAACTTCTTTAATTTTTTGAAATCCTTTTTCAAACACAACCTCTTTATTGGGTTCAGTAGTATTTGCAGAACCGGTAGTTGTTTTAGTCGCAACTTTAATTCTTGACTTATACATATGAGGTGTTGCTTGTAAATAACCCATACTAACCTCACTCAAAATAGTATATTTATAAGTATAAAATTTTAAATCAATCTTAAAATTACCATTACTGGTGTCATATCTTGATGCAAATGTATGTAACATTAAAGACAACTTAACAGCTTTACCATAATATCCTTTTATGGTTAAAGTAAACATAGGATATGGTAAATTAAAAAACGCGGCATATGGTGAATTATCACCCGCCTCAAACATCGCACGACCTTTTATGTCCTCTAAAGTCATACTAATTGAAGGTAAGAAATCCATACCTTGGTTAATATTAATAGAAGTAATTCCTAATAACCCATTATCCACAGAGCCAATTTTTCCATTAGATAATACACTTTGTTTTATATAAAAATCTTCAGGTTTAGCATTCTTTGGAGGTATTCTTGGCATTCTTTCCAATTTAACTTGATTGTCACCTTTACCATCTAAAGAACCTTTACCTGTTAATTCATCAGTATATGAGTTATCCAAAAAGGTTTTACCCCCCTGATTTAGGAAGTTAATTTTTGCAACAGATACGTTTTGTAAATCATTGTTATTTGAAATCCCATATATTAATTTGGTTCTTGGGACTAATTTACACTCTAAATTAGCGTACATTACCAAGTCTTCCATTTTAACATTTCTCTCTTTTACTTTCCCATTTTCATCAATTACCTTATTTGGGTCAATAACGGTGATGTTGTTGTAATCAAATTCAACTAATATATTTTCTGAGTTACCTACCATAATAATAAAAATAATTATCTAATTCATTGTTGTAATCTTGTATTGAAGATACTAAAGGAAATGGGATTGTCAATATACTACCATCAGGAATGTTCCATTCTTCACCACCATATATAGGATTAGCTTGTAATATTAACCAACCAAAAAATGGAGAACCATAGTATTGTTGAGATACTTTGTCCATTCTTGATTGACCAACTTTATATATGTATTTCTTATCAGTAGATTTACCAGGGACTGTAACAAAAGGAAATACAGTTTGTTGACCATTGATAATAAAATCACTATATCTATTGTAATATTGTCTACCCGCCATTTTTAATTAAATTGTATTTTACCATTAAATGTTTGATTATCAGTATTCGGATTTTTTGTCGCGTATAAATCTTTTATTTCTTGGTCTTGTTGTTTATTTGTCGCTTGATTAACCACTGTTGTATAATTAAATTTTCTAGCTTTTCCTTTAACATAAACAAATTCACTAGAAAATAGTTTGTATTTACTATTTTTACGTAAAGAATTTGGTATTTTTTCTTCGGCTTTTAGTTCATCCATAACAATATCTCTAAAATCGTCACAAAATGAACTAAGTTTTCTTTTTAAGAAAGATATATTTTTACTTGTTGCTAAATCTCCAGATAATAGTTTAGTTTGGAAATCTTTAAATTTATTTTTATCCTCAAAAACTCTCGCTAAAACCATAAACATTCTACTATCTTGAGGGTCTTTTAATAAACTTGTTTGACTTATGAAAAGACCTGGGTCGGTATATTTATTATTATTATCATTTATAACACCCTCCTCAGCCATAAGAGAATTAAAATTAATAAATTTATCCGCAACCGCTTTACAATCAATAACAAATTCATCATAAGTATCTGCGGGAGTAATGTTGTTAGTGATTTGTTTACTAACTTCAATTGTTCCACTTAAACTATAAACCCTTGTTTGGTTATCTATAATTTTACCATCAGTTTTATTACACACTAAATTAACTTTATTAAAGACAGAAACCATACTTTGTTCTTGTTGAACTATATTGTTAACGATGTTGAATATTCCATTACTAAAGTCATTTTTATATTCTTGAACATATTTAGTAAAGTTTAAAGCTACTTTATTTACATCACCTTCAGTTAATTTTTTCAACGCGAATAGTCTTGATAAGATATAATTAGCATTACTACTTTTAGGGTCTTCAATATCTCTAATAAATGCTGTAAACAATGAATCTATTTTTTTCTGAACATTTTCATCAGGTTTACCATAAATAACAAATTCGGTTTTACTTGTTGACGAACCTAAAAACCCTTTACTGTATAACCTATCTTGAGTCATTAATTGCCATACACCATAATTGTAAGCTTTTATAGTAGACTCCATTTGATTTGGGATATTCACATAATATTCTTTAGTAATATCCAATAACTTATCCATAATAGTAAGATAACTAATTTCACCAGTTTGACCATCAGTAACAGGGATATTAGTCAATATTGTTCCAATAGTATTACCACCATCATTAGTTATTTTATTATCAACAGTTGT
>Ga0181350_1000331_pt1 | contig 13923 bp, 13 predicted proteins | sample Su13VDMM110DCMD_FD_130105 | JGI IMG/M metagenome (GOLD analysis project Ga0181350, IMG submission 130105) | Freshwater viral communities from Lake Michigan, USA - Su13.VD.MM110.DCM.D | ecosystem: Environmental > Aquatic > Freshwater > Lake | place: USA: Michigan | collected 2013-07-16
CAGCGGGAGGCGCCACCACAGCGGGGGTAATTGGCGGCGCATTGAGAGCAGGCGGGGGAGCTGGTGTGCGTCTCCCTAATGCGTCCCTTGTGCTCGAAACAACAGACCCTCCAGCGCCCAAGACGCCACCGGTGATGGTCCCAAGGACCGCAGCCTCGCTAACGCCCTCCGATAGCGGCCTGTTCGATGCGGAGTTCTGGAAGACCTGCTCCTGCACGCTCTGGGGCAATTCTTCCAAGAACCCTTCTGAGACGGCAGACCCTAGCGCCTGTCGAATCACACCCTTTCGTGTGGTCGGTGCGGCAAGTGTCGCCAAATACACGTCAGGGTCAACAAACCCCAGTCGCTCCGCAAATTTCCCGCCCACCACGCCGAGTACCGCAGTGAGTGCGCCAGACGCCACGGCCTTCCCGGCCTGTGACGCCGTGAGGGTGCCCGTTGTTTCGCGCGTCTGTTCTGCGGCGGACCCTGTGGCCAGCAGGCCTTCTGATGCTGCCGCCGCGTACGCGGCACGCATCCCTAGGGCTTTGATGCCAAGGCGCGCCACGCCCGCTCCACCCACAAGCAATGGTATAGATTCAGCGCCCGTGCGTAGGGCCATCGCAGGATTGCGAATGACTGCGCCGATCTTGGCGGCTATCCCGCTCGCCGAGCGAAACTCTTCATTTTCGCGCTTGGCCGCGTCACTGAGGCGCTCGTCCAACGACGCCTGTATCGCGCGGGGGGAATACGACCCAAGGGTTTTATCAACGAGCCTTCCCGCTCCGCCTTCAGAGACTAAGTCAGCAAGGCCAACAACCGCCTGCCCGGTCCCCGCAACGCCCTTTGCGACGGACACGCCCAAGTCGGTGCCAGACTCCGTCCACGTCTTGCCGCGCAAAAGGGTTCGCTGCACCTCAGGCGCAACTGCTGCAAACCAATCGTCTACGGGCGGCGCTGCGTGTTCCTCGAACCAGTCTTGAGGCATTTATTTCCTCTTCGCGCCGGCGCGTTCAAACCCGGCAACTTGGTCGGCTGGAACGTCTTTCTCTTGTCCGTTTGGCGCTATCATACGCACCATGCCGCCGCCCGCTGGCAACAGTGTGCCGAATTGCCCCGTATTTGGCCTTGAACCAGTGTTGGGTTGACGTGGTCCGATAACGCTCGCCGACGGTAACTGATCCATCCCATACCTAGGCACACTCCTGGGCGGGAGCCCGTATCGCACCCGGATACTCTTATCAATCTCGTTCTTGGCGTTAATAAACTCTACCTCCGTCAATCGCCGTCTCGCGCTTGCCGTCGAGCCGCTCTGCGTGACTATGCTTTGAAGCGCCGCCGCTGCTTCGGAATCGCTTTGGCTAGATGAGAGGTCTACGCCCATGCCCTGACCGCCAAACGTCAATGGCGCGCGCAGTTCTAGTGCGGCATACAGCTTCTGTTCGTCGGCGGCGATCTTGCCGACGTTTTCTTGCGCCTTGAGTTGGTCCTTGGCCGCGTCTGTTTCTCTCTTGTATTCGGTTTTGGCTTCGCGTGCATCCGCTCTGTCCTGTAGCGACAGTCGCTTAAATTCGATCGCGTCCAGCCTCTGCGCTTCTGTTGCTTTCAGTGTAGCGGCCGCTTGAGCCGCGTCGTTCTCTTCCTTAGTCTTGGCAAGATTTCGTGCTTGCGTGTTGGGATGAAGCGGAACGGTATTCACAATTTGTGCCCGTTCTGCGTCCGTAGGCGCGGACTTCAATTGCTCATACATTGCGTCTACTTGAGCCATTGCCTTGGGATCAAGGCCTGAGTTTTTGGCATGGTCATAGGCGCGCTGAATGGAGTCCATGCTGCCGCCATACTGACGAAGCTGATTAGCAAGGTCGCTTACGTATTCTCGCTGTTTGTCTAGAGACGCGGCCGCAATTACTGCTGTCTGCGCTTGGTTCTCCGCCTCCGCGGCCTTGCTTGCCGCAATGCGCTGCGCGCTTTCATCAAGTTCCGCATACGATTTGTTCGCCTGCTGACGCAACCGAGGCGGGAGTCTCGCAAGGGTTTGATCACGCGTCGGCATTGGCGAGCCTGCGGGAAGTGGCCCAGTAAAGCCTTCCTCAACCGCCGCGCCGGGAGAACCGGCAAAGTCAAACGCGGCTCTGTCGTCGGCTTCGCCCGCAAGCCGCTTGTTCTCAGCATCCGTCTGCGTAATGTTTGCCAGCGTCAACCGGTCGTTCAGCGCCTGTCGCTTGTTGGCCTGAATCTGCGCGGGGATACCGCCAACGATTTTGCCCACGCTCTCAATCGCCCCGCCATAGGCCTGTCCACGCGCCTCTGCGGCTCGTGCCTGGGCACTGGCCACATCGACCAGCGCCTTCGCCTTGGCGTCCTCGCCACGGCTCAACAGGTCGGCAATGGTGCTGACGTACGGGTTGCGATACGCCTGAAAGTTAAACGCCATTAGATGCCCGCCACTCGGTACAAGTCATTGGCGCGATCACGCTCGTACTGACGTTGGTTGTTGAACTTGGTCTGATACGCGGCCATCGCATCATCGTACGATTTCTGCCGCCGATTGTACGCGTCCGTTTGTTGCTGTTGATACAAACCCGTGTTGGTGCCAAACGCGCCAGACCGTCGCCCTTCCGTCTCCGTGTTGAAGGCGTTATTCTTCAACGCATTGGTGGAGTACTGTTGAAAGGCATTCTGCGCGTTGGTGTTGTACGTGTTCAGGTTCCGGTCGTAGACGTTCCCGTACTCCTGAGACGCCGCTTGCTGGCCGTAGTCCAACAGCCCCTTCATGTTGCCACCGGTATTGGTGACCCCACGCGCCGCCCCAGACCGCTCCAGCGCCTTCTGGCCTTCGCTCAGACGGAACTGGTAGCCGGGGTCTTGCCCCATCTCTGCCGCCGTCGGTGCCGCAAACGGTGCAGGAGCCATGTAGTCCGGCGCGTTATAGGCTTCACCGGGCGTATACGTGCCGGGGTTGGCAATCGGTCCCTGCTGGCCCATCATGTCGCCCAATGTAGGCGGCGTGGGCATCTCGCCGGGACGCTGGTTCTGCAACCCTTCCGGACCCAGCCCAAAGGTGGCGAGACGTGCCGCCCTAGCGGCGGGGGTTTCTGCCGATGAGGCAGTGCCAGACTCAGATGATCCGCCGCCGACGTATCCGGCAGGCGCAGCAACAATGCCTGCAGACCCCGCTAGTGCCGGGTCCGCCGAGGTGGCACCGCCAAGCTTTGCGGCCCAATAGGGGTTCCAGCCCACGCGCCACTTGCCATCGGAATAGAGGTCAGGCTGAGACGCCTTCCCAATCCAATACTCCTCACGCTCTGGCGTGAGCGTGATCCCTTGCTTTGTGGCATCTGCACGGATCTGGCCGAGAAGCACCTCGCGATTGAGGTTCGGTGCTCCCCTAGTAGTAGTGTCTCCCGGCGGCTTTTGTTCACCAGTGGCGCGAGGATCAACATCTTCAGACTCGGCAAAGCCCTCTCCCGAAGGGAGGGGTGTTGTGTTGATCTTCTTGTTCCCGTACTCTCGTATCGCAAAGACAGAATCCGGATCTGCCTTAATTGCCGCTAACGTCGGACCCCACGCGCTCTGAGGCGTTAACCGGCCCTGAGACGTGGCGTATTGGTCAAACTCTGCTTGCGTCGGCAGTCGAAACCGATACTGCCAGAACACCTCCCGCAGCGCGTATTTTCGATTTTTAATCTCATTGGGGGTATCCTCCGGTCTTAATGGCGGTGCCGCAGACGAATTCCCCGACCCCGTCGTGGAATCGTTTCCGTCATCCACGTAAGATGCATTGCCGTCGGCATCGTATACGATACCCATTACTTGTACCTCGGCATTCCAGTGGCGGGGTCGATGCTGTCATCGACAGGGTCATCGCCGTAGTCCATCTCTTTCGGGATAATCAGGCCAGACCGTTGCAGCGCATCCGGCTCGACAAACGTATCCAATGCCTCTTGCGGTTGTCCGTAGCCCATCAGATCCCGAAGGTAGTTCATCTGATTCGTCGTCTGCCCACGCACCTTACTTGCCGTGCGACCCCCAGACAAGTACTGCGCCCGTTGGTTGAACGCATCGTCTCCAGCAAAGTTGTAGGCGTTCTGGCTCCCAGCCACATCCGCACCGTACTGCGCCTTTGCTGCGGCATTCGCCCGCACTTGGTCAAGGAATGACTGGCGCTGCGTGAAGCCGAGCGACCGCTTTGCTGCCGCATCCTGCAGATTCGCCGCCGACGTCGCGGCCTCAGTCTGTAGACGCGCTGCATACTTGGCCGCATCGGCTTGTTTCTTGGCCGAGTAGATCGCCCCAATGCCTTGCAGCCCAGCCCCAATGCCAAACGTCAAGTCGGGTCCGATTCCACCGCCACCACCACCGCCACCGGTTTGATGAAGCGGCTCCATGACACCAAAGAACTTACGCATTAGGACACTCCAAACTGCACCGCAAAATGATCACACGCCAGATGCGTAACCTGTGCGCCCACATGTTCACACAATCGGCGCGATTCGTCGTTGGTCGCCATCATCCACACTTCTTTCGCACCCAATCGCTGGGCCGTCTCCTGCATCGCATTCCGCAGCGCCCGCGCCACCGACACACGGCCACGGTCTTCTTCTCGAATCCATGCCCCATCCATGTGCCACGCTTGCAAAAATGACGTACACCCCACAATGACGCCGTCCGACTCCACCACCATCACAATGTCCTCGGTCGGATGCATCGACGGCCAGACGGACTCCAACAGTGTCCCCACCAGCTTCGGCCACTCGTCTGCCGGCAATCGGCGTGTTGTCAGATCACCTGTTCGCACACCACGTCCAATCGATACTGCATCGTCGTCGCCCCCACGCTTGCGTACGTCGTCGAATAGGTGATGGTCGTGGCATCGTCCACGCTAATAATGGCCGACAGCGAGGTCGTCGTCGCCAACGTGTTCCCCGTCATCGCCGTGCTGCTCAGAGTACAGGCCACCCCCGATGTCCAGCCAAAGGTGACAATCAACGACGAACTCGTCGTCGCCGCTCGTGTCACTTGCGCCGTCATCGACAGCCGGTAGACACCGGGCAGCACCACCAAGATTGGCATCGCCGTCGTGGTAATCGACGCCGCTTGTGTCGTCAGGCTGACCGACGACACCGTCTGCGGCCCCGCATTGATACGGTCAATCAACGACAGCAGCCAGTAGCGCATGGCTTGCGTCACACGCCCGGTAATGCTGTTGTTCAAGACCGGCGTCTCGACAATAACGGGTGGCACCGGGGCAAGGGCCAGCATTACGACTGCCCTTGGAAGTTGCGACCCTCGACCAGTGCGCCCACAATGCGCCACGCAATCGGGTCCGTTACCACAATCTCAGGCACCCACATCTGCGTGGAACTCGCCAGCCGTGTCCAATACACGTTGGTGCTATACGCCCCTAACGCGCCTGCGGTCACCGACTGGCTCTGGCTCCACGTCTTAAGGTTGATGCTCGTTCGCAACAGCACTTGCGGGTCAGACCCCTGTCCAGACGACGTGCCAAGGCCGGGTTCCAGCAATAGTTGAAACCGCGACACAAACATGCGCCGAGACTGCGGGGCCACCCACAACGGCGGCGGGATGCGAAGCCGTCTGATCAGGGTGCCATCGCACTCGCTGGTGAACGACGTGTCCATCTCACACAACATGCCAGTCTCGCGGTCGCCCACCAGATGCTTCCCAAAGGCGTAGCAGTGGTTGCGCGGCCCCCAGAAGTCATAACTGCCCGTGGCTGTATCCCACACGCCCCGTTCATGCCAGAGCCGCGTGGTAAGGTCATAGACCCATGTGGCGTTGGCCGAGGGAAACGTCAGGCAGTAGAACGTGTGGCCTTGTTCGCTATAGGTCACCGCTTCGGCGTCCGTGATGCCCACGGTCCGCGCATAGCCCGCAATCGCCGTTTCCACGGCATACGTGCTCACGCGGTCAGGCACCAGTCCGTTGGCCGCAACGACCAGTCCCGCCCCATTGGAGTTCTGCGACAGCCACATCATGCTGCTGCCCACCAGCGCCACACTCGACGGGGCACAGGTGCCATAGCCAAACACGCTGCCAGGCACCGGTTGAAACGGAAACGGCGACGTCCCCGCGTCATACCAGACCTCGCCGGTCTGCTCGCCAATCAGCCAAATCTGACGGTTGCTATCGACATTCATCGACACCCACGGGTCCGGCGCAATGCTGCGTTGGGCAAACTGCGTCAAATCCCACGTCGCCCCGTCGTTCAGTTCGCTGATATAGAACGTTGAGGTGGCCGCATTGAAGGCCAAGAAGTAGCCGTCAATCATGCCCACGCTGGTCGTGATCCCCGCCAGATTCGCCACCGCCGTCAGGGTGTTCGTGGCAATGTCGAGCAGATACCCATTGGTGCCCGACCCAATCAGCAGCTGTCCGCCCGCATCCCCGTTGCTGGCAATGCTGGCCATGTTGGGGTCATTCGCCACGGTGCCGCCCGTCACAATCGACGCGCTGTTGGTGTCCAGCACCTTGTAGACATGTCCGCCCATCACGGCATAGCAGCGCCCAGCCATCGCAAATAATGCACGGCAGTTGATGTCGCTCACCGTGACGTAGGGTTCTTGGCCCGGACAGGGATACAACGCCGCCGCATACGGAGACGCCGCCGCCTGAATCGGCTCAGGATACCAGTTCATCGTCCGTTCGAGGTCCGCCCACGGACTCTGCGACTCGTTCGACCCGTAGACAAAGCCCGGATACTGGCCCATGTTACGTGTCCGAATAGATGTTGTAGTGCGGACCTGCGCCCCCAAACAACAAACCCGCCACGCCGCTCGACAGATCGCTCAAGCGTTGATTAGCGCGTTTGATGTCGGCTTTGCTCTCCATCGCCGCCTGCTGCAAGTCTGGTGTCAATGGGGCGTCAAACGCCGCCGCAATCTCTTTCGCCAACCCTGTCCGCAGGAAGCGACGGTACCCCGGAGGCAAGCTAATCGTGTCGGAAATGGCAGTGAACTCTGACACCGGCACCGGGGTATAGATCACCCCCTGCAACGTCGTGCTTGTGGGCAACGGCCACAGGTAAATCAGGCCCAATCCCGCACTAAAGACGGCGTTGTAATACGCGGCTTGTGGATACACCGAGGTCAACGCTTTTTGCGCGATACCCGCATAGGCGTCTTCCGTCAGTGCCGTGCCGAGGTTGTACTCAATCGTCGGGCTGACACTCGTGTCCTGAAACCCAATATTGGTGATCCCCATTGGTCCAGTGGGACGCGCACAATTGATGACGCCGCCGGGGCCAATGGTGTAGCTCGTCGCGGTCGAAATCGTCCAGGTCGTCCGCGCTTGCCCATAGATGGTCAACCCTTCGGTCGCCATGCTATTGATCCAGTCGTTGAGACGCGCCAACGCATAGGCCGCATCATTCGCTGATGCCGTCTCGCTGACTTGCAGAATCCTCAGATCCTGCATCGACGCCGTGATCAATTCACTAACGGTCATCAGACCTGATACAACGCATTCATCAGCGTGGCCGTCGTGGTCGTGCTGTTCACCCGAATGCACTTCAGGGGCAGCAGGGTGCCTGCCGCGACCGTGAACGCGCCCGTGCTGCCATCTTCAAAGACCGTGACGACAATGCCCGCACCGCCGACAAAGATCGCGTTGGCCGGAATGGCTTTGGTCGCGGCACTCGCCGAATACGTGCTGCCATCAAAGTTGACCGTGTCGCTCTTGACAATCAAGACCGACCGATTAAACGTGCCACTGGCTTGTGCCATTTACTGGACCTGTGCCTTCCGTGGGCGTCCCGCCTTGCGCTTACTTGGCAATGATGGGAGATGTTCATGTGTGGCGTCGTCGGCCACTTTCGCTTCCGCCTGGGCGGTCTGCCCCATACGCTGGTCGGTAAAATGCCGCATCGCCGCAATGTCCGCCATCGACCGCTGCGCCACTTCGTACCCAGCCATCGCCAAGTCCGGCGTGTCGTACCAGCCCTGCTTCACCAACTTGTCCAATTCCTCTTGGTTCTGCACAATCTGCTGACAGGACCGCGCAAACGACTCACCCACCGCATCCCCGACTGCCGCCAGTGGATCGCCGCACATGACCTTCCCGTTCTCACGCGCACGGGCCTGATACACCATCTTCGGAAACGGCTCGTAGCCATTTGCGCCCATGCCGCCATGGCGCTTCTGGGTGTTCCACTTCGTCATCTCGCGGGAGTACTCGCTGTCGGGGTTGTGAATGATCGCCATGTGTCCTCTGAAAAGAGAGGGACGGCACCGTGCCGCCCCTCTTGTAACGTCGAATTACGCGACCGTGCCCGTGATGTTCGTGACGGTGCCGGCAATCGGAATCGCCGCAAACGCATTCCACAGACCATTGCAGGCGACACACTGCATGGCAATCGGGGCCGTCGCATTGACCGTGACCACGTCATACGACGCGCCCGCGCCAGACAGCCCGCCCGTGAACGTCAGCACATGCGCCGCAGCGCCGTTGCCAATGATCATCAGCGTGGTACCGTCCATGTCCTTGGTCGGAACAGGAACCGTCAGGGTAATGACCGATGTGCCATTGAGGATGACACGCAGGTCTGTTCCCGCTGCCGGAAGTGTCAGGGTCGAGGTCGCTGTGATGCTCTGCACCACGACCGCCCGAGACGCCTGATAGGTCACAACTTCCTGCGCCGAAGGAGTGGCAAAGTCTGTCGCCGCCCCATGCGTCACATTGGCCGTGATCTTGTGCGCGACCGTCGCGCTGCCATCAATGCCACGCTGGACCGGCACCGAGGTGCCAGACACGTAGCTCTGCATGACCTTCATCATTTCCTGATCGACCAGCACCAGTCGTCCCGCCGCCACAGACGTAGCCGACGCGACCGTGATGCTGGTGTCGGTCAGGGCGACCGCCACCGACAGAGTCGTTGTTGCCAATGCCATGACTTAACCCCACACTCTCGCGGCAAGCCGCGCCTGAATAGTCGCTGCGCCAATCAGGATGTCCAACCGGCTCGGATTCTGGTCCGTGCCAATCTGGTACTGCTCGACCATGCGAATTGAGAACCCAAGAGCCTTGCTCCGCACGGTGGTGGACTCTGCGCCCGCACCGGGCTTCATCAGGTCGGCCATCACGAAGGCAAACGCATCGGGGTGATACACAAACGACTGGGGCGACAGGGTGGTCGCCAGCGTCCCAGCCGTAGGCGAGGTCGCACCAAGGACCGTGACCACCGCACTGTTTGCAGGAGAAGCATCCACCGTCTGCAGCTGACCCGACGTTACAATCGACGGGCTGATTGGCAACGTCGCCATCGAACCCGACGAATCCGACGTGTCAGCAGTGACGACAAACTGCTGAAGACGACCCGTGGACGAGTAGGACAGCGGGTTCACGCTGTTCACGCCAGCGATGGTGAAAATGTCGCCCTTCTTGAGGGACGACGCGCCAGACGCCCAGCCGTTGATCGAAATGGTGCTACCGGTCTGGCTCGCGCCGTTGACCAGCGGGGTCGAGGCGGTGAACGTACCGGTGGTGTGGGTCGGACGCACTGGGTCCTGCAGCCACTTATCGACGCCCAACTGCCGACGCCCAAACATGCCCTCTTCGTAGTTCTCCGAGATGATGGCCGTGGGGTTGAACAGGCTGCTGGTGGTGTTCGCCAGGGTGGACATCGCCAGCGGGTCTAGCACCGCCACGCGACCCTTGAGCGGAGTCGAGAGGTCAGTCAGCTTCACGCCCGCCTGCAGATACGTAATGGTCGCGCTCGGCGTGGTACCCGGAGTGCCCACGGCGCTGTAGATGTCGCGGTACACCGCGTTGAACGCCAGCACTTCAGCCGCGTTGGCAAGGGCTTCAGACCCCGGCTCCACATATCGTGCGCGGATATTGTCCAGCTCGGTCGTCGCCTGTTGGCTGCTATAGCCAAACGCGACGTTCTTCTGGTTGGTCAGCGAAATCGGGACCGTCTGGTCGTACAGGTTCTGCAACTGCAGCGCCTGTCCGTCCGTCACGGTGAATCGCTGGGGCAGTCGGGCATTGACCGTATTGCCGACTTTCGCGCCAGCAATTTCGTACTGCGAATCGTAGGTCCGGTTGACGTTGGCCAGAAACACGAGCTTGTTGATAAAGCCTCGTGCAACTTCCTTGGTCGTCCAAGACGGGGTGGCGAGTGTATTAGCCATCAGTCATCCTCATTACAGGGTTACAAACGACCCGCTTGGCGATCCACGGCATTCATGCGACGGAAGTGTTCATCCATCGACAAGTCATCGCTAATCTCAAATGGGTCAGAGACAGGAGGCGAGGTGCCCAGCGGCTTGATAGGCGCTCTCGCATTACTCACGACTCGTGCTGGGCCGCGTGGAGAAGAAGCAGCTTCGAGTCGGCCTTCGAGTTTCCCCATTTCCCGGTAGGTGTCTGCCGGGTGCAGCGTGGAGAGTCGCTGAGATTCGTCGGGATGCGCGGAGAGCCACTGCAGGAGTTCAATCCCGAGCGGCGAGTCTTTGACCAGATGTTGCATGGGCAGACTCATCGGCGTATCGGGGTTCAACTCCGCATCCAAGTTCGGGTTCTTCCCACGCGCCGCCGTCAACCGGTCAGTCCATGCCGTATCCATCTGCGTTTGATACTGCTGGATGCGGGACTGCTGGTCGCGTTCCTGTCGTTGCGTCTGGCGCTCCTCGTCTCGCACGTCCGAGACAAAGGTCGCCATCGCCATCGAGTAGTCTTCGTAGACGTCAAACTGGTCCACCGTCGGGACGCCGGGCATGTCCTTGAATCGTGCCCATTCGCTGCCGTGCGCGGGGGGCGCAGGCGCAGGCTCGGCCGGACGTGATAACTCTGCGATCCGGGCTTCGGCGGCGTCGGCACGGCGCTCTGCCGCCCGTTGCTTGCCCACGGCGGAGGAGACCGCTTCTGACGCACTCTCACTGCGACTGCGCCGTTTCTCGACGGGTTTCTCGACAGACACGGCGTCTGCTGATGCAGCCGCCTGTGAGGACTCGGGGATGGGATCGTCAGCAAACGCGGATTGAATTTGGTCCACGGTCTCGTGGTTAGAGTCAATCGTGATGTCGCCGTCGGTCACCTGGCCTGCGTCTGTCGTCATAATCCTCGTCAAAAAAAGGGGGGAAACAACGCAAAAGGGACGGTCCTCATGGCTCTCAGGCCAGATGACACGTCCCCTTCGTCGTGCGTCCCCTTGTCGTCTCACCCGCTGGGGGGCGGTTGTCGGCGCGGTCATGAGTCGCGCCCGAGTGAGAACGTCAGCTATTTAATTCCCGGTCATTATTACTAGATTATTGTGTTAGGTCAATTGCGCTATTTATTTCTTTGGCTAATGGCCGCGGCTTTAGCTCGGGCGTCTTCTTTGCTTGATGCGCCCCACGCCCGCAACGACAATGCCAACCGTGTGGGATCACCGTCAGGTTCGGTCATTGGCCCTAACATATTGCCCATCCGCGCCAGAAAACTGGCACGTCGTGGATTGTCCCCAGATTTGACGGGAGGACGCAAAGTGCCACCCGTTTCGGCGTGATACGACGCTCGGCCTTTGGCGTTCAGACCACCTTCGGGGTTCTTGCCTTCCTTGCGTGTCCACGCGGCACTCATATCATTTCCTCCGGCATCTGTTGGGCGTCTGCGGCCATGTCTTCAGGACTGCCTTCCATGTTCATCCCGCCGTTCTGGGCCGATAAGGCGGCGTCTTGCTGCTGGTCTTGCATGGACGCTTCCTGTGCCTGCATCGCCTGCTGCTGCCCCATCTGCTGCGACTGGATGTGGTCCTGCGCCGACTGTTCCTGCGCGTGACCCGCCTGCATCGCCGCCATCTGTTGCAGATGCTGTTGCTGTGCGCCCGTGCCGACCCGGTTCACTTCCGCCGCAAAAATCGCCCCGGCTTCGTCGGCGCGAATCTTCATGGCCGTAATCGCCAGTTGCGTCTCGTTCCGCATCCGCTCGATTTCCAGCTTGGCCTGCTGGTCACTCTGCGCCGTCTGCGCTTGCATCTGCAGCTTCTGACCGTCCATCTCCAGCAACTTGGTCTTCTCGTCCAGCGCCTTCGTCAACTGCTCAACCATCTGCCCCGCTTGCTGCAACTGCTGCTGCAACTGCTGCGGATCAGGCCCGTCGTCCTTCGCTTGCAGCGGTGGCGGCAGCATCTTCTTCACACGCTCGGCGGCTTCCAGATGACCGGGGAAGTCACGGAACTTCAGGTAGATGTCGCCCAGAATCGGGAACAGGCTCGGGTTCGCTTGGAACAGATTGCCCATCTCGTCCGCGCCTTCTTCGTTGCGGCTCTTGTACGACTTGCCGATACTGACCACCACGCCGTAGCGGCCCTTCTTCAGGTCGTAATGCAGCACCTTGCCTTGTGGACGCTGTGGAGGCGCAGGCGGCGCTCCGGGTATGCCCATCGGCTGACCCTGCGGCGGCTGGCCCATGCCCATCTGCGGGGCGGCTGGCGGCGGCGGGGGCATCGCGGCCACTGGGCGCTTGGTCTGCGGATTCATGGTAAACGGCTGATTCAACATCACCGTCTTGGCGTTGTCCTCGCGGTCCAAGATGCGGGCCACGCGACCGGGCCGGTCATAGATGTACGGAATCAGGTCAAGGACCACCTTGGCTTCGTACGTCAAGCTGATTTCCGCAAGGTTGTCGAGAAAATGGCTCGACCCCGCAGTGTGCTGGTTCTGGAGGGCCAGCACCGCACGGCCACTCTTGGCATTGGTCGCTTGCTGCCCCAGTGCGGACTCATACGCGCCCGTGCCCTCATGGATAAACTCTCGCGCTTGCTGCAACAGCAACATGCTGGGGCCCAGCCGCGACGTATCAACTTGAGTGCGTTGCGGCGGGGGCGCCGGGGTGCCGTTCAAACTGACGTTGCGGTACCGCAGATAAGGGAAGTTGCGGACATTGGCGAGTTGCCACTCCTGCTCGTGGCCTTCTTCCTGGCCTTCCACCATCGTGTACGGCGCTTTGGTTTCCAGACTCGCCATTTCGACAGCACTGGACGCGCTGTAGTTCAGCAGACGCACGGCGTCCTTGTTCGGCTCAATCATGCCGACCCACCGCCGTTCGGCTTCAAACGGAATCAGTTCGCGGCCGACCACCGGGATAATCGGGATGTAGCGCCCGTCCATCGCCTGCTTCGGTTCCAACTCCTCGATGGCGTTAATGGTCGACCAATACAGGATGGGCTTCTTCTCAATCTTAGTGCGAGCGTCTGCGCCGGTTCTGGCCGTCCGACCCTCTGGGATGGCGTCCTCCATCGATTCCGACCCGTCATCAAGCAGCACTTTCCGACTCGTCTCGTATTCCAGCCGGTAATATTCGGCCACCCGTACCGCACGAGCGGCCCCTTCGCTGCCTGACACCCAATGCTGCGTGGTCGTCCCCACCGTGGACAGTTCCTCCTCGGTGTAACTGGCCATCTGGCTGTTCGGATACCGGCGCTTATAGGTGTCCCACGGCATGTCGTTGGTCAGGAACGCCCACTGCCCGTCCGAAAAGTCCGGTTCTTGTGCGAACGGGTCCAGCACCACGCTGCCCTGCTGGAGGATGCGTTTAATGATGATGCGCTGGTCAAAGGCATCGTCGCTATCCGGGTCTGGCTCCGTAATCACGCGGTAATAGCCACGGCCCGCCTTCACCGCCCGTTCAAACGCCCAACTCCGCGCCAGTCCGGCACGGCTTTCTACTTCAATGCGCCGATACAGCCCCTGAATGACTTCCGCCGTGTCATCGCTGGCTTCATCAGACAGCGGATGCACACTGACGCCCAAATGCGCGGCCTTCTCCGCGTTCAGCACCAACTGAATCGGGTGGTCGAGGCTAGGGATGCTCAACATCGGACGCTGCGGAATGGCGACGCCGCCAATCAACTGCGGCTTGCGCTGGTCTTTGACTTCGGTTGGCCAGCACAACTCCGGCACCTGAAACCGCAACGCATCCACCTCGCGGTTCCGCTGCTCGACA
>Ga0181350_1000332_pt1 | contig 13907 bp, 15 predicted proteins | sample Su13VDMM110DCMD_FD_130105 | JGI IMG/M metagenome (GOLD analysis project Ga0181350, IMG submission 130105) | Freshwater viral communities from Lake Michigan, USA - Su13.VD.MM110.DCM.D | ecosystem: Environmental > Aquatic > Freshwater > Lake | place: USA: Michigan | collected 2013-07-16
TTCTATTTTTGCAGTAGTATCTGGTTGTATAATAGAAACAAACTTCTCATTCATCTTACTTTCTTCAAACTCTGTCTCGATATGAGCCATAAGTCTTTTTGCTTGTCCACGGAAACGATCATGATTCTTGTAAACCTCTCTCATTTGCGTTCTGGCAGAGTTTTCAACAGGGAATGCCCACAGAGTATCCTTCTCGATTACACCTCCCCAGACAGCTTCCTGTTGCACGGGTTGAAGGGTATATTCTACTCTTGCAAAGTGAGGTTTAATTTTTCCTTCTTTGTTGGGACAATACATGAAATCTGTTGGGCCTGACCATTCAGTAGTGATAACTGGAAGTGCCCAATAAGCTGCTTCGAATACTGGTAATCCAAATCCTTCTCCATGAGAAAGTGAGACAAGTGCTTTGACTTTTGGGTGAGTATATAATCCAGCCATTTCTTGTTCGTTCATATCTCCATGAAGAAGATATACTTTACATTTTCTTCCTTTGTGATCATTTAAAATTCCATTTAAGTTTTTTGCTATTGCTTCTCGATCCATTTGCGAAGCACCACCTAAATGAGTTTTGCAAATAAGTCCTACATTTGCATCATTCTTGAATTCTTCAACAAACCACTTGATTGTATTGACAAGATTTTTTCTTGGCCCTCCTTGTGCTACGACAAGGAAATTGAAATCCGTTGTAAGATGCAAATCAATCTCAGCAGGGTTGGATTTTCGGACAGGGTAGTTGACCACTTCGATTGGAGTAGTTGTTTTAAAATTTGGAATCTGTTGACCAGTTGTTTGGTCTTGTGCTGTATAAACGCCATTTTCAAATCCTTTTTTTGCAAAGTTAGATACAACAATAATCTTATCCATTTGGTTGGAAGGTTGAATCCAATGTGGAGAAATTTTGTTTGTTTCGATTCCGGCAGTATAGCCAATGTTTATTGGAGCAATTTTCTTCCATTCGTTTGGAATAGAAATTTGCAAAGTCATATCATATTGTGGTTGCCCGTTACAAGCTTGTGAATATTGAATATTCTTCATGATCATCGAATCGATCCACATACGTTCTTCTGAATCTTCATGAACCCATCCACAATTGCCCCAAGGGGTAGCAATAATGTATACATCAAATAGATCTTCTCTTGAACGTAATGCTCTTATAGCAAAGCGTGCTTGTTCTCCGTATCCACTTGCTGTAAGAATAGGTGCAGAGACTAATATTTTCTTTTTCATTCTATTTCCTTTATTTCCCAAGCTTTATAACTCGTATTGGGCCAAGATCCACATTTATTATGAGTATCGGTGAAGATTTTATCCCAACGAGCAATGAAATCTTCAAAATTGAAGTTTTCGATAACGTGTTGTCTGCCTTGTTGCCCGATAAGTCTTCTTTGTTGTTTTGGAATACTTGTGAAGGTTTCTAATGCACCAACAAACTGTTCTTGACTGATTCTATCCTCATAGATAAAAGGCACTTCCTGTGACCCTATAACGGCCATAGAAGCAGGGATAATCTCAATACCATACAAGGACTCACCATTGCGGACTTGCTCTTGTAAGCCCCCTGTTTTGGTCACAATAATGGGTGTTTCACAAGCAAGTGATTCAAGTGTAGCTAATCCAAAGCCTTCGGCATCAGAAATGTTGATTGTAGCATCAGCAGCATTATAAAAGAATGCAAGATTTTGTGGGGGAATCTTTTGTTGTGACAAAAGCACTTCTCTATTGGTTAGACCAGTGTTTTCCATGATTGCAATTAAATCTTGTCCATTCATATCTTTTGGATCTGTATGCATGACCAAAGTTGCTTTGTCTTTTCCTACTTTTTTGAGGAATTCGGCAAACCACCATAAAATAGAACCCGATTGTTTTCTTCTTGCGTTTCTATTGTTCCAGAAAAACACAAATCTATCGTCTTCAATTTTAAGTTGTTCTTTTTTGAACTTTGTAATCTCTTCTTCGGGTAAACGTTTGAAAATACTTGTATCCACGGCATGAGGAACATAGGTTCTTGCAACTTCGGGAGTAACTGTTGCTACAATATCATCCGTAAGTTTAGAAATGGTTGCGATATGGTCGTTAGAAAGATAGAATTTTCTATTGAACGTTGGATAAGGATAATTATCCCAAACATGGTAGTAAACCATTGGAACATTTGGACGTATTTCATTCTCAATCTGCCATAGCCAACCAAAGAATCGAGGATCGGTCATAAACCAAAGAATATCTGGTTTTTCTGAACGTAGAATAGAACGAATCATCTCTGGGGTTCCATATCCGTCAACAGGATAGACTACCCAATCATCACCCCATTCATTTGTTTTGACGGGTCTATAATCTTGATGTTTCAAAGCACCACCAAAAGAGATAAACTGGTATTTTCCAGTTGCTAACATCCCTTCGATAATGTATTTAGTTTGTGTTCCGACTCCACTTGGACTAAATGGATGATCCGAAAGCGTAAGTATTTTAATTTTCTTCATTTATATCTCATTTGCAATGTTCTGTTTTATAAAACTCGCATCCCTTACAAGAAAGACGATTTTTAATGTGCTTTTCACTTATAATACATCCAATCGCTCTTGTCAAGAGATTATTTGCATTTTCCATTTTTTTCTTTCCACTTGAAACTTTAAAAAACTCAACACGGTTCTTTTTTGCAGTTCTTTTCATGAGACAAAAATGAGTCTCAATTTGTTCCAATGGAATATTGTGTTTTTTTGCGAAGAAATGCTTATAGTAGGTAAGCTGATAGGTGGTCATGGGATGGTTTTTCTTTTGCATATCCCAACCCCAGCTACAAGTTTTAAAATCTATGATGTGATATTTTCCATCTGGTGTTTTTAATACTACATCGATGAATCCTTTGAAGTTATAATCATCGTTGATTGCTTCAAAAAGGTCTTCTTCGGAGGATACTACTTCGTATCCTCCCAAATACTGTTCAATTGCCGTAAACAAGTCTTTAAAGATTTCTTTACCCTGCCCCACCATATCCGAAACAATACTTTCGTTAAGTTTAGCTTTGCTTTTAGCTTCCTCAATCGCTTTGGTAAAGGATGTTTCGAAGTAACTTCCACATTCATCCTCCTTTATTTCTTTAAGTAGTGATTTCTCACAAGTTTCGTGTATACAAGTTCCAAAAATTGTATATTCGTTAGAAGTAAACACCTTAATTTTATCTTGATAGATTAATTTGCGTTTGTAGGGACAATCATTCCAAGTTTTTAGTTCCGAAAAGGAGATGTGAGCCAAGTAGCACCTGTTTCATATAGTATATCATGCTTTTGGGAGAAAAGCTAATAATTCTTGAAAAAAGATGTTTTTTGTATTTTAGTCAATAAATCGAAAAGTCTGGGGCTTATCGTTTTTACAGAAGAAAAATCATTTAGGAAATAATGTTCAAATCCATTTGCATAATATTCACGATAGCAAGTCGCACCATAAGGAGAAACAAAGATATTTGCAGTAATTGTGTTCATAGCTGGATAACCAACTTCGTTATACAGAAATTCATCAAATTTTTCATCATATTCTAAATTGTCAAAATCTTGTTTTGAAACATTATAGCCATTTGCATGAAGAATCTTTTTAAGTTGATTTCTTTTTACTAAAAACTCATTTGCTATTTGATCTTCTGTCCCAACAAACTGTGCTATTGTTTCTTCCATAGAATGAGCTATCTCATGAACAATATTTATAACTAATTCCTCTGTATTCAAAATTGAACTTGATATATATATGGCATTATCAGCATACATCGCATTCAAGCTTCTATCTATAAGTTCTGGAAATTGACCAATGTAAATTCCCTCTACATTTCGGAAAAAATGCTTTGGTATGATTTTTACTATTTTTTCCAATGCTACATCAAGATCCACATCTTCTGAGAATGGATCTTTTTCCCAGACATAGATTTTATTGAACAGTTTTCTTTCTTTTGGTTTGAATTTAGTTTTTTGTTTCATCGATTCCATAATTGATATCATCGAGGACTATAAGATTTTTGAAGCAATTGTTGCAATTTTAGATCTTTCACCGGTCATCAATGTAATATGACCAGCTAAATCATATGGCTTGAATTTCTCTGCTACATATGTAAGACCATTCGTGATTTCGTCAACATAAACATTATCTATTTGTTCAATATCTCCGGTTAGAACAACTTTTGAGTTTTCTCCAACACGGGTAATAATTGTTTTGATTTCATGCATAGATAAGTTCTGTGCTTCATCAATTATGATATAAGCATTAGAGATTGAACGACCTCTGATATAAGTGATTGCTTCTACTTCAATAACTCCCTTTTGCATATACATTTCAAGAGTTATTTTGTCATTTCCTAAAAGAAACTGTAAGTTGTCTTGGATAGGACGTAGCCAAGGAGACATTTTCTCTTCTAATGTTCCCGGTAGAAAGCCAATATCTTTACCCATTGGTTGAACAGGTCTTGAAACAATTAATCTTGAATATTTAGCATCAAGACCTATGGTTTGTTCAAGACCAGCAGCTATTGCCATCATTGTTTTTCCACATCCGGCTTTACCGACAATTGAAACAAGTGGAATATCAGAATTCATTAGAAGATCTAAAGCAAAACTTTGTTCTTTGTTTCTGGGTTTTATTCCAGTAACCCCTTTTTTGCTGAAAGTGGCTAAACGGGATAATGGTAGATTTGGGCTAATATATTTAGCTAATGCAGTTTTCTTGTTGTTGAGAGAAGAGGTAAGCATTAAATACTGATTTGGATATAAAGCAAATTTCTGCTCTGGTAAGGTAAGAGCTTCATTATCGTAGAATCTATCAACGAATTCGTCGTCTACAATAACATCTACAAACCCATTATATAAATTTGAAGAATTTTCAACTACTTTTTCTGGATTTAGATCTTCGCTGCCCATTCCTATTGAGTCGCAAACAACTCGCATATTGATATCGTTTGAAACAACAATAACATTTTTGCCATTTTGTTTTTCGTTGAATGCAGTAGCAATGATAATATGATCAGCAATCGATAGATCCAATTCTTTTGGAAATTCTTTTGAATAGTCATAACCTCTAACGGTTAAAATACCTTTTCCTTTTCCTATTCTGACTCCCTCGTACAAAGAACCTTTTGCACGGAAAGAATCAAGACAACGAATTACGGTTCTTGCATTTGAACCTACTAAATCCTGTCTTTTTTTATGCTTATCTAATTCTTCTAATACTTTTAGAGGAATTAAGATATCGTTATTGCTAAATCCAGAGTTTATACAGTCACTATCGGTAAGTAAAGCACTAGTATCAAGCACATAAGTTTTTTTTGACATTGAGAATCCGTTTGTTATAATAAATAGGTTTAAATAAAAAAACCTCCCTTTCGGGAGGGTAGTTTATCGATGAATCCAAACAATTATATCTTGTTCTTGTCCTGATTCGTTTTCGTATTTTCCTACGTTTTTTGTTTTGGTACGGACAGCAGTATAATTTGGAAAAGCGGAGTTTAAATAAGCAAGTTTTTCGACAATGCAACTATTGTTGATTTCAGAAATTTCTTCTGACATATAAACAATATTATAATATCCTAATTTACTTAAAAAACATTTAGTTCCTTTTGTGACTTCCATATCAACTCCGTTTTGCTTTGTATTGTTTGATTGCCTCATAAGAGGCTATATTTGCTGCTTGACTTGTATTAAGCGAAAAGCCTACTCCGTCCATAGGGATATAAATCTTTTCAGAATTTTCAAGAATCTCTACTGGAACACCAGTAGTTTCATGACCCGTTACAATACAGATAGGCTGTGAAAAATCATATTTGTAATCTTCGATGCTTGAAGATTCATCACATAGTTCAAGAGAAACAAGTTTGATTCCTTTTTCTTTCATGACTGACAAAAAATCATGAGGATTTTGATATTGTCGCATCTCAACATAAGTGTTCAAACTTCCAGAAAAACGACGCATTTCTTTATATTCTGGTATAGAACCGATAACATGAACTTCGGATAATCCAAAGCAGCCAGCGGTTCTAACTACATATGCGAGATTTTCATCACACATAAAATTTACAGTTGCAATAGAAATAGGATATTTCTGTGCAGTATCTATTTTGTTGTCATAACGTTGACGACGAGTTTCTAATCTCAAATTCCCTCTATATATTTAAAAATGTTGGACTGACTTTCACCAGACAGCACATTATGTGGCAACACTTTCAATATATCAACTATGGGAGAGTTGCGCCATGACTCACTGCTGGTGCAGTAACAGGGACTACAACAGTTGGGACAGTTGCAGGAAGGCATTGATCAACACCATCGTCGGGAGTTGCGTCTACACACTCTTCGGTAGAAGGTGCAGGGGTAACAACTAACACTTCGGGTTGAGTTTCAGTAGCAACAGGTGCTACTGCCGGGGTTTCGCTACAAGCGACTAACATACTAAAAATTAATGAAAACATATTTTTCTCCTTTTATGAAAATTAAGCTACACTATCAGAATCAGTTGGGCCAGTACAGCCGAACATAAACATTAAAACTAATGAAAACATATTTTTCTCCTTGTGTCTTTTGACAAATACTAAATAGTTGGTTTTTCGTTATTACGAACTTTTGCGACTAAATCAGATGAAGATTGAATCTTTCCTCCACCAATTCCCCAAATCATTGTGATATCGTTATCTACACAGATTTGTTTTTCTGGTGTATTGATGTCAGTTCTATCTCCACCATTTGCAAAGAAATGTGGCTTTATTCTCAAAAGTGCTTCACAAACAGTTCCGTCAGAATCATCAACATAAACCACTTTCGTAACTCCTTTAATTGCAGAAATAATTTCTGCTCTTTCTTCCCAAGCCATAAAAACAAATCCTTTCTTACGCATCAACCATTCGTCAGAGTTCAGAATTACGATTACATCACCATATTCTGCTGCTTGCTGAATCATACGAACATGACCAACGTGAATTGGATCACACCCACCAGAAATAGCTACTTTATAATTTACTGCCACTATTCACCTCAACAGCAGTATTATATCCACTTCTGATTAGCTTGTCAAGTTTATTCTTCTTTTAAAAGTGTATAAGAAAAAATATCTCCATGACCAGCAGAAACTTGTTTGCGACAAAGAATTAAAAATTGTTCAAAATCTGAATCTTTGGAAAACACTTGACAACCAGCCGACCATTTATCTACATTAGTTGAATTTGTTCCTGCTCTGTGTATATTGATGCCATACAATCCTGTGCTCTCTCCTTGGTCTGTATCGCATTGATCATCATGATCCTTATCACGGTATACAGTGACAGGTTTAACTTGAACCAAAGCGGGTTTTACACCCTTATGTAGCCCAAGTTTCCAACACCCTCTCCATTGTCCTTCTTTTAAGATTGCAGTTCCTTTACTCAATGATTCAGTAAGCCAATAAGTACCGGGATCAGTTGTAGCTGCCCAAGACCATTCTTGCCATTCGTTAGAATCGTTTTTGCAAATAACATAAATACGATCATCAAACTTATTTGGTGTTCCATTTTTTTTGCGAACACCAATAAGATTTAAGTCCCATTTATTTTCAAAAACTTTATATCCTTTGGATTCTAATTTTAATAGCAATGCTGGTTTTGTCATTTATTTTATTTTTCCTTTTTTATATATTTTCCAAGTTATGCCAAGATTTAAGATAATTGATATTATCAATGCAGATATCAAAATTATTCCCGAGCTTAAAGTTTGTAGAGTATCACTTAATATTTCCACAATAGTAAATAGGATATGAAATAATAAAAATGCCCACAATTTCTTGTGGGCATTTAGAGGGGTGGATGCGAGGGGAGTCGAACCCCTGTCCAAAACGATATTTAAGTCAAGTCATTCACAAGTTTAGCAAGTTTATTATCAAAAACTTACAAAAGTAGATCGAGATACCACCTACGCTTACGATCCTGTTGCGTTCCACCAGATACAATCTGGATAACCATTGCCCTTTTTATTTCGCAGGTTTGACCTGTTATTCTAAATTTGGTTTTAAGGTTTTAGAAAACCCCATTCGATTTATGCTGCTAAAGCGTAAGATTCGAAATGTGCTGTATTATTGGCACTTACTTTCTTGATTACTTTAAAGTCAGGAATCATTGACTACTTGCACTATCATCTTTTTTCGCTTTGTCGAAACCAGAACGCACCCATATTGAATTTTTTAAATAATTTCGTTTTGGTAATTCCAAAACACCATAATGTATCAAAGATTGTGAATACTTTTTCAGTATTATTCTGAAATAAGCATCGTTTGCTAAACCAAGAAGAGTTTGTGCTTCTTGCATACTTGTTGTTGCTGATACTGCAAACAATAAAAGAGCTTCGTGGGCAATCCTTGGAAAGTTTCTCCAAAGATTGAATCCATATAATTTACCATTTAGATGTTTAGAACATAATTCTAATTTAAGAGCAATGATTTCTTCTAATGTTAATTTATTCAACATAAATTCAAATTCATCAGAAGATTTATTATTTGTTCTTAAATGTTTAGAAAAAGAATATTCTGCAAACTTTCTTTTCACTTATCCTCTTTAGATAGGTTCGTCTTCTGATTGTTTATCGGCTTTCTCTTTCTCATATTGGGGGCTTGTTGGTTCACTCTTTGGCATATCAAGCATTTCTTCTTCAAACTTATCAAAGTATAATTTAAGATTGGTTATTAGATAATCATAAAATAATTCTTTGTCTTGTTCATCATCGAGAATAACATAAGCATCCATGATAGAGTTGTCAACCTTTCTAAAGGTCTGGAGTGCCATATTTCTTCCAGTAGAATCAAGTCCATGTTTTTCTAACCCAGCACCTAATCTTGCTTCTGGAGTTTTAGCATCTTCTTCCTCTTTTGCTTTCTTTCCCTTGGTATCAAATACATCAATAAACTTTGATTGGTCTGGAGTATCAAGATCAATTTTGATTTTCTTTTTTTCTTGTAAAGTTTCTTTACGATATAAATCAGGTTTTAAGGAATTCTGAATAGCATTTAGAATATGTGCTCTAAAAGATTTTCTTTGAATTTCAGAAGTAGTCATGATCTTGTAATCGGTTTGGATAACAGGAATAATCTTCTTCAATAGATCTTCTAAAACATTAATACCAGTGTTATCATGGATTGGTTGTTCATCACCAACTTCTAAAATTAGTTTTCTTAAAATATATCTTAACTGTTGTTCTTCTAATTTATTTTTATTAAATTCTTTTAATTTATTAGAATTATTTAATCTAATAGAATTTCTAATAATTTCTCTTAATTGTTTTTCTTCTACATTCATTTTATTAGGATTTCCTTTCTTTCTAAACTTCTTTCTTCTTTCAGCATTACTATTATAACCCTCTACCGCTCCGTTGGCAATAGCAGACATCTCATTTATTAAAATAAATATTTCGTTTAAAGTCATTTCGGTTGGTTCTCCTGATAGAATACTGATAATGCTATTATATGTAGCTTCGGATACATAATCAGGCATAAATTTTCTTAATTCACTAAATTGCCCAGACTTGATTACTTCTCTCATTTGAGAAGCAGAAATTGGAATTCCAGTATCCCCAGCAATTGCTTGCACTTCGACAGCATTAGCAGTAGGATGAGTTGGATTTTTTTGTGCAGACTTGTCCAATTTGTTTTGGGGAAATCTACCGGCATCTTTACTTGATGTTGCAATAAATATTTTTGTATTTGGAGCAAAATTTTCTTCTTCAATTATTTTATAAGCTGCTCCCAAAGGAGTCGCAAGTGGGGAAGCAATTGCTTTTGCTCTTGCTGCTAATCCGGCATCTTTTATATACAGATTGAATATCTCCACAGCTTGTTCGGCAGAGATATCGCTTCTTACCTTTTTAACCGGGGCAGAAACGATTACAAGGACATTTTCATAGCTATGTGCTAACTGCTCCACAACTGCCATGTGGCCTTTGTGTGGTGGCTTAAATGACCCCGGAAACAGGGCTATGGTAAACTCATTTAGTTCTTCGTTTAGACGATTAAGACTTTCTCTTTGTACCGACCTATTAGCTGCTGTGAAACCCGCTCTGTCCACAAGTTTAATATCGCCAGAAGGGTTTGCAACCACATATCCTTCTCCACCTTCAACTTGACCAATAGAAGACTTTACAGGAGCTTCTTGTGAATCAAGTTGCTTAATAATATCATTTTTGACTTGCATTATAATTGTCACTACTTCCCATAGTTTTTTAAAACCATCAGAATGTTGGGAAACATATTTAGAAATATTTTGTTTTGCTGTATCACTAATACTTGTTTGTCTTCCAGACCAACTCAAAAAATCGGAACCTAAATCAGTTAGTCCTGTATCAACCTTGGAATTCATATAAGTATATAATAAGTTTGAAAAACTTGCCAATTTGAGAGAACGCAATTTTTGTTCGTCAAGCATATCATCAATTGAAGAAGCATAAGAACTTACTTTGCTTTTCATTGCTTGTATATTATTTGTATTTATTTTTACAGGTTGTTGTGCAACAACTGGTGGTACAACAAACAAATCTTGTCCTTGAAAAATATTAAAGTTTTTAACTGGAACTTTATTGTCGTCAAAGTCTACTTCACGATGTACTACAATACCAACTTTACTTTTTCCTATTCTTTGTCCAAGTTCACTTTTTGGTTCAATATCATAAGCAACAATATTTGGTTTAAAATGAAATTTACCACCAACAATAGGGGGTGTGCTCAAATAAAGTAAATCACCAGAAAAGAAACCTTTATAATCTTGTGGGACTGCTTGTTCTACCACCGAAAAAGCTTGTGATAAATTACCAACAAATTGTGTATAATCTGGTGTTACTTCTTTACCTTTGCTGGTTCTACGAATATCAATAAATATGTTTTTTAGTTCTTCTGGTGTTTTTGCTTTTCCATCATAACCCTTGGCAGTCCATCCACTTTTATCAGTAAAAATGAATTGTCCAGAAGCATCACGACCAAATATAACAGCAGGAGAACCATCCCATTTGACAGTGGTTGCAGATTGACCTTCGGGAGTAGCAACGCTTGCCAATAGGTCAAGAGCACGGATAGCACCAGCACTACCCTCCCAGAAGATTAAGTCTTCTGCGTGTTGGATTCTTGGCCCCTCTTGACCTTCTGTTATTTGATTGGAACGTTCTGGAAGAGTAAGACCAAACTTGGGTAATGTATCTCTTGCCATAGCTACCAACTTTTCATAATCAGGATTGTCTTTGATTGCATTTAAAATCTTAATAAAAGAAGTAAGCTCATCAGGAGAATGTTCATCCCCTAAAAGAATTTTAGTTATTTGAACTGGATCTAATATTTTCTCTTTTGTTGTTCTATTGGTCAAACCCATAAATCCTGACCAAGCATATCCTTTTGCAGATGCGATAGAGTTGATAAGTATTTGTCTATGTTGACCAGTAATTTTACCTTCTGGCTCTCCTTGTGAAGACCAAATCATAAATTCGGGGTTACCAAACATAAAATCTGTTTGAACATAACCATTTGCTGAATCACCCTTTATGGGAGTTTTAAAATGTAAGGTTATTCCAGATTTTTGAATGTAATCAGTAGCTTTAGCTTCGGGAACATTCTGGCTTACCCAAGCAGCCAAAGAACTCATAATATCTTGTTTAGAATATTGTGTTTCATCGACTGCTATATCAAGATCACCAGAAGTTGCTTTTTTACCAGTTGTACCAATCGTGTTACCAGTGAGTGGGACATCAATAATGTTTTCCAACCATTGAAGAGTTGGGACAACATCTGCTTGATTAATTCTTTGGGTTAGAGGTTCTTTTGTTTTAGGATCTTTAAAAACATGACCACCTTCTAAAATTAACATTGTTATTCGTCCTTTACTATGTCTTTGTCTTTTGTTTCTTCTAACAACTTAACTTGTTCTTCTAAAACTTCAACTCTTTCTTCCAACTTATTGATATGTTTCTTTACTTCTTTTATATGGTTTTTTGCAATTTCCAATCTTCTTGCATCGGTAGTTGTATTGGGTCGCATACTATTGAGAAGTTCTGACAATGATTGGATATAAGAACGAACACTTGGAGAAGTATTTTCTTCAAGCTTGATAAAATTCCAAGTTAGATTATTAAGACTAAAATTTTTCATTTATTTTTTAGGAGGAAAAGGTTTTGGTTTAGCAATCATTTTACCGGTCACTGGATCAACTTTTGGATCACTTCCACCGGAAGCTTTAGCATAAGACTTTGCTTTTTTAAGATCTTCTGAATCTTGTGAAGAAAAAGGTTTTGGCTTAGAAGTTATTCTACCTTTTGAATCAGTTTTTACATCTGAACCACCCGAAGCTTTAGCATAAGACTTTGCTTTTTTAAGATTTGATTTCTTCTCTTCTTCGGTTTCTTCCTCATCATCTTCTTTATGTGAAGTTTCAGAAAGATTACGTCCAATAAATTTGTTTGATAAAAGACCAAAAAGCTCTTGACGTTTCCACTCATTCAATGATATACTGTCTGTATCTTCTACTTCAGCAATAGTTGATTTTTTAAACTTCAAGTATTTTTTAGCACTATCCTTTACTTCGGGGGTAGCACGTTGTTCTTTTTCTTTCTTATCTTTCTTTGACTCTTCTGCAATCTCACTTATTAACTTTGAAATTATATTTCTTAATTGATTCTCATTCATTTTATTAGTATTCCTTATAATAGTTATTGTTTTATTTGATTTGTTTTTATAATTATCTTCCCAATCACGAAAGATCATGTTACCATGTAAATAAGCTTCTTTTTCAAATTTTCTTAATTCTGGATTATTTTGTGCATATTGTGCATCCTGTAATTTTGAATGTAAGCTATCAGAAAATCTTCCGTTACAATCTTGGTTATAATGAACCAACTCATGTGCAACAGAACGTAAGATATCTTTTGGATGCCTATTCGAAATAAAAACATTTATCTCTTTGGTAGTAGGTTCATAATATCCAGTTTTACCCAATGGGTTTGAAGAATTTTCTTCGTCTTGGAGAAAATTAATTACTGGTGGTTTATTAAAGCCAAGCCTTTTTTGAGCATAAGGTAATAAAGAATTAACTAAAACGTCGTATTGTTCTTTTAATAACATAAACTAAATAGTTGTATGAATCAATAAAAATGCCTTTTTGATAATCAAAAAGGCATTTGTGATTTATAAAAAATAAATATTATTTGGGTGCGTTCTTGTCAAGCCACTTATTACCTGTTTTTGATTTTGCAAATTTATGGAATTTGCTAAGAGGCCCAGATTTTGGTTCAAGTGTATTACCCCCATATCCAGATAATGGTGGTAGATCTTTACCAAACAATTTTCCATGAATAGATCCAAAATAATCTTCTGAGTTCAGTGAACCAACAACATTTCCATCTTTATCAACAATATCATATGTTGTAGATGTAACATATGGTTCGTATGGGTTGTCAGGATCACTAACTCCACTTGTAGAACCAGTTTTTTTGACTTGCATACCTTTTACTACTGGAGGCAAAGATGCTTCAAGAATATTAGTTAGTTCTTGCTTGATTAAATTGCGTAAATGAGATTCAGTTAGTTTCATTTAAATACTCCTAAAAATGTATTATAACATAAATAGTTATACTTCGTGAATATGTTCACGGCTTACCAAAGAAATACATACAGCTAATACTTCTTTTTCAGTAGTCAGACCCATAGGAATTACTTTGATTATAGCAACTCTTCTATCCCCTCTGAATACTATTTCTAATTTTGATGCAATCCCAAAACGTTTTTTCATTTGAGGAAAAATAACAGGAGTATTGACATCGGATAACTCTGACCAACTAACAATATCTCCAACTTTTATTTTATTTAATGTTTTTTCTCCAAATACATAATCATTTTCCATCTTACCTAATTTATGCCTATTGATATCAAATCACTTTCTGGAACAAGAA
>Ga0181350_1000334_pt1 | contig 13851 bp, 17 predicted proteins | sample Su13VDMM110DCMD_FD_130105 | JGI IMG/M metagenome (GOLD analysis project Ga0181350, IMG submission 130105) | Freshwater viral communities from Lake Michigan, USA - Su13.VD.MM110.DCM.D | ecosystem: Environmental > Aquatic > Freshwater > Lake | place: USA: Michigan | collected 2013-07-16
TAAGTTAGCTGATGCTACACCACCAGTAATCCCCGCACTTCTAATTAAAATGCCTCTAGCAGTTGTTTGTGTTCCTCCTCCACTAGCAACAATACCGAATTGATTTGCTGTTACTAATCCCCACCCCATATTTACTCTTTCGTAATTAGTTATCTGGTCTACTGTGTTATACGCTGCAATTCCTGTTGCTGTTGAGCCAAGTGTTATTGAGTGTGTTGGTGCTGTTGTTTCAAGTCCAATATTTGCACCTACATGGTATTGACCAGCAGTCCAAGTATTAGCATGAGCAAGATTTAGTGATGCTACTACAGCACCTGTGGTAGGTGAGATTGTAAGTGTGCCATCAGAGTTAGAGACAGAAGTAACGCTACCGCCTGAAGATTGTGGAGATGATTGATGTATTTCCATTATATTGTATTTAAAAATAAAAGACGATGCTCCAAGCTAAAGGAGTATCGTCGGTTCGTTCCGATAGATAAAGTTAAATTAATTGCTTCTAATATACTATAAATTAGAGAAGATTTCAAGTTTGTAAAAGCATTGACTTTAAGTGTTTTATAAGGTATCATTGTGGTATAAATATGGCATATGTAATAGTTTTTCTTTTTGGAGCAATATGGTGTTTATATGAAGAAACTTTTCTTTAGTCGTGTAATACACCATGAATAAGTCCTCCGGCTTTATTACCAAGGGTGTTATATAAAGCAAATCTACTTAATTCTTTGCCTCCAGTACTTAATATTCTTTTTAATAACCCAGCACCTGGTTTTAATTTTTCCATTGCTTTTATAATTAGTAATTTTTCATAAGGTTGAGCTGTTTCAAGGGTTTTACTAAATATATTATATTTTTCAGCTTTGCTTAATGTTTTAAATATTTCAGGAGTAACTCCAGTTTCTGTCTTAATTATTTTAGTAATTACATTTGCTCCTTTACCTAGAACTTTATTAAGTAACCCACCTCCTTCTACTATAGTAGCTATTCCTAATCCGGTTTTAAGTCCTCCCTCTATTAAGTCTTTTGTAGAACCTCCTGTTTGGTCAACGTATTGTTTATTTTCAGGGGTTGCTTGCAAATTAGCAATTTTTGTTCCTAAGTATCCTCCTAGTTGTTCAGAGCCACCAAATGTTGCTAGATTAGCAAACCCTCTAATTCCACTTTGAAGAGCTCCTCCATAGTTTCCTTTACTTATATCAGACATTACATTACCTGGAGCATTAGGGTCTGAAATAGGAGTAGTTTCTGCATCTTGTTGTTTGATGTCAGCAAAAGTAAGGTTTTTTTCTGTGTTTGAAGGATTAGTAGAACTATTTTTTAAGTTCACATATTCTGTTGCTACTTTTTTGGCATAGCCAGGAACATCATATTCAACTCCATAAGAGTTTTTCTTTCCTCCAGGAAGTTTACTGCTTGAAACTCTGCCATCTTTAAATTTTCCTGTATAAGCATCTGGTTCTCCTTCTCCAGCATTCCACATTGAAGCTATCTGAGTTACGTCTTTTCCAGAATCTTTCCATTCTTTAATTTTATTATAAACAACAGCATTTTGTTGTTCCGGTGTTGCTTCTTTAAGAGGAGTATTAATTCCGTATTTAGATGAATAACTTTTCCAAGTTGGCTCAGTAAATTGATACCCTCCATATTCACCAGACTTTCCTGGAAGTTGAAAATTGCCACCACTTTCGGTTTGTCTAATTGCTTTAGCTAAATTTACTACACCTTGGTCTAATTGATTTTCCATTGTTTTAAAATGATAAAGCTTTTAATGTGCCATTTGAATTAAACTCAATTACTCCTGGTGAACTTGTAGTGTTAGAAGCTCCAGGAACATTTATGTTTGCAGGATTATTTGCTTCGTTTTTAGCAATAGCTAGATTTTTCAATGTGGTAAGAAGAGTTCCAATAGTTCCACCTTCTTGAATTGCAATTTGTGTTGCTTCTTCAGGAGACATACCTAAAGCAGCAATATAGCTTGCTACTTGTTTAGATAAAGCCTGTTGTTCTGGCTGGCTAGTCTGACCAGAAAACCATTGATTAAGATTAGTTAAAGCACTAATTTGAGTACTATTAAGATTATTACTATTAATAGTTTGAACAATTTGTGGTTCAATATTGTTTGCAGCTCTTAATTGAGCTTTCCCTTCTTGATAAGCCTGTGTAAGTGCTGCCTGTGAACCCCCTAATGCACTTGCAGCAGAAGACGCTCCAGATTGAATACCTGATAACCTTCCTTGAGTAGCAGCTAAGCTTTCAAGATTTTGATTTCCTATTACTTCTCCGGTAGTAGGGTCTCTCAAAATAATATTACTTGTAGGTTGCATATATCCAGCAGCAGTTCCAAGAGCACTTTGTTGAATGCCTTGACCTGAAAGAGCCTGACCTGCTGCACTAGTATATCCAGCCTGTTGCTGTTGTTGTGCGGTAAGACCTTGTGCATTACCAGCTAGTTGCATATTAGCTCCTTCTGTTACGGCTCTCTGTTGAGCGGCAGTAGTTTGGGCAAGAACAGCAGCATTACCTTCTCCTACTGGGCTTGTACCAGTTGTTAGATATCCTGCCTGTCCTCTTGCTCCCTGTCCTCCAATGTCAGAAATCCTTTGACCTGCTGCGTTTGCTATATCTCTTGCATTAATTGCATATTGCTCATTCCTTCTAGCTGCATCTCCTATAAGGCCAATATTACTTTCTGCAAGTTTGTTATAATTACTTTTATTTTGATTACTTAATCTTTCAATAAGACCTTTGTAGGTTGTATCTGTATTTTTATTTTGAATATTATTATTTGTAGGTTTTTTTGTGTTATCCATAGTATTTGTAGAAGTAGATGTTTGGTCTGAGGTTGTTGATGCCCCACCACCCCCGTTTTCATTTAATGAACCTGCAAAATTATTTTGCGTTGCTTTAGTATTAGCAATTATTGGTGTTGTAACTGGTTTAATAGGTGTAGGAACTTTAGACATTCCATATTGGCTCATGTCATAAGTCTTTTTTTGAGGAGGTGGGGTAGTTCCAAAAGCTTTTCCTATTAGTCCTGTAGATTTTTCAGGTATTTTAATTTTATAAGGTGTTGCTCCTGGAGCAAGAGGTTTAAATTGAAAAGGTGATGTTCCTGGAGCAAGAGGTTTAAATTGAAAAGGTGTTGCTCCTGTGCTATTTATTGCTGATTGATTGGCCATATATTTTTGTTAATTATTAAGGTGTTGCTCCGACATCCATTACATAAACATTTTCATTTCTAGTGTTAATAGAACCTCTAAGGTTTACATTTATAGTATTATTTCCTGAATAAATTTCAAGTAATTCTAATCTTTCATCATATAAGTCTTTAAAGTTTTGAGCTTTTTCTGGGTCTTTGTTAATAGAAGAAAAATAGATGTATAAAGGTTTATATACCAACATATCTTGGAAATCTTCCATTAAGATTGGCATTTGTCCTATCTTATAAGTAGAAGACGCCGCTACTGTTATTCCTTGGTATGGTTGATAAAGAAGTATTGAGGTAGTAGATGGAATGCTAGTAATTTGATACCAAAGATTATCTCCGGTAGGTTGAGCAAACTGAATCCATCTACTTTCATTTTGTATGTTAGTAGTTAAAGGAAAAGAAGTTGTCAATCCTGTAACAATACCTGTTTTTGTAGTAACACTAACTGTTCCGGGTGTTGTGTAGTCTTCTATACTTAAGTCTGGCACTCTAAATTTATAAGAGAAGGTAATTGTATTGTTGGTTGTTGAAGGGATTGGCCATATACCTATTTGAGCTCCATGGTCGCCTCCTGGGAATATATAAAAGTTTTTTGGTATGTCTGCATAATATGGGAATACATTTAATTGGTTCCATTCTTGTGTAGTAAATACTTGTCCAAGAGTCCAAGTAAGATTCCCAATAGTTATTGTAATACTTTTTAACTTTGAGTAGTTTGGTGGAAGTGGGTAATATTGCTGACCTCCAAGAGTTATAGAAGAAGTTGCTGTTGCGGTAAGAGGAACATCCCAAAAGATTAAAGTAGAGCCATTAACAAAGTTGACCATTCTAATATTAGTGTTTGAAAATGTAACTTGTATTTTTGTAGTGTTTCCAGTCCATGCAGTAGTTAATGTTCCAGTAATAGCAGCAGTAGAGAGACTTCCTGTTAAGGTTGCTGTGGTTCCTCCAGCAGTTGGAATTGCATAGGTAGTTTCATTACTAAAATACTTCTGAAGAAGGTATCTATGTTCTGTATTAATCAACTCAGCCATTAAAGAAGCATTCTGAGTAGATGTGTTGGTTGAGAGGTTGGTAGCTAGATTTTTTAATGTGGTAAATGATTTCATATTTTATTTATTAAGTAAGTATTGTGCTATACCAAAGTCCTCCTACTCTTGCGAAAAGATATACAGTTGGAGGGTCTGTTGTTATATCTTGTCCAAGAATTAAAGTTCCATCCGGAGCTGTTCCTAAAACAAAAGGTTCGGCAGATGCATTTTCTAATACAGGAAGAGGAACAGAAAATACAGAACTGTTTTGTCCATTATTAGGACCAATTAATTGTGCAGAAAAAATAATTGTATCAGATGGTTCTCCTATTGTTTCAAGAATTTGAACTCCTTTAATATTTTGAATAGGCACTTTATTATTATCAACTCCATTATGAGTATGTAAAGGAATTTTTATAGGTGAAAATTGCCCTTGAGTTTGCATTTCCATATAGACTTGCTGTGCTACTTGTCTTGATATTCTTTGTATTTCTTGTTCATTCATAGATTTATCTTATTCTTAATTCTTTTAACCTACAAAAGCTTGATGCGGTACTTGGTATTGGAACGAGTGTTGCTTGAAGTTGTAACCACTGGCCTTTCTGAAAGTTTACTGGCAGTATTCCGGATAATTCTGTTGGTCCTTCTACTTCAGCTGTGCCAACACTTACCCAAGCGTCTGTACTATTTTGTCTATATTTTATTAATATTGACTCTCCTGATACTAAATCAGAAGAAAGTTTGTATTCTATTTGACTAAATGTTTTTTGGTCTAAAGATGTTCCTGTAGGAATAAGGTCACTTTCAATGATAGTAGCTTCTTCAGGAATAACATCAGTGTAATCTATTCCATAAGTTGGAGAACTTATGCTTGAATACCATCCACTCCAAAATTGAGGACTAATAGCATTTTGTTCTTGATTACCAATAAGAACTGTAGCAATTCCATTATATGTTCCATATGAGTTTTGATTATCTATTCTTGGAGCCTGACCTGTATCTTGTCCTACAAAAAAGTTTTGAGTTGGAACAAATGACCATATTCCTCCACAATTACCTGTCTTTATAGAAGTTTGGTCTAAGATTGAAAAATATACTCTTCCTCTACAATACACAGCATCTCCCCATGTAAAGTATGGCTCTATGTAAGTGGAGGGACTTCCAGCTATTCCTGCACAATAGTCTGGAACTTTTAGAGACCCAGCCGTAGAAGAGCCGTTTGAAATATAAATATTCCCTTTGTTTCCTGCAAATATATAAGCAGTATTATTAACGGTTATAATTTTTTTAGCACCTGTTTCTGGTAAAAAGATAATGTCTCCAGGAAGTGTAGATACTTGGTCCCAAGGATAAATTTGATTAGTAATTCCACCAACAATTACTGTATTCCCTATTTCTGATAGACATGTAGATGTCTCGTAATATGGAAGATTGAGTCTTTGTGAGCTATATGTATAAAAGTCACCCCTTTGAGGAGTAAATGTGTTAAAATATTGAAGACCAGAAGCACCAGCCGACATGTCAATAGCATTATCTCCAGTTAGTTCATTAAAAAAAGTAATTTGTGAATAACTTCTAAACTCCATATAACGAAGAGACGAACTAACAACAGCTGTTGGTAGAGTTCCGTCAGAGCTAAATGAGACTGGAATTCTTTGAATTGCAGTTACTGCTTTAGGAGATATATTACCAACAGTAGGTGCTGATCCATTAATTAAAGAAGTCATACTTGATTCTCCAATAAGCTTCATTGATACATTATCAATAGTAAATCTTGCTGTTGTGTCTGTGGGTTCAAAATTAAGATCAAGAGTAGTTACTAGTCCATAATCAGCTCCACTAATATGAGCCATTATTCCTTTTGTATAAGTACCATCTGCAGTTATAAGAGCACCTGTTCCACTATTTATTGTTACACTGAAACTTCCGGCAGTCATTGATGAAACTGTAAAGGTTACTGCATAATAACGACCGGCTATCATGTTGGGTATAGTTTGAGATAAATCTCCTGTTCCAGCAGCACTCTTTACTGCCGTGTTTGCTGAGTAAGTCCAGCCAGTTCCCAAACTCCATCCTGTTGCACTACCGGCAAATGTACCATTAGTAATTAAATCTGCACCAAGAGCGGCAGTGGTATAACTAGCGTATGATTGTATATTAGCAGCACCACTAGTTAGTGAAGTATTTGCAAATAAACTTGTTAAGTAACGCCCATCTGTTCCATACAACTTTCCTTGATTTCCATTAAGCATTACGTGGTTATAGTTTGTATAGAATCTTATACGATTACCTGTGTTAGTGTTAGTAGTAGTTGATGTTACTGAGTCATAAAAAGCAGAACCTAGTAGCATAGTTGGTTTCCAGTAGATATTGGTATAACTATTAGCAATGGTAAGCCATCCATTATATACAGCAAGACCTGAGCACCCTGCTCCTCCAGTTCCTGCAAAGAACCATTGAGGAGTATCCCAGTTTACTAAAGTATAAGTATCGTGACACCAAATATTTCCTAAAGAATCTAGAATATAATATCTATAATAAAGAGTTGAAGATAGAGTTCTATAATAAGATTCTGTTGCTGATTGTATAGGTTGTCCTAAAGGATAAGTAATTGAAAAAGTAGCCGTTCCAGATAATATTCCAGTAGTAGCAGTTGCAGAATCTGGAGTACTTGGAGGAAGTGATCCATTATATATTTTACCAGTACTCAAATAGTAATAGTTTGGATTAGGAAGAACAATATTACTTATAGTAAAAGTACCAGCTGTTGTAAATGTGTGAATAGTATTACTTCCTGAAGTAGTAATTGTTCCACCAGTAGCAGTCATGCTAACTGTTGGATATGAAATAATAACAATTCCTGAGCCACCAGCTCCTCCTTGATTTGAGCCATTACTACCACCTCCTCCTCCACCTCCAGTGTTAGCAGTTCCTGCCACTCCTGCACCATTACTATTTCCAGCACCTCCACCTCCTGCACCTCCTGCACCTCCATTACCAACACCTGAATCTGGTGTTCCTCCTCCACCTCCAGCATAAGTTACAGAAGAGCCAGAAATAGAGTTAGCTGTTCCTGCTCCTCCTGCACCTCCGTGTGTTCCATCAGGAGCATTTGAACCTACAGCAGAAGCTCCTCCTCCACCTCCCGATGTTTGATTATTAAATCCTATACCTCCAGCTCTTCCTTCTCCAGCAGTTCCTGATCCAGCTACACCAGTACTGTTGTATGCACCTCCTCCTGAACCACCACTTAGACCATTTGCAGTATTTACACTTCCTCCTCCTCCCCCTCCAATAGCAGTTACGAGTGCTCCAATTGTAGTACCTCCTCCATTTGATCCTCTGTTAGCCGAAGTTCCTCCGGCACCTCCAGCACCAATTGTAATAGCGTATGAAGTTGGAGTTATGGTGAGTGCTGTATTTACAACATATGCTCCAGCACCTCCTCCTCCTCCCTTATTTGAACCTCCTCCACCTCCTCCTCCTACAGCTAATATGCTGACAGTTCCAGATGTGTCTGATAGTAGACCAGTTGTGCCTGCATCAGTAATAGTTATTATCTGACCAACTTTGAGTGTTATCCCACTTACTGAAACTGTATTAGTATTTACTTGAGTCAAAGTACCAGAAGTTCCTACTTGATTTTGAGCTATACGATTAAAAGAACACATTGCTTCACCAGACTCAGTAGCAATGTTTACACCTTGCATATTAGCTATGCCTTTATGAGGAGAGGAAGCAATTCCATTTTCAAAGCCTTCTATTACGATTGCTTGAGTTCCTTTTGGTTCTTGTTCAATGCGATAGCTCATAATTATTTAGAGTTGAGTTAATACTTCATTAAGTTTTTCAATCTTTTTATTAAGTCTTGCTTCTTTTTCTTCAATAACTAATTCTTTATTTAACAATTTTTCTTGTGCTAAAAATAACTCTTCTTCTTTCTTAGAAACACAATCTTCTTTGTCTTTAAGATTCATTTCTTTAGCAGTAATGTCAGAAGTTTTTGTAGCAATCTCTGAGTTTAATTTATTTAATACTTCTAAAGCAATTAAATGTTCTTCATTGTGATTATTTATTTTGTCTTGTGTTTCTTTTAGGCGTTTATCTGCAAGGTCTAGTTGTTCTTTCTGAAAGTTTCTTTCGTTAATAATTCGTAGAGAGTCATTAGTAACAGCTCTTAGGTTGCTATTAGCAATAAGTACTTCATTATTTAGATTAGCAAGTCTTGATTCTACTACATTAAGCATTTGAAGTTCTTCTTTTGAAAGTGTAGCATTTGTTGTGTCTTGTTCTTTTATCATATATTTATGCAGCAAACTCTACGACTGTAAATCGTGGAGATGTTCCTGCTACGGTTATTATTCCAGTAAATACAACACCTTGTTCTTGTCCTACACTTCCTCCTGTTCCGTCATCACTTCCAGTTCCTGCTTTAAGTACTACATGAAATATTGAAGTAGTAGCAGTTCCTCCCATTAAAACAAATAAAGCATTTGTTCCTAGGTTTTGGATAGTCCATCCTGTTCTAGCTGTATTAGAAGCCAATGCTGTTCCTGCACTAGTTATAATAGATGGAGTATTTGCATTTGTTGTTTGTTGACAAACTATAGCCATTTTATTTTTTATTATCTAATAATTTTTGTTGTGTTTGTTTTAAGTGATTGATGTCTATAATTAAAGATTCTTTTTCCTCTATTAAGGCATCTATCTCTTTTTGAACTTCTTTTGAGGTTCCTATCCTCCACTCTTCAAAGTTCTTTTCCATTTGAAGTCTCATCTCTCGGAGCTCGTCTACTCTCTTAGCAAGAATAACTCCTTCATCTATCATTACTTTCCGTTCTGCTGCTTTGTGTTTATTAACATCAATCTTTTTTGGAAAAATCATTTAATTACATTTGACCAAGTGTTGGTGGTTCATAATCTTTGAATACTTGATTTAAGTCTTGTCCAGGTCTGATGGCCTTAGTTCCTATATAATTTTCTTCACTATCTTTAGGCATTTCTCTGACCATTATTTGACCTTTAGACAAAGGTGTTAGGCAAGCTTGGATTACTTCTCCTAGTTCAGTATCTTCATTGTAAGTAGCAGGTAGATTTTTACCTTGTTTTACCAAGTCTTTATACTTTTTTGATTGGTGAAACCAGCCTTGAGCATATTTTTTAGCAAATAGTTTTCGTATGTGCTGAATGTTTTCAGGTGGTTCTCCGGCAATTACCAAAGCTACTGTGTTTTTTTCTTTAAATAAATATTCTTTATTATTCCAAAGAGCAGTAAAATCTTTAGTTTCTGCACCTTCTCTGTTTTGCATTTTGTAAAGACCTGGATTAGTAAAATAAAATACACCATCTTGATAAAGTCCTTTTCCTCCGTAATTGTTTTCCATAATTTATTATTGATGACTTCAGGTGTCATCTGACCTCTTTAATAATAATACTAAGACTGATTCCCAGCCTTATCCCTCTCTATATAAATAGAGAGAGTAAGGCAAGGAATACCGACTAAAGCTGAAGTGTAATCAACTGTGCTTTTGTTGTTTCTCCTGCAACTGTTGAAGTACCTAATCGGTTACGAGTAGCTACAACATAAGTTACAACTGCTCCGGCAACTGAAGATGATGGCATTACATCAAGTCCGATTGCTGTTCCTCCATCATTTAATACTGCAACTGGACCTTCTGTCTGGATAAATCCATAAGTAGGAATAGTTGTTGTAGATGCTGGAATTGGATAAAGAGTTACTCCAATAGTACGGCCTGTTGCTGTAGTTGGGTTAACAATAACTCCACTTGTAACTACGCTTGCTCCGTTTGATGAACCATACTGTGGAAGAGTAAGAGAACCCTTTGAGTCGGCAGTAAGTGTTGCTACTGACAATGGGTCTTCTAGTGTAAGAACTACTGTTGTTGAAAGTGCAGCAGCTGGGTGTGATGCAATTTTAACAGTCTGACCAATACCAGTTCCGGCACTTATAACTAGGATACCTCCAGCATACTGATTTGCAGTAACAGCTGTTGCTCCAAGAGTTGCTGAAATAGTAAGTGCACCAATAGATGCTGTTGAAAGAGTAAGACCTGTGTGGTTTGCTCCAATAGATGCAGGGCTCTGTACAAGTCTAGCTGATACAAGGGCTACTGCTCCATTTTGAACAAGTGCAAACACTCGGTCATCATCGGCAGTAAACTTTGCTCCTACAAGACTAGTTAGGTATGTTTCTACTGAAGTAGTTCCTCCAGTAACTCCGTAGAGTGATAAAGGAGCTGATTTGAAATCTGAAATAAATGACATAAGATTAATAATTAATTGATAATTTTAAGAAGCTGCGAATATACCTGTCTGTGAAACCATCCTCCAAGTATTACTTGTTGCATCTCCTGTTATAGTAATTGCATCTCCTACTACTGCTGTAGCCTGTGTGTTGGTCAGAGTAGTTGTAGTTGTAATTGCTGTTCCTGTTGCTGATGTTTTTGCCTGAATAGGTGAAGCTCCTGTTACTGTAAATCCTGCGGTTGTACTTCCACAAATGAAACTATAAGTTAGTCCAGCTGCAAGAGTAGGTAATGTGAATGATGGTGTTCCGCTTGTTGAACGATTAACAAATACACGTCCAGACTGTGCTTCAGTTAGAACTACAGTTGCTCCAACTAGTGCGTTATTTGTAACATTCCAAACTTTTGGACCTAATGGTGCTGTTGTAAAAGTAGGTGTTCCTGTTACATCAAGAGTAGTTTCCATAGTAACTGCTGCTCCAAAGTTTGAAGCTTTGTTTGTATTGAATCCGTTTTGCTGTACTACCGGAGTAGTTCCCTCTATTGTTTTGTCAAATTCTGCTGCCATAGATTTTTATAATTAAGCTGATAATAATTTATAAGTTAATTTAAATACCTGTGATACCAGTAAGTGAGCCGTTTCGGAATGGGTTAGTACATAGTAGCTGACCTCCAAGAATCATAAAGCCGTTTACTGCTCCCTGATTGTAGGCTTCTATCCAGTTTGTCCAAGTAAATGCTTTTGTTGCGTTTGCTGGATTGTATTCGTAGATGTTACCCTTAATCACTTCTGACTTAAGTGAAACAGGGGTTCCTTTCCACCACTTCAAACCACAGAACTTCAAATAGTCCATGTTAAGAAGATAGAAAATACCAGTAGCTACTTTCTTGTCTCGGAAGATTGTAAGACCATCCCAGATAAGACCACTTGATTTGTAACCAGTTCCGGCATCCATATCTGAGAAGTCACTGTATGTGTTTCTCTGGAAGGTTTGTAGGAGCTGTTCAATGTATGACCAAACATCGTAGGTAGTAAGAGCCATTGAAGGTCGTACTTTCCCGTCTGTGATGTTGTTTGCAAGCTGACGAATCTTAAGAAGTGAAATAGTTCCTCCAGAAGCTGTTACAGTTGCATTCAAGCCTGAATATGTTGCTCGTGATAGACCTCCGTAAGTTGCAAGAGTAGTTCCGTTGTCTACGATACCTGCAAGACCCATAGGAGCCTTACCACCGAATGAAGAACCATCTCCCTGGAAGAAGTTACCAATGTCATCTGCTCCGTCCTGTGCTCGTGATTCCATCATAGTCTTTGCCAACTTAACTGTCTGAAGAGCTGTGTCGTTTACTGAAAGGTCTGAACCTGCAAGAGCGACGTTTGTAGCTACGAATGTAGGGTAAAAAGTCATCTGTACAGTTACAGGTTGCTGAGAAGTAGGAAGCTGGTCAAAACCATTGAATGCTACTGAAGCTACTCCTTTCTGATACTTAATTGGGAAAAGCATTTGTGAGCCATCCCATTTCTTTGTTCGTCCAAGAACTTCTCCAAAGAAGAAGTTATCTCGTAGAACCTGGTCAACCCAAGCAGGAGCCAAGTATTGGTTTGTTGTGGATTGAATATTTAATGTCGGTGCTAGTGGGTTCATAATGAATAATGTTAATGATAATGTTAATAATTACTTTAATGAGTCCATATACTCTTCAACTTTGTTCCAGTCTACTCTCTCTGGAGTTTTGACTGTATTTTCTGTTGAGCGTGCCATGGACCGGTTAGCAAGCTCCTTAGCACGAGAAGGAACAGTATTAGACTTTTTTATCTCGCTATATGTTTCCCAAGCGGACTGCATATCTGGATAATCTATTACTTCACCATCTGAATTTTTAGGAGCTATCTTTTCTACAAAAGAAATAAATTCTTCACGAGTCTTTCTTGCTTGTGTTCCATTAGAAGATATGTCTACACCATAGTTTTCTTCTATGAAATCAAATGCTTCAGAAAGCTCATCTTCTGCTTCTCTGTCAGCTTGTACTTCTTCTTGTTCAATTTGAGAAAGTCTATTAAATGCACGTTCTTCTGCTTGTAAGAGTAGACGTTCATCTCTCTCTAAAGCTTCCCGAATCATGGCTACTTTTTCAGGAGTATCATTACCTATAAGTCGTTCATAGTAATCATCTTTGACTTCCTCATTTCTTTCTTGAGGTTCATAAACTGCATTTTCTCTGAGTCTCTTTTCAATCTCTTTGTTAATAAACTTTTGAACTTTAGGGTCTTTGTGGAAAGGTATTGCTTTTTCTTCAACCTCCTCTCTTCTGCCTTGTTCAAATGATTCTTCAAAGGGACTTACTGGTTGCTCAAAAGAAACATTTTGTTCTTCAGAACCATTTAAGAAGTTTTCTACTGCACTCTCTTGGTTTTTATCCATAATATTTTTTGTCGGATTGATTCAGGCTCAACCTAGAAGGCCTTATTATTGATAAACTTACGCTGGTTTGTATCTTTATAGTCTGATACCGAGAAGCAAGACTTTTTTTATTCAACTATAAACTCGTCATAATCTAGCTTGGCTTTTCTTTTGTCCATATCGTGTCCAAACTTGCCACCTACTCCGTATTTCATTTTTTTAATTGCTTTAGACTTTGAAGTTTTTTTATAAGCATCAATATGATATTGCCTTTCTTTTGAAGGTGTTTTGTCTGTTGGTGTTCCCATTAATGTTTTATATTTTTTCATATATTTATTAATTCATTTCTTTACCGTATCTTTTAAGTCTTTCCTCAAATGTTCCGTGTCTCTTATCGAATGCTTTTCCGTGATCTAATTCTGCTTTATTTCTCATTCTCATAAGAGCTACCGCTTTACGACCTTTACTCATTACTCCTTCTCCTTTTCTTTTTCTAAGAGAGTAGGCTTTAGGAGATTCTTCCTTGTGTTTGTCGCTATAATCTTTTCCTAATTGTAGGTCTGACATATATTTATTTATCTATTAAATCTATCTGCATTTCTGCTCATTTGCTTTTCGTGGTCTTCTTTATCTTTTGGCATAGATGCTTCTTTTTTACGAGGGTTTGTTTTTGCCATTTTTGCTTTACCAAGAGCTTTTGCTTTTGATGAGCCACCTCCTTGCATCTTTCTTATTTCATCTGCCCATCCGCTAACTGTTTTTGATAGTGACATATTATTTCATTTTACCCATTAATGCTTTCTTCTTAGCTTTTGTTTTTGCTCTACACTTTGCACAACACATACAACCTGGCTTACAAGTACATTTTAGTTTATGGTTTCCTTCTTCGCATGCTTTACACATATTATCTTTTTTTATTTATTAATGTTTTTAAGAGCTTTGGCTTTTGA
>Ga0181350_1000337_pt1 | contig 13813 bp, 17 predicted proteins | sample Su13VDMM110DCMD_FD_130105 | JGI IMG/M metagenome (GOLD analysis project Ga0181350, IMG submission 130105) | Freshwater viral communities from Lake Michigan, USA - Su13.VD.MM110.DCM.D | ecosystem: Environmental > Aquatic > Freshwater > Lake | place: USA: Michigan | collected 2013-07-16
ACTGTTGCGAGTGCTGGTGTGACGTTGATTGACGGTACGACTTCGATTGTCATTCAGACGGCGGCGAGTGCGGTGATTGGTGTTGAGAGTGTTGAGGTGAATGTGGCTTCGGCGTCTGGTGCGTGGTCGGTTACGACTGGCGCTGGTGCGACGGTTGTTGCGGTTGGGGTGTTTAGCGCATGATCCGCCGGTTGCAGGATTACACGGCGGATTATCCTGGGCGGGTTGATTATGACGTTCAGGCTGGTTTTGCTCCGGCTAGCAACGCGATTGGCGTTGGTCCCAATCCTGATTATCTGGGTAAGGGTTCTTCTTCTGGAGGATTGAATCTTGGTGGCATGGCGGGTTCCACGCTTGGGGGGGTGCTTGGCGGCATGGCGGGTCCGGTTGGTTCAGCGATTGGCTCAGCGGCTGGCGGTTATATGGGCGGCAATTCAAAAGGCACGGCGATAGGGAGCGGCATAGGTTCTTTGCTCGGTGCGCCATTTGGTCCTGTTGGAATGGCTGTTGGCGGTTTCCTTGGTGGTTTGCTTGGCGGCAGGTCTGCGGCTGAGCCAAACAATGATTACAACACGTTTGGTTCCCAGGCTTTTGGCGGCGATGTTGCTGCGCCGGATACGGGGTATTCGGGTGCCATGGGTGGCGAGGGGTACGGCATGTCTGGTTTGGGTTCGTATGCGACTGGTGGCGTTGTGGACCAGCTTGGTGGTCCTGATCCTGCTGGTGCTGATGATGGTTATGCGGCTTTGCAGCGCGGTGAGTTTGTGGTGCCGAAGCAGATTGTTGATGCGCTTGGCGGGCCGCAGGGCATTACGCAGTTGTTGCTGGGTATTTTGCAGCAGCAGCAGCAGCAGTCCGTGCCAATGCAGCAGCCGATGAACCAGCCGCCGATGCCGATGCAAGCGGCGATGCAGCAGCCTATGCAGCAGCAGCCACCGATGCCGATGCAGCAGGCGGCGATGGGTGGTCAGTGATTCATTCGACTGCCATTCTGGATTATCAGCCTGAGCAGTCGGCTGCGTTTGGGCGCAAGACGCATCGTGCATGGTTGCCTGTTCGATTGGGCGGCAACGTATCTGTTGGCCCGTTTGCGGTTGTCTTTGCGGGCGTGACCATTGGTGACGACACGCTTGTTGGCATTCATGCGATTGTTCGTGAGGATGTTGTGATTGGCAAATCGTGCATCATTGGGGCTAATTGTTACATTAGCTATGGTGTAACGATTGGTGACAATGTGCGGATTAACGAAGGCGTTAATGTTACCGGCAACACTGTAATTGGATCGGGTACGTTTATCGGCCCGCATGTGTCGATGGCTAATGACCGGCACATTGATGTGGTTAATTACGTTTATCGGCACACCATGATTAAGCCGCCGGTTATTGGCAGGAATGTTGTGATTGGCACGGGGGCGATTCTGTTGCCGGGTGTTAAGATTGGTGACGGTGCTGTTATTGCTGCTGGCGCCATTGTTACCAAAGATGTTCCTGGTGGCATGACCGTGATGGGTATTCCGGCCAGGCTCAGGGTTCAGTCATGATTGTTGCGTCAACCTATGCGCCGCGCCGCGATCATCCGATGTGGCAGGATTACCGGCCATATCTGGCATTGCAGCGCCGCAGCGTGGAACGGTATGGCCACAGGCAGGTAGTTATTACCGATGCTGCCGGGGCGCTTGAAATGCCTGATTTTGATTGTTTTGTCGATACGACGATGCCGCATGAACTGATGCCGGCGCTGGTTCATGCTCAGGCTGATTTCCTTAGCGCGGATGGTTATGACGATGACATTGCGTTTATTGGCGCGGATGGTTTGGTTGGGCATGATCCTGCGGCCTTGATGGATGGCCACTTTGCGATTGGCGTCACGGTGGATGCCGGGTTTATGGATTGTCATCTGAACACTGGTTTGATGCTGGTGGCGGCGGGTGCCAGGTCAGAAGCGGCGGCTGTGTGGGCGTTGGCGGCAAAGCATTGCGGTGATAACTGGAGCGACGATCAGCGGTCGTTGGCTGGTGCTTTGGATGTGCCGATTGAGCATGGTTTGTATCGGCGGCATTACGGGAATCTGTTAGTGATGCCGGCGTTCATGCACAACGATGCGCCAACGAGTGTTGAGGATGGTCGCCGTCCGGTGATTGTCCATTTTCGCGGTCCACGCAAGGCGTACATGGCTGAATGGGCGGCGCGGCATATGGATTTAGTGGCATAGGAGCGGCGATAATGAACAAGCCTGGATTATATGCCAACATTTTGGCCAAGCAGGAACGCATCAAGGCTGGTTCTGGTGAGCGGATGCGAAAGCCCGGTTCGCCTGGTGCGCCGAGTGCTGAAGCGTTCAGGGAATCGGCCAAGACCGTAAAAGAGAAGCCCAAGAAATGACGGCGGCATGGACGCGCAGTGAAGGCAAGAATCCGGCTGGTGGCCTTAACGCCAAGGGCCGTGCATCTTACCATGCGGAGACTGGTGGCACGCTCAAGGCTCCGGTCAAGGCCGGCGATAATCCGCGCCGTGCATCGTTTCTGGCCCGCATGGGCAACATGCCGGGGCCTATGGCTGAAAACGGCAAGCCTACGCGCCTGGCCCTGGCATTGAGGGCATGGGGCGCATCGAGCAAATCGGATGCGGTTGCCAAGGCGCGGGCTATTTCCGCACGCAACAAGGATTAGATTATGGCCGAGCCAGTAGCGACGGGTGTGCAGAAATACCTGACCATGATTGCCGCTTATGACAATGAGTTCAAAAAGTGGGAATCCCGCACGACCAAGATCATCAAGCGGTATCGTGATGACACCCGTAGTGCGTCTGGTAACGAAACGGCCAAGTTCAATATTCTGTGGAGCAACGTGCAGACGTTGATTCCGGCGGTTTATGCCAGGTTGCCCAAGGCTGATGCCAAGCGCCGTTTTGGTGACAACGACAAGGTTGGCCGGGTTGCGGCGCAGTTGATTGAGCGGGCGCTGGATTTTGAGATCGAGCATTACCCTGATTTCCGCAATGCGATGAATTACGCCGTGCAGGATCGGTTTCTTGGTGGCCGTGGCGTTGCATGGGTTCGGTACGAGCCACATGTTCGGCAGCAGGATGTGCCGGAAGATGGCTTGCAGATAACCGATGTTGTCGAGAATGAAGAAGATAAATACGAGGATGTGGGCTCCTCCCCCGTGCGGTCCTCGTATCGGGCACCGGGCGGCATCTTGGGCGGGTCGCCCGGTGCATTGCCTGGTGCTGCGATTTCACAGCCGGAAGCTGCTCCTGCGGCTTTGGCAAATGGCGCGGAAGGCCCGATGCCGGGTGCGGAAGATCCAACTGCCGGCCAGCAGGAAGTAGCCGAGGAGATCGACTACGAATGTGCGCCGTCTGATTACGTGCATTGGAAGGACTTTGGCCATTCAACGGCCCGTACATGGGATGAGGTGACTGCTGTCTGGCGTTGGGTTTATATGACCAAAGAGGCGTTGGTCGAGCGTTTTGGCGAAAAGAAAGCCAAGTCGATTCCGCTGGATTCCGGTCCTGAGCCGCTTGCGGGTTACAGCGGGACCAAACAGCGTGATAACACCCGCGCCAAGATTTGCGAACTTTGGGATAAGGAAGCCGACAAGGTTTACTGGATCAGCAAGTCATCGCCCGATTTTGTTGATGAGCGTGAAGACCCGCTTGATCTTGAGGGGTTTTTTCCTTGTTCCAAGCCGCTTTACTCTACGTTGACCAGCGACAGCCTTGTCCCGGTGCCGGATTTTGTTTTGTACCAGGATCAGGCGCAGGAGCTGGATATCCTGTCAGACCGGATTGACGGTCTGGTCAAAGCGTTGCGGGTGCGTGGGGTTTACGATGCGAGCCAGCCGGCATTGCAGCGGTTGCTGACCGAGGGTGACAACAACAGTTTGATCCCGGTCGATAAGTGGATGGCCTTTGGCGAAAAGGGTGGGCTGAAAGGCAGTATTGATTTGCTGCCGCTAGATACGCTGTCCAATGCGTTGATGCAGTGTTATCGCGCTCGTGAGGACATCAAGTCGCAGATTTACGAGATCACGGGCATTTCCGACATTATTCGCGGCCAGACGAATGCTAATGAAACCGCGACCGCACAACAAATTAAAGGCCAGTATGCCGGTCTGCGGTTGCGTTCGTTGCAGGATGAGGTGGCGTTGTTTGCCACCGAGATTATCCGGCTGAAGGCCCAGATCATTTGCACCAGGTTTCAGCCGCAGACAATTCTGGACTATGCCGCTGCCGAGCAAATGACTGACGAGGACAAGGCGCTGATTCCACAGGCGCTGGAACTGTTGCAGTCAGATCCGCTTAGCAGTTTCCGCATTGAGGTGAATGCCGACAGCCTGGTGCAGATTGACGAAAATCAGGCAAAACAGGACCGGATATCGTTCCTGCAAGCCTTTGGCGGATTCCTGACACAGGCTTTGCCGATTGGTCAGCAAAGCCCCGAGATGATCCCGATGATGATCGGGTTGTTGAAGTACGGCGTGACGGCGTTCAAGGGCGCACAGGGCATTGAGGGTTTGATTGATACCGCACTGGATCAGATTAAAAACGCTCAACAGCAAGCTGCTGGACAGCCTCCTAAGCCCGATCCTGAAATGATGAAGGCCCAGGCGGCGCAGCAAGCTGAACAGATGAAAGCCCAGATGTCTGCCCAGACCGAGCAGATGCGTGTCCAGGCCGATGCACAGGCTATGCAAGCCAAGGCGCAGTTTGACGCGCAGATGCAGCAAGCCAAGTTGCAGTCCGACATGCAAATCGAGCAGATGAAGGCAAACCTGTCCGCGCAGCAGGAGGGTCAGCGTATGCAGCATGAGATGGCCATGAAGTCTCAGGAAGTGGCTGCGGCTGAACAGTTTGACCGCTGGAAGGCAGAACTTGAAGCAGCGACCAAGGTGCTGGTTGCCCGCATTGGTGCCAATCCTGGCATGGATATTCCGGCAATCGAGGCAACAAACGCCGCGAGCGACAAGATTACAGCGGAGTTGGGCAACCATGTTCGTGAAACCATGAACAAGATTGCCGACATGCAGAACCAGACCATGAATCACATTAGCGGCGTGATGCAGGTTTTGGCGGCACCGAAACGGATTGTGCGAGGTGCGGATGGACGGGCGGCGGGTATTGAAGTCTTGCAATGAACGGTGGCTGGGATAGCGGAACATGGGATGACGCAACCTGGGACTTTGTCCCGACCGTTGTTGTCGATGACACCCATGACGGCAAAAGATTCAAGAAAAGACTTGATAGGGAGTTGGCGGCAAAACAAAAGCGGCGGCTGGACCTAATCAAAGCCTATGAAATGGTTGTTGAAGGCCGGCCTCAAGATGCGGAAAAGATTATCAAGCCGTTTTTGCAACAGGAAAAGCCGAAACAAATTGCAACAATTAACTTTGATGCGTTGCTAAACGATTTGAAACGGGTTGAGCAAATCTATCTTTTGCGGGCTGAGATTGACGATGAAGAAGCAATAATGAGGCTGATATGAAAACAACCTACGTCTATCGGTCGGGCGGGCTTGTTGAAATTACACGGGGAAAACCCGATGCACAGGTCACTTTTATTCCAGATATTCAGCCATACCAGTCGATGATTGACGGCCATATGGTCACTAGCAGATCGGAGCATCGCGCACATTTGCGTGAACATAACTGCATTGAGATCGGCAATGAAAAGATGGAGGTGCGTCAACCTGTGCCACCTAGCCGCGATGCCCGTCGCCGGATTCTTCATCAGCAGCTTGAAAACATGACGGATCGGCAAGCCGACAGGATTATGAAACAGCTACGCGAAAATCAGAGGTAGACAATGAATCCCGAAATCGTACCCGTTGACAATGAAAGCCGTAAAGAACTGTTGATGCAGCAGTTTGACGAGGCTCCCGAGGTTCCGCTTGCGGAGCAGTCGGCACCAGTTGCAGCGCCGGAAGTTGCCAAGCCTGAAATTGCGGCTAATGAACGAAATCGGGAAATTGATGGCAAGTATGCGCCAGAAAAAACTAAACGAGTTCCTGAGTCCGTGGATGAGCCGGTCTGGAAACGTCCGCCGGGAACATGGAAGAAGGAGTTCCATGAGACTTGGAAAACAGCGGATCCCCGGTTTCAGGAATACGCCTATCAGCGCGAAGAACAGATGCGGGCTGGCGTTGAGCCACTGATTTCAAAGGCGCATTTTGCAGATTCCATCAATACGGTTGTAGAACCCTATATGCAAACCATTAGGGGTTTAGGGATTGATGTCCCAACTGCTGTTAAGGGATTGATGGAAGCTGACAATATTCTTAGAAACAGCAATCCACAGGAAAAAGCGCAATATTTTTCTAGGTTGGCCCAGCAATATGGCATAGATTTGGGGGGTGTATCCCAATATGCCCCACAAGGGGCAGTGGATCCCAATGTTTACGCCCTTCAAAACGAACTCAACAAGGTTCGTGGTGAAGTCAACGGATGGAAGCAACAGCAGGAAGAAGCGCAGAATCAGGTGCTTCTGAATGACATTGCCAAGTTCGCAACGCAGAAGGAGCATTTTGAGGATGCTCGTCCTACGATGATATCGCTTCTACAGAGCGGTGTAGCGACGACTCTTGAGGATGCTTACGACAAGGCGATACGCCTGGATGACAAGTTGTTTCAGTCCACCCAGCAGGCTCAACAGGCCCAGCAGGTAAGCAGCCGCCGAGTAACGGCTGACAGGGCAGCGAAAGCAGCCAGAGCGGCAGCGGTCAGTGTCAGAAGCTCCACGCCAGGGAGTAACACGACTACCAAAGCGCAAGACAGACGCTCGTTGTTGTCGGAACAATTCGACAGCATGAACGAGCGTATTTGATGAAACACTAGGAGTCTATCATGGCTTTTGCCAATAGCTCGATCAGTGACATCATTGCGACGAACATTCAGTCTCGCTCTGGTGAACTGGCCGATAACGTAACCAACAACAACGCGCTTCTTCGTCGCTTGAAGGAACGTGGCAACGTAAAGACCTTTTCTGGCGGTAACGTAATCCTCCAGGAAATCATGTACAACGACACGACCACCAACAACACCAACAGCTATAGCGGCTATGAAGTGTTGAACGTGTCGCAGAACAGCCCGATCAGTGCTGCTCAGTTCTCGATTACCCAGTACGCCTCGGCGGTGTCGATCAGCGGCCTGGAAATGATCCAGAACAGCGGCAAGGAAGCGATCATTGACCTCCTTGATGGTCGTATGAACGTATCGGAAGCCCAGCTTGCGAACCGTATTGGCGGCGACATCTATCTGGATGGCACCGGCAACAGCGGCAAGAACATCACCGGCCTTGGAGCCGCCGTTCCTGATTCGCCAAGCACCGGCACCTACGGCGGCATTAACCGTGCCTCGTTTTCGTTCTGGAGTTCAATTGCTTTTTCGGGCGTGACGAACGGCGGTTCTGCCGTAACTGCCAGCAACATCCAGACTTATATGGATGCGGTTGCGGTTCAGCTTATCCGTGGTACGGACAAGCCCGATCTGATCGTTTGCGACAACAACTACTACAAGCTGTACCTCCAGTCGCTTCAGTCGATCCAGCGGATTTCTGACAGCGGCTCGAGCATGGCTGGCGCTGGTTTTGCCTCGCTCAAGTACTATGGCGCGGGCATGGCCTCTGATGTCGTCCTCGACGGCGGCATTGGTTCGGCGGCAACCGCCAACCACATGTGGTTCCTGAACACCAAATACCTGATGTTCCGGCCTCATGCGGACCGTAACTTTGTGCCGATTGGCGGCGAGCGCCAGGCGGTCAACCAGGACGCTATCGTAAAGCTGATTGGCTGGGCGGGCAATATGACCTCCTCTGGCCCGCAGTTCTGCGGCGTCCTGATTGCGTAGGGAGAAACAGCATGGCTTATACTTTTGACGAACCCAAAGCCGGTCTGTTGCAGATTGCAAATACCGACTCTGGCGTAACCATGGCTAATGGCACGGCGGCGATTCCGACCCCGCCCGCTGTTTTGGGTATGGTTGTCCGCGCTTTTGACCCGACTTACGGTGAAGGCGAATTTATCCTCTTGCTGGGTGTTGACAGCACGGTGATTGGTTCGATGGTCACCTACAACGCGACCACCAACCAGACCACATTGTCGGCCAATACGGCCAACTATGCCGGCCCGGTGGCGGTTGCAATGTCGGCTAATACTGCCGGTCTTTTCGGTTGGTATCAGATCGGTGGCCTTGCGGTCATCAAGAAGACTGCCGTTGCCACTGGCGCTCAGGTTTCCATTTTCCAGTCGGCTACTGCCGGTCGAATTATGGCTACCTCGGCGTCTGGCAAACAGATTCTGGGCGCAAAGTCTGCAAACCTGGCTACTATTACTTCGACCACTTCGACTGTTATTGTGTCGATCAATCGTCCGCACAAGCAGGGCATTATCAGCTAATGATTCTGCCATCCAACATGGGCGAGACTATGCCCAATCGTTGCAATACGGATGGCGGCGAGATACTGGCGAATATCAAGTTTGCCAGTACCTTGCCGCTTTCGTGGTTGCAAGTGTTGGACCCTATTCCAGGCGATGTTTTGATTGTTGGTAGTGGCCCTTCTGTTAGGGCTTTTCTGCCAACAATCAAGGCTCGTCAGGAGGCTGGCGCGATTGTGGTTGCCATCAACGGCAGCATGAAAATGCTGGCTGAAATTGGCGTTACTGCCGATTATTTTGTGTTGCTTGATGCTCGATTGGAAAGCGTCAGGTTTCTGGATTTTGGCGAAGCGCGTCATTACCTGATTGCTTCGCAGTGCCATGCCAGTGCTTTTGCCAAGGTTGCCGGCAAAACAATGACGCTTTGGCACACTCATTTTCCCGGCATTGAGTCGGTTATCAAAGACCGCGAGTGCGCCTTGATTGGCGGCGGCAGCACAGTTGGCCTTCAGTCAATCTCCATCATGTATGCCATTGGGTACCGATCAATTGATCTGTACGGTTTTGACAGTTCATATGCCGATGGTTTTGGTCATGCTTTTGCCCAGCCGATAAATGATGGCGATGTGCCAGAGGCTTATTTCCTTCATGGCCGTGTGTTTATGGCTGCACCATGGATGGCTCGTCAGGCTATGGAGTTTCAAACCGCTGCCAGGCAGTTTGCTGATGGCGATGCCATTGTGACTGTCCATGGAAACGGACTGCTGCCCGAAATAGCCAAGGCCATGTGCCGGGTTGCGGGTGACGACATTCTGCCGGAAACTGAAATGTATCGAAAAATCTGGGCAGAATACAAATACGATTCATCGCGCCTACTCAACTAATGTTTCACGTGAAACATAACTAACAGAAAGGTTAATCATGGCTATTCCCTCTCGCGTTTTGGCTTCTGGAAATTCCGGTCTTGCGACTACCTCGATCTGCGGCGACGGTGCTACGGGCCTTGTTGCGCTTGGCACCACTGCTGCTGATGCTTTGCAGCTTTCGGCGGTTTATAACACCATTGCAACGTCGAGCGCCTCGACGGGTGTGAAGCTGCCTCCGACTGAAGTTGGCGCGGTTGTCAGCATTTTCAATAACAGCGGCCAGACGATTACCGTTTACCCGGCGACTGGTTCGACCATCAATGCCGCTGCTGCCAGCGTTACTGTCGCCACTGCAAAGTCCATTATGTTGTTTGCCACTTCGGCAACAACTTGGGCTTCGCTGACGGGCGCTTAACATGGCTTTGGACTCAGACACTAAAAACGCGGATTCGTTTTTGCAGGTTGAGTTTTACAATAATGAAACGATGAAAAGGCCGTTTGTCAGGATTATGATTCCCGGCGATCAGCTTAACATTATTGACCAGCCGGTTCGTGAGGATCACAAGGAACGGTTTATTCGCCAGTGGCTGCATTTTCAGATGCAGTCAGAGGGTGGAGTATTACCGGGAACTGACCTTGTGCAGTGGCATAAGGATGAACCAGCCGCGATCAACGAGTACCAGGTTGCGGAACTACAGATTCTAAAGTTTCGCACGGTAGAGCAGGTTGCAACGGCATCTGACAGCCAGTTGCAGCGTGTTGGACCTTCTGGTGTTGGATTGCAGAAAAACGCCCGTGCTTATTTGCAGAACAAGAACATGAGTGACAGCGCCAAGGATCTGGCTGATACCAAAAAGCAATTGGCTGAATTGCAGCAGCAGATGTCTGCGATTATTGGCAACCAGTCTCGCGGCCCAGGTCGTCCGCGCAAGGAAGCCTAGTCCATGACAACGATGCTCCAACTCATTCAACAGGCAACCAATGAGTTGGGCATCGCTACGCCTGTGTCCGTAGCCGGCAATACCAATCAGGATGTTATCCAGCTTTTGGCCCTGATGAACGCTACCGGCTATGAATTGCTGACTCGGCACAAATGGCGGGCGCTGACCAAGCCGTATCGGTTTTATACCGAGTACCTGACGACGACTGGAACGTGGTCCACTGCGGCGCTGACCATTAGTTCCATTCCGTCCACGACCGGCCTTGATGACACCTACATGGCAATTGGTACGGGCATCAACCAGGATGCTTTTATCAGCACGATTGACAGCGGCACTGCCTTGACGATGAACCAGGCTTTTTCATCTGACGGCACTGCGGCAAGTGTGACGTTTGCCAAGGTGAAATACGATCTTCCCAGTGATTATGAGTCGATTGTTCCGCGCACGATGTGGGACAAATCGAAGCATTGGGAGATGTTGGGACCGGAAGATGCCCAGCAGTGGGAATGGCTGCTTTCTGGTTATATCAGCACCGGCCCCCGCATTCGCTGGCGTTTGTACGGCGCTTATTTCCAGATCTGGCCACCGACGACAACGGCGGAATATCTTGGTTTTGAGTATCGCAGCAACGGTTGGGCAGAGAGTTCTGCGGGCGCAGTAAAAACCAGTTTCACGGTTGATACGGATACTTGCATGTATCCAGACCGATTGATGGTGTTGTCCACCAAGCTGAAGTATTTCCAGGCCAAGGGCTTTGATACGACTGCCATCTACCGGGATTATCTTTTTGAACTTGAGGCGGCTATGGCGCAGGACATGAGTTCTGCCAATCTTTCGTTTGCGCCTCGCCCTGGCACTGTGCTGATCGGCTACGACAACATACCGGACAGCGGCTATGGCCCAAGCACGTAAACTTAATCTGGTCCAGGGAACTGCCGCTCGCGTTGCGTCAATTCCCGCGCCTGTTGGTGGCTGGAACGCTCGCGACAGTCTTGCCAACATGGTGCCGACTGATGCCGTCACCCTGGTCAACATGTTTCCGACCGTCAGCAATGTTACATTGCGGGGTGGTTATGAAAATCATGTGACTGGCATTTCTGGCCAGGTTGAAACCTTGATGGCCTATAGCAGCGGGGCAACGCAGAAGCTCTTTGCGATTGCCACAACCTCTATTTATGACGCAACCACTGCCGGGGCTGTCGGCGCTGCGGTTGTCACCGGCTTAACCAATGCTCGGTGGGAATACATTAACGTCACTACTGCTGCTGGCGGCTATATCTACGCTGTAAATGGTGTTGATGCTCCGTTGCTATATAACGGCACGACATGGGTAAGCATTACCTCGCTCAGCACGCCGGCTATAACTGGTGTTACGACCACTGACCTGAGCAATATTGCGCTGTTCAAGAATCGCGTTTGGTTCTTGCAAAAGGACACGCTCAAGGCATGGTATTTGCCAACCAGTTCTGTTGGCGGTGCCGCTGAAGCATTGGACTTGAGTTCCGTTGCCTTGTTTGGCGGTTATCTTGTTGCTGTTGGAACATGGACGATTGATGCCGGATACGGCCTAGATGACAATCTGGTTTTCCTGACAAGTCAGGGCGAGGCAATTGTCTACCGTGGAACGGATCCTGCCAGCGCATCAACCTGGGCGTTGATTGGCGTCTATTACATTGGCGCGCCAATTGGCAAACGCTGCATGATCAAATACGGCGGCGATTTGCTGGTTTTAGCCTTGCAGGGATTGGTCCCGTTGGCAGCAGCGTTACAGAGCAGCCGGCTGGATCCCCGTGTGGCTTTGTCTGACAAGATCAGCGGTGCCTTTGCGGCGGCTATACAATCGTATGGCTCCAGTTTTGGCTGGCAGCTTTGTATTTCGTCTAAAAACGATGCTGTAATTGTTAATATTCCGGTAAGTGTCGGAGCGCAAGAACAGTACGTAATGAACACCTTGACGAAAGCGTGGTGTCAATTCACCGGCTGGGCATCTAATTGCTGGGAGATATTCAAGGATTCTCCGTATTTTGGCGGCAATGGAATTGTCGGCGTGGCTTGGCAGGACAGCTACATTGATAACGTCGATGACATCCAGACAAACACCCTGCAAGCCTTCAACTACTTTGAGCAGCGCGGTGTGCAAAAGTATTTTACCCGTGGTCGCCCGTCTATTTTCACCAATGGAACGCCGTCGATCTTTGTTGGCATGAACACGGATTTCAACACTGCCGACACAACTGCTGCCTTGTCGTTTAGTCCTACATCTTCGGGTATCTGGGGTGTTTCGCTGTGGGATACTGGCTTGTGGGGGTCGGATTTGTCGATCACCAACAACTGGCAGGGCATCACCGGGATTGGTTATTGCGGCGCTATTAACCTTAAAAGTTCGTCCTCTGGAGTCCAGATTGAATGGGCATCGACGGACGTTGTGTATCAGAGCGGATGGGCGGGAATCTAACGATTGGGCATCCTGTCGGGCATTGGGTGGCTGAACAGGTCGCAGGTGGATACTACGAAGAACGGTCCACGGCGATTGGACTGGAGAAGGCAGGGAAGATAGTTGCTGGCGTGATCTACGAAGGCTGGAATGGGGTGAGTGTCGTATGTCACATTGCCATTTCGTCAAGAATAACACGGCGGTTTGTAGGGGTTATTTTTGACTACCCGTTTCGGCAGCTAAAGGTTCAGAAGATCATTGTTTCGGTGGCTAGCGGAAACTTGAAAAGCACCAAGCTGGTCAAGAGCATGGGTTTTACGGAAGAAGGTCGGATTGCTAACGCGCATCCAGATGGGGATTTAGTCATTTGGACGATGCGACAAGCCGATTGTCGGTTTTTAGGAGATCGTTATGGGAAAGACTGCTTCAGCACCGCCAACTCCTGATTACGCGGGAGCTGCCACCGCTCAGGGCGCGGCCAATGTTGAGGCTGCGCGGGCCACTGCCAAACTAAGCAATCCGAACATTGTCGGCCCTTATGGCACCCAGACCGTCAGTTACGGCGAGGGTGGCAATGCTGACATCCCGACCGTTACGCAGACCCTAAACCCTGCCGCACAGGCTACGCTGGGCGCTCAGCAGGAGACCCAGAGAAGGCTTGCGCTGTTGGGGCAGCAGGGTGTCACCACCGCCGAAACCGCGCTGGCGAACCCCTACGCGCCCACTGGAGGGGCGGCTGGCGGACTTCAGACCAGCATTGGTCCGGCAGCAACGCCTCAGACGGCTTACGACCTGTCTGGCCTTGCCAGGATGCCGGTTGATGCCGGCACTACGGGCCAGGAGGCGATTATGCGGCGTCTGGAGCCTACGCTGGCTCGACGCGATGCCAGCTTGCGCCAGAATCTGGCTAATCAGGGGCTGGTTTCTGGCGGCGAGGCATACCGCAACGCCATGACGGACGAGGGACAGGCTCGTAATGACCTCTTGAGTCAGGCCGCTTTGCAGGGGATCAACCTCGATACTGCGGCGCGGGCGCAAGGCTTTGGCGAACAGCAAGCCGGCGCTAACCTGTTCAACACGGCGACTGCACAGGGGCTCAACCAGCAGCAGCAACAGGCTCAGTTTGGCAATGCCGCGCAGATGCAGGAACTTCAGCGGCAATTGGCTTTGCGTGGCCAGCCGTTGAACGAGATCGGTGCGCT
>Ga0181350_1000340_pt1 | contig 13796 bp, 3 predicted proteins | sample Su13VDMM110DCMD_FD_130105 | JGI IMG/M metagenome (GOLD analysis project Ga0181350, IMG submission 130105) | Freshwater viral communities from Lake Michigan, USA - Su13.VD.MM110.DCM.D | ecosystem: Environmental > Aquatic > Freshwater > Lake | place: USA: Michigan | collected 2013-07-16
AGAAAGGGAAGCCAGCCCATTACGTCTTGGCCGCTGGCTGGCTCCGTGTCTCGTCCTTGACCCTTAAATGTAACGGTATTTAAATTTCCACTACCAACCTTTTTAAGCAAGTCTTTAAGGGCAGTTTGAACAATTGGCACTACAGGCTTACCGTTCTTGTCAAACTTTTGCTCCCCATTGTCATCTACAACAGAACCATCCGCTTCCCCATAGAAAGCACTAAAGCTACCACGGGTAGATGATCCATCATTTTTCTTGGGAAATCTTTTATGTGATTGTTGTCCAGTAATAAAAGCAACTTTGTCATAACCGCCTTCAGCGGCTATAACCATAATACGTTTAAGAGCAAGGTTTAACCAACCTTCTGTTTTGTTAACAAAAGGCGCATTAGGTACACGTTCATCAGGGTAGGTCTGACTTTCAGATTCTTCTAATCTGCGCTGACCTTCGTTAATTGCTTCGTTTTCACCGCCAAAATTTGGCATATCGTAATCAAGTACGTTAGTAATAAACGAATTATTCTGATCTTTAATTTCCCAATAACCATCTTTGCGAATAGCTTTAACGGCTTTACGTTGCAAATTAACGTTGGTTTTAAAACCTTTTTCTTTCCCTTCTTGCCCCCAATCAGATTGAGTTTCTTCAACAAACAAAACTTTTTTGCCATCTACATCCACACGGTCGTTGGTGCGGATATGGGCCAAGACGTTAGGTTGATCCCAATGAGAAGATTTGTACTCATTGACATTCTTCCTAGCCGCGTAAGCAATATCTGCTTGGCTCAAAACAGCGTCTGGTTTAGCCTTTAAAATTTTGCGCGCCTCTGCCTCAGTCATTGACTTGAGCGGCAATGTCAACAATACTTCTCGGTAGTTAGTACCTCCGAGCAATTTATAGCTACCGTATTTTGTTGTAACATTACTTGCTGAATTCTCAAGCCGCACTAACCGTTGACGTTCAAGAGCTTCTTCATCTGTTCTGTCATTGTTTTCTTCAAGCTCATCTAAGCGCTCAGACATTTCTTGGGTAAATTGCGAATCCCCCAAGGTTGTTTCTTCAACCTTAACTCCACCCTCCTTTAAATACTCCAGCAGCGCAGCCTTAGACACCTTGCCTTCTTGCAGATCAAGGTAGTCGTTTACACCAGACCATTCGATCTCTTCAGGCTTTACACCCTTCTGCACCATGCCTTTGATCATGGCCTTCCATTGGGGCGCAGGAGCTTGATTAGGCCCGACAGCTTCTATCTTGTTCTCAAGCTCACTGTACAGGCCTAGCTTGTCACGCAGGCTATACCTAATGTCAGGATTTTTCCTGTCGTATGTGCCTATGTTTCCAGTGGCAGATTTAATTTGATTGGGTTCAAAAGGAACAAAGTCTTTTCTAATAACATCAACGTCTGTGTCAGAATACTCAATAACAATTCCGTCAAACCCCTTTTTAATAAGGTCTTCTCTCCATTCTTGCACTGTAAATGGAGACTTCTGCTGGTCAAACTCTGCCGCACTGTAAGTGGTAAAGACTTTGGGGTTTTGAATACTTAGATATACAGGGTAAACGGTTCCGCTATCCCCTTTTGCAAAGTAATTTGAAACAAGCGGAGACTCCGTAAACCAATCACCTAGCGAAGTAAGCCACTTGTGATGGTCAGAGCGAGCCCACCAATCTACACCATAGAACCGTTCATATGCGTCTTCGTTATCGTCAACAGACCCACCGTGGTACACCACCAGCGGCTCGCCAGTTTCTTCATCAACCACTACGCTATCATCAAAGAACTGTTTAAACTCTTTGGTGTCGGGAGCACGCAGGCTATACCTGATATCAGGGTTTTCCCTGTCGTATGTGCCTATGTTTCCAATGGCAGATTTGATTTGCCCTGGATATAAAGCAATATAGCTATCGCCGCCACCTTCAAATTTGTTATCATAAACTATGCCGTCATAGCCATAAGTCTTTAACCATGCCTTTAATATCTTACTGCGCTCACCCGGTTGCCATAAGTATGTTTCTTGCCAAGATCTGCTATCTTCTTCGTTTGTTAATCCTGCCTCATATTCCAATTGTGAGTTGTCTTCATAAAAAGCGTCTATCCAATCACCCTTGGGAGAAATACCGGCAAATTTGTCTTGTTCAACAGCTTTTGCAATAGCTTGAAAAACATCATCTACCCCCCACCGTCCAGTACGGTTTTCTTCCAGCCGCAACGGGTTCTGTATGCTTAAAAATACAGGGACCATATTTGCACCAACTTTTCCACTAGATCTTTTGTCTCTCTTGTCTTCTGCTAGTTTTAATTCAAATTTATTTTCAGCCGCTTCCGTTGGGCCAAAATGTGCGCCAAATCGACTTTCTTCGTCTTCCGGGTGCGTTGTTTTAAATTTATCTATGTCAGAGTACGTTGCGTGATAAACAACTAACGGATCACCGTCCTCATCCACCACTTTGCTGTCATCAAAGAACCGGTAAAATTCTTTAGTGTCGGGCGCACGAAGGCTTAGCTTCTCGGTGCTTCGGGCAGGGACTCCACCAACTTCATCAGGTATTCCGCGCTCTCCTGCGGAGACATTCCCAGTGTTAACTCCTCTATCGAAGACCACAGAGGGTCTCGTTCGTCCACGACCCTCACTGGACTGCTTGATGATTGCTTCTTCATATCCGATGTCATCTGCTTTCTTCCCACTTAGCTTACCGTAAAGACGCTTCTCATAGTACCAAAGCGCTGCTTGAATGTCCGCAAGACTCAGGTTAATTCCTTCTCCTTGCAACATCTTTTGTGTCCGACGAGCCGCGTCATACATGAACTTGCGATCAGTCGGGGTGAAGGGAGCTTCTTCCAGCATTTCGTATTCATTCTTGTAAATGGTGTTAGCCATTTTCTCAAGTCTGTTGTCATACATTAACTGCTCAAAAGCATCTTCAGCAACTACCCGAGCCCTTTTTTCCCAAGCAATCTTCCCCACTTTTGTGTTGGGTTCTTTCATGCCAACAAGATGCTCTAGTTCTGTGTTAAAACTATATTCTTTATACTTGTCCCGAAGAGGAACAGCTTCAGCAAGTATGTCATCCCGAGTGGCATTAGGTTTACCAATCAACTCCCGGAACTTGTCAATGGAAGCATCAGTTGCTTTGGGGATTAACAGACCACGCATCCGGTTAAATGTACGGGTCCACCAAAGATCCATTGTTAAGTAACCTTCTGACCCCGAAAGGTTTGCATAGAAAGCCCCTAACTTTGGCCCAAAGTAAATAGCAGCAGCAGGTATCCTTGTGTTTGCAAGATAATCTGACTCTGACTTTTCGCCAATAGAACGCAGATAAGCATTCATGTCGGCGACTGTTACTTCTTTCATCAATGCCGTTTCAAAGTCAGTACCATACTTAACAAGTAACATCTCAATTCGTTTGAGATTATTGGTCAACGCAGTAGCCCGTCTATTGCCCATAGCAACCAAAGGCTTACCATCCCTAAGCTTTGCGTAAAGAGTTATGGCATTGGATATATTCTTGGTAACCTTCTCGCCATTAGATGTAACAGCGACAAGGGCAGAGAAAACAGAACGAGCATGTTTATTGCTCTCAAGCTCTGGGAATCTTTTAGCAAGTTTCTTAACGGCTTTAGGATAGTTATTGGAATACCAACCTAACCCAGTACCAGTCGTAGAAGAAGACCGGAGTTGATAAGATACTTCATCGGCCAAAGCCCTAGATATGGTATTTAAATCATAGGTAGTTAGATCTTTCCGATTCATTTGCCCATAATTCTCAAGAGTTTCTCTATTGAGAGCTATAGCAATATCACGGACTTTATTAAACCGGTTCCTCACTGCCTTTGTCTTTAATCCAAGCTCGCTTCTGGCAAAAGCATCATTTGCCTCCATGATCCCTCTTGTGGACAATGGGACAGAACGCAGGCTTAGCTTTTCCTGTTTCTTAGATTCGTACTCTGCCTTGGTTCCTTGGTATTCAACAGGCGCGTTATGATCCAATATAACCATCATGCCCATCTTGGGAACTGCATAGCCATCATACCCAGCGTCAACAATCAACGATTCCATCGCGTTTGCATCGCCACGAGCTTCTGAATAAAGCTTGCTTACAACTAATGCAGGCGCAAGATTGTCGAAGGTTTGTGTGTACACATAACCACCCAACCCAGATTCAGGCAGTGGCATAGTGCCATCTGGCTTGGCAATGTAGAAATAGACCCGCTTTTTAATGCGGTCATCCCAGTGGGTTTCCAACCGACGAGACTCAGCCCCGCGCAACCCAGTGCCATATTTAGAAGCATCTAGGGTGTCTGTTTTTGCCTTGCCGTAGTGTACGCCGCTGGAAGCAACGGAGTCTGGTTGCTTTGTACCAAGGGTTATCCCTCGCAAAGAATATTTTTCAACTTCTTTGTCTTGAGCCGCGACAGCGTCATCATAATCATCATAATACTCCCCTTTATTTTCTTCAAGGGAACGAACATCTTGAGGGTTGTAAGCCATAAACACAACATCTGGCTCGCCATTATTAAATCTAGAAAATGTTTTTTTATCCCAATTGTCTGGGGCATATTCGTCATTCCATTTTGTTCTGGCAATGATATTAAACCCATTTTCATGGTAAATAACTGGCAATACCGTATCAAAAGCATCTAGTTTTCGGCCCCCTTCTTGAATAGCAAGTTGAAGAGAAGAATTTGCAGATCCCTTATGTGGAGATCCAGAAAACACCGAAACAATATCATTGCCTTTTAAGGCAAACCCGGCTTTTGCGTCTTCAGTTAAAAAGAGGCGCATGTCTGCATATTCATCTATTGGATACACATACACTGCAGCTCCAAACCGGCCAGAGTTTTTAGACGCTACAATTGATTTTTCAAATGTTTTAGCATCGTCCCCGTTGATTTCATAAAACACAGGGGATGTATGACCATATTGCTGAACAATCTCTTTAAATTTTTCGCTAGGAGAATATTCTGCAATAGGCGTTAAATTTAACCCCCGAACTCGTTCAGCATCTCCAATGCTTCTTCTTTTGTGAGTCCTGGGTAAAGCCTCATCGCTACTTCTGTAGAGGTAGACATCTTGTCGGAGAGAGAGCTTTTCTTCATCTCTGCCATCGCTTCCTTCCCCGCCTCTATCGCCGGGTCGAACGGCAGGTTCTCCAGATCTAGCTTGTTCACTTGCTTCTCCTTGTTGAGTGCCTGATTGTACGCCTGATTGTGCGCCACTAGTGGTTGACCCCTCTCTTGAAGTGGCCTTTAGAGTATCGGGGGCGCGGAGGCTTAGCTTCTCGCCGGTATATGCAGTTTCAGGAGCGCGCCTAATTGCAGAGGGCTCATCATATTCATTAACAACTTTTGATAAAGGAACAACACGAACTTGCCCCCCCCATTCCTCAATTTCTGCCACATTATCACCGCCAACATCAACAGCGTAATGAGATGACATGTTTTTACGTTCATTAAATGTGTAAATATCTCCAATTTTGGCTTTGTTTACTTTTGGTAAATCCAATATTTTGCTTACACCCGTAGCCATTTGAACGCACAATTGGCAATTCATGTACGGTTGTTTTTCTTGCGCCATTTCCATTGCGGTAACAACATTTACCCTTGTAGCGGGGTCCCCAGGGGAACGCAGGCTTAGCTTCTCTGCCCCAACCTTAGTCTCCCCTGCCTTTAGCTCACCCCTTGCAATCTTGCCAAAGACTTGCCTAGCGGCTTGCTCAGAGGTGTAGATCCCATTGCCCTGTAAAGCACTCTTAATCGCGTCAAAGAAGCTAATCAGCCTGTTTAGGATTGCCTTGAGCATCCCCGGAGGAGCGCCGTTGGTATCGAAGTCCCCAAATGCATCTGCGATTGCTTCTTCAATGATGGCATTAGGGTCAGACTTGAATTCAGGACGCTCCATGTAAATGTCGTACCGGGACTTCTCACCCTCTTGTAAAGGCTCGCCATTAACATTGCGGCTCTTTAAATAGGTGTCAATCCACCCTTCCTTGGCCTGCTTAACCAAGCTGTTCCATTGGCTTTCGCTAAAGAAACCAAGCTCCTTCAGGGCATGGATAGCCTCATGGCGCAGAGTTCTTACGGGCCTTGCTTCGTCCAGTGCAATCTTGATGAGCTTTTCTGAGTAAGATCCTCCTGCTTCCTTGGACTCAATGTCGTCCATGATCTTTACTGCAACATCTTTAAGGCCCATCCGGTTAAGGATCTTGCCCATGATGTTCTTGATCTGCTCTGTCTTCTCGGCGATCCGAGCTGGGCCCTCAGCTTTAAACGCAGCTATAGCTTCAGCATCTTGCTTCTCAACCTCAGAGAGTTCTGCTTTGGGCTGAGGTGTTGCTTTGGGTTTACGCTTGGAGAAGAACTCTTTAACAGGAGCGCTAGGAGCAGACTTTATAGCTGCTGCGATTTCCTTCTCTGTAGCACCGGCCTTATAAGCAGATTCTAGGGATGCAGCAAAAGCTTTCCCTTGTTTGGTTTTCCTAATGTCACCGGTAAAGTTTAACTTGCCCTCGGGGGTAACGTCTAAAGTTATCCCAAAATTTTCTTTGGCAATTCTGTTCTGTCCAAGGAGAGAATTGATCCACTGATCTTTGTTCATCCCCCCTTCAAGGATTTCTGGTTTAGCAACAGGAGGTTTAACTTTGGCACGGATTTTGTCAATGACAGAGTTTGGCGTGTCACTTGACAGAACTTCAATACCATTGTCAGCGGCAATTTGCTTTAGTTTATTAGTCATAAACGCTGGCGTACCACCACCAACATCAATGCTCTCTAATAAATCCTTAGCGCTTTGCGTAATTACTGGAGGGGGTGCTGCTGCTTCTCCTCCAACAGTGCTTGTAACATCCTCCCCAGTAGAAACCACTCCACTTGACTCAGGGGTTCCAACTCCTGCGGGGGGGGTTCCTGCACCGGGCTCGCTAGCCACGACAGTGCTTTCTCCACTTGGGGCTGTGTCAGTTGTTCCAACATTTACAGACTCCGGAGCGATTTCTGTTGTGGGCGGGATAGACTTCAAGAACGTAGCGATCTTGGATGGTGTATCCCCAGGCTTTGCAGTAGCAATGTAAGACTCAAGAACTGACCTAACTGTATTTACATCAGCCGGGACAGACATATCTTTACCAACGATTTGGTTAAAGATATTGTTCTTGAACCTATTCTGAACAAGCCCCATCGTGTTGGCTAGTTCTGGTGTAATGACAGTGGACAAATCAGCAGGCAAAAGACTTAGCGCTGCATTGCCTTCAGGACGTTGAGCAAGCTTGTCCGCTACTTGTCCGTACACCAAGTTCACATTGGATGCGGCTTGGAGTTCTTTTACTTCCGCAAGGGAGTTCTTGATCTCATCGGTCTGGGGCATTGCCATAAGCGCCCGCTTGTAATTATCAAGCTTTCCATAACCGTTCTCAGAATCAAGAACCATCCCTAATGCTTCCTTGTCCATCAAGGGGGTGGCATTGGGATCAACAGGAGGAGCAGGAGGATTTAAGCTCAGCTTCTCTGCGTCTATTTCATTCTTCAACCGCTGAGCAGCGTCAGCTAAGGACTCACCGGGACGTTGACCCGGCATAGCACCTACAACCTCAGCTTCCCGCTGTTCCCTGCCTCGCTCAAGGTATCGCCCAGCAGGAGCAATAGCCCCGCCCAAGATAGCCCCACCAAGGAAACTGTCTAGGTATTCCTTCTGCGCTTTCTCATCTGTGAGGCTTAGGCCCGCTTGTAATCGTTCAAAGACTTGTTGAGCAGCTTCAGTTAAACCTTCTGCGCCCATTGTCTTGCCGGTGGACAAGGCATAGTCCGCAACGGTCTTCTTTAAACCTTGGGTAGCAATAGCCTCAGCTTCTTCTACCGTCATCTTCTTGCCAGCAGAGCCAAAGATTCCTCGAACACCAGGGATCATCCTTAAAGCTACAACGTCCAAAGCGGCTTGAGGAACAGCGGCTAACGCAGCGGCGGTAAGGTCAGTCTGAGCTAAAGGTGTGCCTTCTCCAACTTGTCGGGTAAGGTTTGATCCGGTAAATTGAGCCCCAGATACAAGCCCTGTAATACCAAGGCCTATGCCAGTAGCAACTGCTGGAGCAACTGAGGCAGGAAGAGCTAGCGTAGCAGCACCAGCAAGCGCCGGAGCAGCCATGTATGCGGCAGATCCACCGGCAAGTTCTTTAATCTTCTTCCACGGAGATTCTGACCATTCATCTTGCGTGGGCTGGAAGATCTTATCTGCCTGCTTCTGTTGTTCAGCTATGTACTTCTCAGCCGCACCAACATCCATTACTCCAGTCCGACCAGCAAGCGCAGCAACGTCTCCCTTTAAACCTTTAAATCCAGCCTGTAAAGCAGGTATAAATCCTGATTTACTTTCATCGGGTTTAGGCGCAAATTGAGGATATGCCTTATATATCTTTTGTTTTGCCTCTTCCCGACTAACATTATCAGGGACTTCAATAATGTCCCCATTAGGCAATTCAACATCATAAGACATATTTTAATTCTCACAGTTGACCAAGTTTAATTCTGTTACCGCTAGGTGCTGCTACTGCTTTTTGATCAAGAGGGGCTAAAACACCATGTGATACCCCAAACCTTTTGTGCATAACATTTTCAACATTGTTTATGTATTGATCATAAACAGCACCTTCTCTTATTTTCTTTGCTTCATGCTCAAGCTTAGCTTCTTCAAATTCTTTCTTAGAATCTTCATTTGTTCCAGCCATCTTCATTAAACTATCTTTTTCAAGCGCAAAGATCTTATCAGAATTAGCCAACACAGCTTGTTTCTTAGCCATGTAGTTTCCTATGGAATCGTTCATGGCCTTATAGCTAGCATCTGCCTTAGCCATCTTCATCTCTTCATTCTTCATCTCCATCTTATCGCGCTCAATCGAAGCTTCAAGAGCAGATTTAGCCGCAGAGGCTCTAGCCATGATGTTTGCATGTTCAATGCTAGCAGCAGCAGAGATCTTAGCCGCTTCAATCTGGGCGTTAATCTTTGCCATATCAACACCAATAACGGCGAGATCTTTATTAGCCGCTAGGATACCAGCCTTATCACCAATCTTCTCAGCTTGATTCGCTGCTTTGATTGCAACAATCTTATCGCGGGCCAATGCATCCTGCGCAGCACGAGCTTCCATCAGGGTCTGTTGAGCTTCCTTAGCAGCGATGTTAGCTTCGCCCATGCCAGCATAGCCAGACTTAGCACCTTGAGCAAACATTTTCTGAAGGTTGAGATAGGGAGCTTCCTTATCTTGCCTTGCCCGATTAGCCAACATTTCCTGCCGGGTCTGGTCAAGGTTGGAAAGCTGCTGACCACTAAAGTCAATCTTGTTCCTTATAGCATCTTGATAGTCTTTTGAAGACTGGGTTAATTCAGGAGGCATTTGTTTCATTGCCGCTGCTAGATCAAAACCCGCAGGGGCAAGGCCAGCAATACCTTGAGAAGCTGCTGGGCCTGCTGGACGAGGCGCAGTAGGAGCTACCGGAGGAGTGTACGCTGCTTGAGTATCAAGACGGGCTCTGTTTGGATCTTGATACATACTTGTTTGTAATGCTTCTTGATTCTGACGAGCAATAACCTCTGGGGACAAAGTTTCCCTGTTTGGTTGCTTGTTCTTATTAAGACGCATGTATTTTATTGATTCACTTTCCGTTGGGCGTGGAATTCCTTTTAATAAAGAATCTATAGGAGCTTTTTGTGGTTCTCCACTAGCTATTGCCTTTAATTCTCCAATACTCATTTTAGGCAAACGATCCATTATCTTTTTGGCGTTTTCCCTTTCTTCTCCTGTTTGCTCCATAAACAACCCAGGGAAAGTTGCTTTCTTGTAATACAAATCTTCTACCTTTTGAGCCAACTCATCCCGTTCGCTCCTTTGGGAAAAATCATCTGTTATACCTTTAAAGAATCTTCCAACAGGAGATGAGGATTCTTCTTTGGCTTTAGGAACCTTTTCTCCCTCCTCAAACCCCAACACACCGCCTTCTTTAAAGCTGCGCATATTGTCTGCGCGTAACCCGGCAATGCCACCTTGAGCCATTGCTTGCGCAGGCGGAGGAACCGGTTGGGGCAAACCTTCAATAGGCGCAGTGACAGATGCGCCAATGGTTGATTTCTTAGCAACATCATCCATGATGGGTTGAGCCACACCAGAAGGAAGAGAAACTTGTTGGCCTTGAGCTTGTTGTCCCGCCATAGCCAATTGCTTAGCTAATGTGGGAAGACCCTCCGGGCCTTGAGGAGAGACTTGACTTTCTTCTAACTGTCGAAGTCCTTCATTTATAAGCATCAGACTTTTAAGGCCAGAAGAAACAATTCCTTTGTTCATTTTCTTATTTCCTTAAGGGCCAACAAGCTTGTCAACATTAGCTTTTACATTATCATAAACGCCAGTAACGCCGCTAAGAATAGCGTTAACCTTTTGAGCCGTAGAAAGGTTTGGCGTGGTGGTCCCGGTAGAGACTGGCAGGCCAGCGTACAGACTTTGCTCCAGCGCCAGCTTCTTGTACGGGTCGTTACGCTCTTCTTCAAACTGATTCTTCAGAGCACCAATACCTTCAGCTTCAATACCCCGCTGTGTTGCACCCAGCCCAGCAACATTACCCAAAGCTTGAAGGCCATATGCATTCGTTGCGTTCTGCGCTGTTTGCTGTTGACCTACTTGAGTGTTGAACTGATTCTGAGCATTTGTAAACGCAGTATTGTATCCCTGGCCTGTAATGTTAGCCAGATTAGCCCCTAGGGCACGTTCACTTTCAGCCCCCATAATTGCGCCCCTGCTCCCGCCAAATGCTCCGGCTTGAGTGGCTTTGCCCGCGTTATTTACTTGACTAATCTCAGACTGACGTTTAGCAGCAGCTAACTGAGGATCAAGCGATGCTTGCAGGTAAGGGTTCATCATCGTCTGCGCTGTAGCTGCATCAAATGTACCCGGTGTGTATGCGCCCATCTGAGCCGTAGGGATTTTGATATCGCCAGCAGTTTTAAAAGCATCCTTCTGCAAAGGAGAGTACCCAGCAGTTAACGGGCCTTCATAAGCCTGATATGGCGTGTTAGAAAGCGCAGTGCCTTTATTGATGTAATCAACAACGCCCGGAGCAGACCATGTAGAAAGATTACCTATGGTAGACACAGGTGTAGTTGAGCCTGCCGCAATAGGCGGTGCAGTACCCCCAGTTTGGAAAGCAACAGCACCCCCATCAGCATACTCAGAAAGACTAGCTAATCCACCCGGCATGAACTTGGCAGGATTAATCTCTTTGCCTTGCTTGGAATTCCCAGTGCGAGCTTTCCGTACACGGTCCATCATCTTGTACAAGACGTTAGCACCAGCATCAGAGTTCCCGTTACCTAGGTGAGATACAACATCCGCAGGGATTACAAACTCTCCATGACTTAGCTTAGCTGCTTGCTTGCCATCAATGTCTGTATCAATCTTATCTGCCATTCCGTCAGTATGCCCCCGAAGGTATCGAGGTTGACCTGTGCTACCACCTCGCGCTAAGCCCATAAGCCCACCTTCAGCAACCTTTACAGGACCGGCTATTTCAGCCCCAAGATTTACATCTGGAGCAGCAACCGGAGGAGGGGCAGGAGGAGCGTACACCATGTCGCTTAACTGTCTCCTACCCATCACAGCTTCACCACTGTAGGGAACATACGTAGGCTGTTTAAGTTGAGTCTGCGTTGCGGTGAGAGCTTTAGGATTTAAAACACCCTGATACCCTTGAGTAGAAGGATCATTAGCGCCCCTAGCCCCTGCAACAGCAGCCATTAGAGCAGCAATACCACCCGGAGTTACAGCTTTACCTAGAAGGTTCTTAGCCCAGTCTGTGCTTCCAAAGCCTTTATCAGGAGTGGTTGCAGGACCGCTTGCAGAAGTACCAGGAAAGTTTGGGTCGTAGTTATTTAGAGATGGGTCGGAGTAATCTCTACCTGGGAGACTAGGATCAAACTGATTGTATGATGGGTCTGAGTAATTCGGACCTTCTATGTAATTTGCCGGGTCATTAGGATCAAAGTTAAACGGATCATTTTTTTTAGGATCATAAATTGGATAAGAATTAGGGTCGTTGTCTTCAACAAAACTCTCATCATTACCGTCATAGTATTTCGTGCGCATATTGCTTCCTTGGATAGACCCACCGCTAGCTTTGCCTGTAGGTATTTGGCTAATAGCAGCTTTAATTAAAGCCCCAGTGGGATCTTTGTTCAACAGGGTAGAAATTGCTGCTGGGCCTAAGAGTTTAATTGCTGTGCGTGGAATACCCATGCCTTTTAAAGTGCTCTCCATAGCACTGTTAACCCCACTAGATACACCGCCACTTAAACCACCCATCAATGCAGCTTCGCCAATATCATCACCGCGAAGCAGAGCCCCTACACCACCACTTGTAGCGCCTTTAATTGCCCCAGTTGCACCGGCATTTAAAGAGTCTATACCTGTTCCAGTAACGTTAGATGGGATGTAACTGTTAATCCCAGAGCCTACATAACTACCAATGCCACCAGTAGCTCCCGACGTAAGCACATCGCCTAGGTCACCGCCCTTTAAAGCGGTCATTCCTGCGTTTGTTGCTCCGGTTCCTAAAGCTCCTATTACTCCAGCATCAAGCATGGCAGTGTTAATGCCAAGCTCACCAAGGGTCGCAAGCTCCATTGCAGTTAAGCCTGCTTCGCCTAGACCTAACATGCCACCTAATGCAGGGCCAAGAGTACCCGCAGAAGCTGCTGTAGCAATCGCCGCAGCGATCATGGGAGCGTATTTCTCCATGCCCTGTGGGAGTTCTTGAGTTCGCTGTGAAGCAAACAACTTACCAGAAGGATCGTAGATATCTACGGCTGGTGCTCCACGGTCATTCTTTTGAGCAAACCTATAATCCTTTAAAGCATTTTTAAAATCATAAGACATGTCATACTTGTCTTCCCACCCTTGACCCATAACACCAGAAGTGTGTTCTCCCTGCACGTATTCACCTGGGTTGTAACTGCGCCCAGAGATTTCTTTTACTGGGCCTTTAAACCCAATTAGATTTGCAAGTTCATTCCAGTTACTTCCAGTCTTACGCTCTCCTTCACCATAAAAATCCTGAACACCTTTCCCAGGCGCAGAAGTAATTGGCGCACGAGAAGCGGCAAGCTGTTTGTAATAGTCGGAAGTGGCTTGATCAGTATCAAACGTAGAATCACGAGCAACATTCCCCGGAACAAATTGTGCGCTGTCTCCGCTACCAATCACCGAATCGGGAGTTGCTGCTAACTGGGTAGGCTTAAATACAGCCTGCTTACCAGCTAAGTATTGCTCAAGAGTTGGGGTAGTTGCCATATTAAATAGCCTGTCCACCGCTAGCGGTAATAGTTAGCCCAGCGGCTGATCCTCTGACTTGTATAGTGTCACTAGCATTCATAATCTGAACACCCCGCCATTGGTAAGTCGTGTACGCCGGCACAGCTAATGTGTAAGTTATTGCATTACTAGTTCCTGCCGTGCCCCCCGCAGGGACAAGGTAAATATCTAAATCTTTTTGGGTACTCGTTGTGTTAGCAACATCTATGTTTTTTAGATAAACCCTAGACAAAGCCGGTGCTATGTAAATAGTAGTAACGGTAGCTAAGATTGCAGCTTGACCTAACCTTACAGGGGTGACATTCTGATAGTTTGCCATTAAATGCCCAACCAATTTAAGGTTTGGTTCGTGGAGGCTTGTTCGTTGATAACTTGGTTCTGATTGTCAAGAAGACCAAAGTACAGCCGAAGCGCATTGATGAACCGATCCTCGCTAGACCTAGCGTACTGCT
>Ga0181350_1000341_pt1 | contig 13780 bp, 18 predicted proteins | sample Su13VDMM110DCMD_FD_130105 | JGI IMG/M metagenome (GOLD analysis project Ga0181350, IMG submission 130105) | Freshwater viral communities from Lake Michigan, USA - Su13.VD.MM110.DCM.D | ecosystem: Environmental > Aquatic > Freshwater > Lake | place: USA: Michigan | collected 2013-07-16
CCAGATAAGGGAGCGTGCCATCGTGTTGTTGATAGCCCTCCCGTAAATCTTTCCCCATCGGTCACACACCGGACAATGCCCCCCATCACCCTTTATGGTGTTGCGCCATATTTCTTTTTCCGTCATTTTGTGCCTCCTACTTTTATAGCGTCAACATCGTTGCGGTATTCATCCAATCGAGAATTCAAGCGCAGGATTCGGGTTACGTTGTAGTCCACGATTGACTGGGCGTACTCCACCGCAGTCTCAGCGTTTAATTTCTCAAGGTGTGCGTCTGATAACTCAGCGGCAATCAACTCCAAGGGCGTGGGCTTCTTGAAGGGCTCCTTCATTAGCTCCATGAATCGTACTTTTCTCATTTCGTTTCTCCCTCAAAGATTTCTTTCAAACGCATGTACACCATGCGGGCCTGCATCAGCGGCACTTCGCTTAGCCACTCGTCAATGTCCATAACCCTGCGCTCGGCTTTGACTGCTTGCTTAGCCTGCGGCTGTGGCGCGGCTTCGATAGGTGTGTGCTTCGGTTTGGCCTGTACTTTGACCTTCACCTTGGGCTTTGATGTGGCCTTGAGTGGCATGTACTCTTTGAAGTTGGCGTGTAGCGTACCGTCATCTTCTTCACGGACAAGGCGCTGCTTAATCATCTGGGACAGTATGCTGGTGGTCGAGGCCAGCTTGAACCCTTGGGTTTCCAACTGGGCAAGGATAGGTTTTCGCTTGCAGCCGGGGTTGTCCCTGACTGCGTTGAACGTGCTGCGCGTGACGTTGTTGGTGGTCTTGAAATAATGGGGTTTGGTTTGTGTTTGTTCCACTTGGTTCTCCGGTTGATTGTTAGATTCGTCCCACTCGTTGAGGACTTTGCTTAACGCTGTTCGAATGTCGGGCATTTACTTCTCCTATGAAAAAATGAATCTTGACTATATCTCAGTTTCCCGAGATATGTCAAGCACTAGACAATTAATTTTGCTTTAGATGTTTGGCTACGTAGTCCCAGTCCACACGTTTGAGGGCTGCGCTCAGCAGGTCAGACCATATGCCCACGGCTCCGGTCAGGTCATAGCTTGTGTCTGCGTGTGATGTTTTCAGCACCCGCGCAAGCTCCCACAGGGACAGCTTGCTGGCCTCGCTTTGCCAGTGCCGGTAGGTTTGCTCGTCATTGTCCAACCACAGCCCAACCAGCCACGTTTCATAGTTAGGCCAGCCGTTGTAGGTTGTGTCGGGGGTATTGACACCCGTCGATTGTTCTTTGGTCATAGTTGTTCCTCAATTAAGTTGGCTATTTCGTTAAAGGACTTGCCCCATGCATCATTGATTTCGGGCAGGGCTTCGGTATGCACACCCAGTTCTGAATCGTCATCGACTTCAAACTCTACTTGTTCACCTAAGCTACTACCAAGCCCCGCCCAAAGGCGTACCGACTCAGGCAACGTGGTGGTCTCGCCATCAAAAACACGCATACCCGGTGTTTGCGGATGCATACTCCACGGCACGTCGTGCTCCTTGCCGTACAGGTCACACAACACACCGAGGCAGCAGTACCCGTAGGTATCGCGCAACACACCCTTGGTCTGCTTGTACTCATCGCTGCGCAGGGCAGCTACCCATTTCTCTTTTACATCTTGTTTCATACCTTCTCTCCTAACAGTTCATTGCGGGCAGCGTCTAGCTGCTCCAGTATTTGCTCCCTTGTACCCTTGTACCCCATCTGCTTGAGCATGGAGTACGCCGATGGCGCACGGCTACGCTTCATCCCTTTCATCTCCAGCTTGAGCATGGCACGCAGCGTAAGCAGTTGTGCCATGTCGATCTGTGTTCCTGTCAGTACAGTCATTTCGTTTCTCCTTCGTCATCAAAGTCATAGTCGTCATACTCTTCGTACTCCTCATACTCGCGGGCTTGCTCATCAATGGCGCACTCGCTGGCTGATTTGTAGTTGGGGCTTGGTCTGTCTTCGTTCATCGCTCTCTCCTAGTTATGTCGGGGACACCGTGTCCCCGACTTGTTAATTACATTGACTGCTCTACGAACAACCAATCGCAGTAGTAGCAGATCACCTCCGCAAGTATCTGCGGTGCGGCCATAGTCGAGTACGCATACTCGATCAACTCCTCTACGTTCTGCTCGATCACCAAGTCAAGCAGGTACTTCTCCTTGGTGCTCATGTCGTGCGCCCCGTTGCCCTTGCACTCGACAGGCGTCATCGCATCAAACAGTGCAGGCAGCATCACATCGGGGTACTCGTTGAGCATACGAGACACTGTGTCAACGTCCACATCCACGACAGCCTTGACGATCACATCCATACCCGCAGAGTCCGAGTCCTTCCACTCGTACGCACCCTCGTCGTAGTTGGCATCGTGTGCGCTGTGTGCGCTGGTCATTGCAAGTGGCCTGATACCGCTGATGTTGTTGGTGTAGTCGTACGCGTACTCGGCATCGTCCCATGCTGCGTAGTTTTTGTATTTCCAACCCTTGCTCACGCCTGAGTAGTAGTTGGGGATAAGCGATGCGGGCTTCCATGCATACGTATTGCTGAACCACATACCATCGTGCTCGACGCCTTGCTCAAAGTTGACATGGGACATACGCCCCTCGCCGTTCATGAACACGAACCGATTGTTGTCGATGTAGTCTGCAACCATAGTCAGGAACGAGTCGTTGAAGATCAGGTCAGGGTGCTCAGCGACAGGCGATGCAAGGTAGTCCTTGATGAAGTGCCATGTGTCGGACTTGCTTGGGTCTGCTTTGTTGCCTGTGTGCAGCACGCCGTTGTGCATCATCGCCACGTAGCCGGGTATCACATCGTATGGATGGCAGTTGGTCAGGTCTGTGTCGCCATGCGTAGTCATGCGAAAGTGAATGGCAATCTCGCGGTCATCGGTAGGCATACGCTTGATGCACGCTGTCGCATCGGCCTCAGACTTGGGCAGATGCTTGATGACTTTGAGTCCGTCCTTGGTTGCGTACATGAACCCGATGCCGTCCGAGTTGGACGTATAAATATCCTTGAGCATACCCTTGGTGTCAAGCAGGGTAGCGCGGACTTGTGAAGATTTACCAGTAATGATTAGGCACATAATGTTTTCCTTGAGTTAGTTTGATTTTGAATAGTCGGGGACACCGTGTCCCCAACTGGTTTGCTTTACGCAACGGTTTCATCCGCAGCTACGACAGCGGCCACGTTGGGGTTGGCCTTCTTCTTGGGCACGACCTCGTACCATGCAGCCAAGTGTGGGTACAGCACATGGGACTTGGCAAGCCAGCCCTTGAACGAACCCTCAGTCAGGTCACGGTACGATGCAGCACGCACGAACATCACAGCAGCGTGAGCGAACTCGATCTGTGCAAGCAGTCGCTCCTTCTTCAGGGATGCCCGAAAGATACGCAACTCAACGGTGTTGAACTTGCGCCCGCTTGTGTCGTACCGCCTCCAGTTAAGACCCAAGCGAGTCAACTCGCCTTGATCCATGTTGGTGACGTTGACCATGCGATAACGATTAGCACCCTTGCCCTTGACCGCCTTGAGTGGGTCGGTGATAACGTCCTGATCTTCAGCAGCGCAGTAGCTGCGCGCTTGGTCGTCCATCTTGGGATGGCGTCCAGCTAGGCTACGGATGAAGTCAGCGTTGCAGTCGGCGTTGATGAACATGAGGAACTTGCCCAGCGTCATCGGTGTGAACGCACGGGAATCAACGTGGACATGAAGCCCACACTGCTTGGCATTCCACGCACGGTACGTAGGCCTCACATCCCACGCCTTGAACCTGCGGATGTGCTCGTCAAGGCCACGCGGTGCAGTCACTATCTCGAACCCATCGCTAGGCAACGAGCCATCAGACTTACAGATTATGTAATCCTCACCCAACCTAGTACGCACATCGGCAACGGCATCGTCAACCGAGGAGCGTGAGCCAGCGCACATCTCCAACTCCACACCCATCGTGAAGTTGCCGAACTTGCTGGACTGAATGCTCTTGTCCGCTTCGATGTGGCGCAGCACGTTGGTCGAGTACCCCATCAAGTCATGCGGCTCACCATCGTCCTCGTCATCATCATCATCATTGGAACGATCCTCGTACGAGTAGTACAGGTCATCGCTCTCGTGGTAGTACGCATCATCACGCGACCAGTACTCATCCACATCCTCGACATGAACGGCATCCTCGTTGAAACAATTGCTACACCATGTGTCATTACGCACAGTATGCGTGTCGCTTTGCTCCTCAAGATGGCCGCATTCGCACTTGACGATCTCGCCAAAGCCCAACTCCTCGTAGCGCGCAAGCGCCTTAGTTGATACGAGGTGACTGCGTATGTTGAACAACGAACGCAGCTTGTAGATCAAGTCGTTCGTGTCGAAGTCCTGCGAGATGATGCTGTCACGAACGAACGCACTGACGAACTTACGCCCTGTACGAATGGCCCTGTATGTACGCTGGCTGAAGTCATCGCCCTTGTAATGCGCCATGAGTGCGGGCGGGGCCTCTGTACTGTATGCACGCCGTGTGCGTGCCATGAAGTTATCGACCAGAGTAATGACCCGTTCCTCGCGTCTGTTACGTGACTGGTAGCCTGTGTCTTCGATCCACAGCCTGCGCCAAAGCGCATGGACAACACGACTGAGCGCGTGGTGATCGGTCTGCAAGAACCAGTCCACATCGTGCGAACCATCAATCGTTTCTGCCATCTCGGCAGCGTCACGCCTTGCAGCGTACAGGACTTGGTTGTTACACAGCGCATCGGTCAACAGCGTCTGCACATGCGCCTTGACCCAAACATCCAAGTCAGTTGGGGACAGGCTGTCCCCGACATTGATGCAAGCTGCACCAGTACCAAACAACGATGAGGTGTAACGCTCCTCGTTATAGCCCGCGATCCAGCGACCATCGGTGACTATGAAGTAACGCCCATTGACGGTGGACGACAAAAGATCGTGCTGAACACGTAATGCATAGAATTTAAGCATAGTATTTCCTTGAGTTAGTTTGATTTAGGTATCCGGTGGGTTACTAGCCCTGATTAAGTTTTATTGAAGCGCTCCTAAGTTGATCTCATAGACAGGCTCATAGCTGTCAATCGTAATGTGTGCGTGGTTGCCCGGCACATCATCGGTGTCGCTGAACACATACACAATGTCCTCGTCCTGCACTTGACTCATGACCTCATCGCATACGCTGTCGGGCATATCCCTAGGTAGGATGAGGCAGTTGCGCCGCGTAATGCGAGCGCCGTCACTCCAATGCCCGTTGACCTGTATTACTTTTGCTTTCATATCGTTTCTCCTTCGTGTGTGAATAAGCCCGACCACGTACGTGGCACAGGATCGGTTGGGGACAGTCTGTCTATGCGCCGGAGCGCTTCGTTCATCTTTTCTAGCTTGGCTTTACTCCTTTCGGTTGGGTTAAGTTGATAGTCCTGCTCGGCGATGCCGTGCTCCTTCAGCGTGCGGATGTGAAGCCGCGCTTTGAGTTTCTCGGTTGACTTTGGATCGGTTTTTCTCACAAAAGGCTGCTTGACTTTGGCTCCGGTGCGTGGTGTTACCTGTCCGAATAACCCATGCACGCGCTCCTTGAACTTGTCCTTTATCCAGTCCGTCCAGTGAATGCCCTTGTTAGGTAGGCCACGCTCCCTTGCCAGTACTGCGGGAGTCACTAGGTTTCTTTTGTGCAATTCAAACTCGCTGTGCAAGCGGTCAAGCACCATAGCGTAGCCATCGAGTGCGGTAATCTCTTCTTGGTTGGGGACAAGTTGTCCCCGACTACCACTACTGCGGTAATTCCTCATCGAGCGTAGTGATTCCCTCTCCATGCGTAGGCCTTCGAGCATGGGTCGCCACTCCGCGTGTACCTTGATGACCTTGGCACGCATGGATTTCTGCGCTGCTTTCTGTGCGGTAATCGTGGCTTTGATCTGTTCACGCATTTCGGGCGGTGCGTTGCGCTTCATCAATGCGTTGTGGAGTTGGTTGGGAGTGAGGGCCATAAGATGTTGGTATTTGTAGGTCATGGGGCGATTGTATCACGAGTTGCTGCGGTAATCAGGGTGCTATCCAGTTGCTAGGATGTACTGCCGCATCTGTACAAAAAAGGCGACAGTGAATTTGCTTTGTAGATCAAGGGCTTAGGTGCGCTTTGACCTGTGTATCTATCTAAATTTTTATTCCCAACACGCCAAGGATTTAAAGGCAAAGGATTGCAAGGATTGTCGGGCCTACGGACACATATATATATAAAACTCTTTTAATTATATTTATATATATATACACCGGTCGGGGTTACGCTAAGTCGTTGATTTATAACGCTTAATTTATGTCGGCGTTTTTGTACAGGTGCGGCAGTCACTCCTACCTATTTTTTGGGTCTTTTTGAGTGATTACCGCAGCAGCTTTGCAGTTGGGGACAAGTTGTCCCCGACTAACAGTCAATAGTCCAGCCAATCGCCCGCCGCTTCAATGCGTTCGCACGCGGTAGCGTAGTCGGTCATGGGCAGAGCCTGCTCTGCTATGACTTCAGGGCCAAAGGACAACACGGGACACCAACGCCCCGTTGCGCCTCGCGCTAACGCATACGCGCCCATTACAGGCTCGGCGTATTTCCGGTCGGTGATGTCACACTCACGGATCATTGCGGGGATATACATGGTTTTCTCCTAGTTTAAAAAGTGACTGAGTAGTCACGAAATGCACCGATGGTGCGTGAAACATACTTGATAGACACGAAACAGAACACCGCGTCAGCCCCGCCCTCAGAGCCTGACGCGGAAAAACCAGTCGGGGACAGCTTGTCCCCAACCATCACTTCGTGAATTGGATACCAGCTTTCACGGCGGACAGGAAAGCAGCAAGCTGCTTGGCGTCCAAGCCCGCCGCGATCACGGCGTCGATCGTGCTATCCACGAGTTCCGTAGGAACTACGACTTCGGCTTTCTCTTTGTGGCCTGACGTTTGGCCGACTACGTCGGCGACAAGCCGAGCCAATGCCTTACGGCAAGCCTCGTATGCGGGATGCTTCGCATCCAACACCATCTTTCCAGCAGACGGCGACTTCTCGCTACCCTCTACGAGGGTAACGGCATACTTGTGATACGACGCCACATGGGGAAGCAGAGCTTCCCGTACCTGCGCCTTGGTTTGCTTCGCAAACTGGGCTTGCAACGCCTTGATGTGTTCACCATAGGTGAATGCGGCGTCGATTGCGGCGTGAACGGAAACGGAAACGGAAACGATAGATTTTTTCATGGTTTGCTTTCTTGAGTTGAGTTGATGCCGCAAAGGGCTAATCCCTCATTGGCATAACCAGTATCGCATCCCCCCCTTTTTGATCGGGTACTTGGCACGTTTTCTGCATCATTTTGGGGCAATAGTTGGGGACAGCGTGTTCCCCACCCTACCCCCACCAGCCATATATGACGTCAGCCTGACCGTCCCGCACGAACACTGTTTTGCATCCGCAAATCAAAATTCCAAAAAGTCAACACCACAAATTTTTTAAAAAATTTAGAAATACCACTTTGTCAAACTTTAGACAACCCCAAAGAAAAAAACCCCCGGGCATAACACCGGGGGTTTAAAATGTGTAATCAAACACACTCAAGGAGAAGCAAATGCGCAACAAATTGCACAATCACCGAAAGTGAGTATATACTAAGGTCAACGAGGCTGCAAGGGCTTACGCATGTTGGAACATTTGATTGAGTTTGAACCGGGCGTCGAAGATTTTGACGCACCATACACTCCGCTTGAAAAGGCAGGGGTGAATCAGGTCGTGGACGCCAAAGTAGAAACCACCAACTGGCTGAAAAGTCTGGGGGCGGTGGATGAAGACACTGCGGTAGACCAAGCCCAGACCAGTTTTGCCCGAAAAGCTTTCACTAATATAGTGACCGGCCAGCCAATAGAACTGACAAAAGACTCCCTCGTCAACATCAAAGCGCCTGCTGCGGTGCAGCATTTGGTCGGGATGCTTACGGCGTACGACTGGGAGTTTGTCCACCAAGCGCAGCAACTGCGCGGGTATTGCGTAGCCCAGCTTGTTGAAGAAACCAAAAACCCCAGCGCCAGTATCCGGCTCAAGGCACTTACCGCGCTTGGTAAAGTCACCGAGGTTGGGCTATTCACCGACAAAATTGAAATAAAGAAAGAAGCCTTGACGGACAACGAGCTTGACCAGCGCATCAAGGACAAGCTATCCAAGTTCATGGGGATAGTAGATATCCAAGAAGTGACCGACGTACTGGAAAAAGCAGCGCATGACGATTGAAAAGATCACCACGCTGAGTAAAGCAGAGATTACGGCTCTGGTGAAAGCGTTGCCCACCATGTCCGTGGCGGACAAAATGGAGTTGTTTGCGGATTTGGAAGTCAGGGAGCGCCGAGCTACCCTGCAAGCAGCCCAAAGTAATATGCTGGGGTTTGCCAACGCGGTCTATCCGGGGTTCAAAGTTGGGCCTCATCATAAAAAACTGGCAAAAATTTTCACTGATGTGATTGAGGGCCGCAAAAAACGGGTCATTATCAATATTGCGCCTCGTATGGGTAAGTCAGAATTCAGTAGCTATCTGTTCCCCGCATATTTTTTGGGGAAGTACCCAGAGAAAAAAATTATTATGGCAACCCACACCGCCGGGTTGTCCGAAGACTTTGGTAGGCGGGTTCGAAATCTGATTGACGGCGAGGACTACTGTGAAGTTTTTCCCAACACTTTGGTCGCGGATGACCAAAAAGCCGCTGGTAAGTGGAGTACCTCCGCAGGAGGCCAGTACTACGCCGCAGGCGTAGGGGGTGCTCTTGCCGGTCGTGGTGCTGATCTATTTGTTGTTGATGACCCTCACTCTGAGCAGGACGTAAAAGCCAACAGCCGTCTAGCGTTTGACACGGCTTGGTCGTGGTTCCAGACTGGCCCCTTGCAGCGCCTGATGCCCGGAGGGGCGATCATTATTGTGATGACGCGCTGGGGTAAGCTTGACCTGACCGGGCGGCTGATCGACTACCAGACCAAGAATCCAGACGCCGAGCCGTGGGAAATCGTAGAACTACCGGCCATATTGAACGAGGGGACTGAGGACGAGAAGTCCCTTTGGCCGGAGCAGTGGCCGTTGGAGCAGCTAAAGACTACCAAGGCATCCATTGACCCCCAGTACTGGAACGCCCAGTACATGCAGCAGCCTACAAGCAACGCCGCCGCCATAATTTCCCGCAAGCTGTGGAGAATCTGGGAGCCCGAAGATCCGCCCAAGTGCGAGTACATCATCCAGTCGTGGGACACGGCCCATGAAGTAAAGAACAACTCGGACTACTCGGCCTGCACAACGTGGGGTATTTTCTACAACGAGGATGAAAAGGACGAGGCCCAGATAATTTTGCTGGACGCGTTCAAAGACCGCATGACTTTTCCCGACCTCAAGGCCGCAGCGCTCAAACACTATAAGGAGTGGGAGCCTGATGCGTTCATTGTGGAGAAAAAGTCCGCTGGTGCGCCGCTGATCCAAGAATTGCGGGCGATGGACATCCCCGTGCAGGAAACCAACCCCAGCCGAGGCAACGACAAGATAGTGCGGGTCAACGCCATTGCGGATTTGTTTGCTTCTGGTATGGTGTGGGCTCCCGATACGCGCTGGGCGCGGGAAGTAATTGAGGAAGTAGCCTCGTTCCCCAACGGTGATAATGATGACTTTGTGGATACTACCAGCCAAGCGCTGCTGCGTTTTCGCCAAGGCGGTTTTATCACGTTGAACACAGATGCAAAAGACGAACCTACTTATTTCAAACGCCGTGCGGCGTATTACTGAGTTTTTAAGGATTTGATATGGCAACCAATGTAGACAAAGCCCTGTACCAGCAACCAATGGGGATTGATGCGTTAGCGCAAGATGAAGAACCCCTTGAGATTGAAATTGTTGACCCGGAAGAAGTCAATATCAGCAAAGATGGGTTGGAAATATCCATCCAACCGGGGGAAGACGACGGCGAGGAAGGCTTTGACGATAATTTGGCTGAATATATAGACAGCGGAGCGTTGCAAACCTTGGGTGGTGATCTGGCGGGGGACATTGACAACGACAAGTCCTCCCGCAAGGAGTGGGAAAAGTCGTACGTCGAGGGTTTAAAGCTTCTGGGCCTGCAAATGGAAGACCGCACGGAGCCGTGGCAAGGGGCTTGTGGTGTGTTCCACCCCATGATTACCGAAGCGGTGGTGCGCTTTCAAGCTGAAACGATTACTGAGACGTTTCCTGCCCGTGGGCCGGTTAAAACCAAGATTATTGGGCTGGACAATCCCCAAGTGCGTGAGGCCGCAGCACGGGTTGAGGAGGACATGAACTTTGAGTTGACCGAGAACATGGTGGAGTTCCGGGCCGAGCATGAGCGCATGCTGTGGAGCCTTCCGGCCACCGGTTCGGCGTTTAAAAAGGTGTACTACGACCCAAGTTTGGGGCGCCAAGTGTCAATGTTTGTCCCAGCCGAAGACATTTTGCTACCGTACGGGGCCACTGATCTGGATACGTGCTTCCGTGTGACCCATGTCATGCGTAAGACCAAAAACGAGATTCTGAAGCTCCAGCAGGCCGGGTTCTATATAGACATTGACTTGCCCGACGCGCCCAAGGATCGCACGGACATCCAGAAAGCCAAGGACAAAGAAACCGGATTTAACGATTTGGGCGACGAGCGTTACACCTTGTATGAGTGCCATGTGGACTTGGACTTGGATGGGTATGAAGACGAGGACGACGAGGGAGAGCCCACGGAGATCATGCTCCCCTACGTAGTAACCCTAATAAAAGGCACTAATGACATCCTGTCGATTCGCCGTAATTGGCATGAAGACGACAATTTGCGCCTAAAGCGCCAGCATTTTGTACATTACCAGTACATCCCCGGCTTTGGAGCGTATGGCTTTGGTTTGTTCCATTTGATCGGCGGGTTTGCTAAGTCAGCCACCAGCATCATGCGCCAGTTGGTCGATGCGGGCACGTTGGCAAACTTGCCCGGTGGTTTGAAGTCCCGTGGTCTGCGCATTAAAGGGGACGACACTCCGATTGCTCCGGGCGAGTGGCGGGATGTGGACGTAGGTTCGGGCACTATCCGCGACAATATTCTGCCGCTACCTTATAAGGAGCCGTCCAGCGTTTTGTACCAATTGCTGGGCAATATTGTGGACGAAGGCCGTCGTTTTGCGTCTACGGCGGATATGAATGTGTCCGATATGTCGGCAAATGCACCCGTTGGGACAACATTGGCCCTGCTGGAGCGCCAGCTTAAAGTCATGACGGCGGTGCAGGCCCGTGTGCATTTTGCCCTCAAGCAAGAGCTAAAGCTGTTGAAAAACCTGATCCGCGACTACACAGACACCGATTACACCTATCAGCCCGAGTACGGAAGCCGTAAAGCCAAGCGCGGCGACTACGACTTGGTTGACCTGATCCCCGTCTCTGACCCCAACGCGGCCACCATGAGCCAGCGGGTTATCCAGTATCAAGCGGTCATCCAGATGGCTCAAATGGCCCCGGATATTTACGACCTGCCCCAGCTACACAGGGGGATGTTGGACGTTTTGGGCATCAAAAACGCGGACAAACTTGTACCAATTGAAGAGGATATGAAGCCTACTGACCCCGTGTCAGAGAACCAAGCGGCCCTCAATGGTAAGCCCATGAAGGCGTTCATGTACCAGAACCATGACGCGCATATCCAAGTCCACATGATGCTGCTGCAAGACCCAATGATGCAACAGTTGATTGGGCAGAACCCGCAGGCTCCCAAGATCATGGGGGCGATTACCGCACACATTGCTGAGCACGCCGGGTACAAAATGCGCCAGCAAATTGAGCAGCAGTTGGGCATGCCCATGCCTCCCGAAGACGAGAAGCTCCCACCGCAGATCGAAGTGGCGCTATCTGGCATGCTGGCCCAAGCCGCGCAGCAGGTTATGCAGCAGAACCAAGCACAGGCGGCGCAGCAGCAAGCTCAGCAGCAAGCCCAAGACCCTGTGGTTCAGATGCAGATGCAGGAGTTGCAGATCAAGGCAGGAGCCAATCAGATCAAGGAGGCCGATCTCAAGCTCAAGGCCACCAAGATTGCCGCCGACGCAGTGCTCAATGTGGACAAACTCAAGTTGGAGGAGAAGAAGATTTCCGGCAACTTGCAGCTAGAAGCCATGAGGGTGGGAGCGTTGACCAAAAACAACGAGGCCCAATTGGCCGCGCAACAACAACGAGATGGCGTTCGTATGGGCATCGACGTTGCCAAAGCCAGAGCACAAGAGCAGGCATCTGCCCGCAAGGACACTATGCAAAACATAGCCAACTTCAGTAAAAGTGATACCAAAAAATGATACAAGACTTCGCACGCGTATTGCGCGAAAAAATACGCACCGACATGAACAACTACGCCGATGATTTGGCTGGGGGTAGCTGTCGCACTTTTGACGAGTATCAAAAACTCTGTGGGGTTATCTCGGGTCTAGCCCTTGCAGAGCGTTATCTCCTTGACCTGCTTGAGAAAGTTGAAAGAGCCAATGAATAGTATTGACCTCTCCCCCGGTGCTTTTGCACTGCCTAAACCCGAGGCATCTGCCGAGGAGAAAGCCACGCAATTACCTATCCCACAAGGATGGAAAATATTGTGCGTATTACCTGAAGTCGATCAAAAGATTGCAGGGACATCACTTGATTTAGTGCGGGATACCGCTAGTTTGCGCCAAGAAGAGCACGCCTCCACGGTGTTGTTCGTCATGAAAGTTGGTGCGGATGCATATGCCGACAAAACCAAGTTCCCTACCGGGCCGTGGTGCAAAGAAGGCGATTTTGTATTGGTGCGTACATACACCGGCACAAGATTCAAAATCTTTGGTAAGGAGTTCCGTCTCATCAACGACGACCAAGTTGATGCTGTTGTGCAAGACCCACGCGGATTAACCCGCGCTTGAAGGAGTTAATATGCCTGATGAATTTAAATTCCCAGACGAAATTGAAGACAAAAAAGTAGATATTGAAATCGAAGGCGATGGCGATATTGAAATTGAAATAGAAGACGATACCCCTGAACGGGATCGGGGCCGCAAGCCGTTGGACAGAGAAGTGCTTGACCCCACTGAGGAAGAAATTGACTCGTATTCTGACAAGGTAAAGAACCGCATCAAGGAACTTACCCACGCCCGTCATGACGAACGCCGGGTCAAAGAAGCCGTTCTGCGGGAAAAGCAAGAGCTTGAAAACCTTGCCAAACACTTGGTGGACGAGAACAAGCGCCTTAAACAAAATGTGTACACAGGGCAGGAAGCGGTTATTGAGGGCGTCAAGCAAAAGGTGGACACCGAACTCCAAATAGCACGGCGCAGGCTCAAGGAAGCTCAGGAAGCCTTTGACACAGATGCCATCATTGAGGCCCAAGAAGCCGTGATGGATGCCAAAATTCGGGTTGAGCAGACAAAGAATTTCCGCCCAACCCCTTTACAAGAGGAAGATTTTCCTGTACAAACGCAACAAGTTCAGCAAAAATCGACTCCCCCGGATGAAAAAACCCTGCGCTGGCAGGCAAAAAACCAGTGGTTTGGGGCAGACGGTTTTGAGGAATACACCAGCTACGCACTAGGGCTGCATAAAAAACTAGTGCAAAACGGGGTTGATCCCCGCTCTGAGCAATACTTCGAGCAAATTGATGCTCGCTTACAGTCCACGTTCCCTAGTTTATTCAAGGGCGCAAAAGACAGGCCTACGTCCGGTGAGGGTTCCAGACGACCTACTACCGTGGTTGCTTCCGCATCTCGTTCTACGAGTGGAGGTAA
>Ga0181350_1000343_pt1 | contig 13682 bp, 27 predicted proteins | sample Su13VDMM110DCMD_FD_130105 | JGI IMG/M metagenome (GOLD analysis project Ga0181350, IMG submission 130105) | Freshwater viral communities from Lake Michigan, USA - Su13.VD.MM110.DCM.D | ecosystem: Environmental > Aquatic > Freshwater > Lake | place: USA: Michigan | collected 2013-07-16
AAGGAAAAGATGTTATCATCTTTAACTTCAAAAAGTATGGATGGTTAAACGATAACAGATTTAACACCTACAACCTATCATTAGGACCAGCAGGTATAACAATTGAAATACTATTATGAAAAGCCCATTAACCGGAAAAGAAATGAAACTAATGTCGGAACCATCCACATTAAATTACAGAGGAAAACAATACAATGTGAATCACCACTTCTACCTATGTGAATTATCAAACGAACAATTCACAACAACAGAATTAGATGAACAAAATTTACAAGAACTAAACAAACAAGTTAAACTTGATTTTTTAGAAGAGTGTGGTCTTTTAGAAAGTGAAGAGGGAAAAATAAATATATCAACCTTATATGAAGGAAGAACAAAATACAGAATTGGAGAACAATAATTACTTTAAGAAGAATAAAGTAAAAATTAATAAAATAGTTAAGGAGTATGAAAGCGCCTCAAATAAAGAAGTTTGGGAAGGCGTAAGGGATAATTTTACCTTTGGGTTCTTAGGTGCTACCTTAGTCGTTTTTATTGCAACACGGACAGATATTGCAGTATTAATGGGGTATCTGATATATTACTTCTTTATGGGTAAGATTGTTAACCGACCAAAATATGTAACGGACTTGGGTAAACTAATTGTGTTTCCGATACCATCCTCATTAGGTGCATTTGTAGGGTATAAATTAAGTTATGTTTTATTAGGATTGTTACAATAAAAAAAAACCGACATCTGTCGGTTTTGTTGTTTTAAACCAAATAAAAATCTGGACTTGTCATAACTGAAGCTACTTTATCTTGATTATATAAATTTGTATTTTTTCTATCGGAAATTGCTTGTTTAATTAATTCTTCATCAGATTTACCTGCTTTAATTCCACCCTCTAAACTTTTTGCAAATTTCTGAAAATATCCCGGGCCATTCCAACTAGCGTATGAGAAGTGCATTAATAACCTATCATTAGACTCAACACGTTCTCTAAGTTCGGGTGAAAAATAATTATTCGAATTTATATCATATTGATTTTTCATTATTTTTGAGGCTAAAGTTTTTAATGTGTCTTCTAGTTGACCCCCTTTATAATTATGAAACCAAGTTTTACAAAAAGGTTTTAGACCTAATTTTGTTTTTTCATCATCAATAATTTTGAAAAACTCTTTACCGTCCTGAGTACTTTCCCAATTACCATTCTTTCTATCAAGACCAAACATAGTTTCTGTTGATTTACCCATACCCTTAGTTGTATGTCCGCACTTAGGATTCCAGTAACCACCTTCAAATTCATCAATAACTTTTTTGGTTACGTTTTCCCATTTAGAATCCACAGACCCTGAATTTTTTTTATTTAAATCTGAATTAGTATTTGATTCAGATTCCGGTTTTTTAAACTTATCATCTAATCTTTTAAGTAAACGATTAATAATTGTTTGAGCGTCAAATATTTCGTTAACATTATATAAAGATTTTATATTGTTTCTTTCTTCTTCAGTTATTATTAATTTTTTTGACATATATAATATTTTATATATAAATACTATGAAAATACGATATATTTATAACTATGAAAATTATTATTAAACATATTGATTCCGACATACCTAAAGATAATTATGATTTCTACAATGATTACATGAATTATCTACAAAAACAATACCCCTTAAAAAAAGACGTTACTATTATTTTTAGAGGTGATAGAACTGAAAATATGACAACAGGTGTTAGAAATGATAATAGTGAAATATCTGTATTATCTAAAGGGAGAATGAATAGAGACATTTTAAGAACTTTGACTCACGAATGGATTCATGAGTATCAACGAACTATACTTGGTAGAGAAAGAGGTGGTGATATTGGTGGACAAAATGAAGACGAAGCTAATGCAAAATCAGGTGAGTTAATCAAGAAGTTTGAAAAACATCACCCGGATGATGAATCAAAAATGTATGATTAAATTCCTTTAATGTACACCCAATTTTTTTGATAATTTTTGTTGTTTACACAGAACGAAGCGTATCCATTTACGATTGGTCTCCCGGTATTATAATAACCACAAACTAATTTCCAATTACCATACCTATTATGTAACTGATGAAGTAATTTCATACTAGTTCTAATATTGAGTTCAATATTATTCTTCAGGTTTTTTTTAGATATTTTCCGATTATGAACATCATTTGCCGTTGCCGGCATAATTTGCATTGGTCCTACGGCTCCGGCATAAGATGTCTGGCCCGGTTTGTATTTCCAATCAAATGGTCCTTTGTATCTTGTTTCTAAATAAGCCACGTTAAACGCAATGTGTTTTGGTATTTCGTAGATATCTGAATAATGGTCTATTAACTCATACATCTTTAACGGAGTTGGGGAACTCAAATCTGAGTTCCCCAATTTAGAAAGTTCGATACTTGGATTTTTTTCTACTTTATTGTTCATAATTTTGAACGAAGTTGTTAACACAATCGTCGACAAAAGTAATGTCGTAAATAAGATTATTCCACGTATTTTCATAGTTCTTTATTTTATAGTTGATGTCGAAACAGTATTGTTTTGACCCCATACGTTTTTGGCGTATAGTTTAAAAATAGTTTTTCCAATTGAATCTTGGTATATACTATAATTACCTGTTTTTTTCTCAATGACAATCAAATGGTTGTTTTCGTCAATTGCCAAATTAACTTCTGACTTAACAATTGTTTTAACTTGAACTTTTGATGATTTGTTTTTATTGGTCATTTGGTTGTAAAAAACCCCCACAAAGAACGCGGCAACAACAGAACACAAAATAATACCATAAATTGTTACACTCTTAAAAATTGGTGCAACTTTGTCTTTCAATCTCTTTAATTTTTCGTTCATATTTTTTTAAATTTTAATGTTTCAACAAAAGTATGAATAAAAAAATTAACTTACAAGTTTATTAACAAAAAATTGTTAATATCTCATTACGAGATACTAACAATTTCTAAATCAAAGATTAATTTTTTACCTGCTAATGGATGATTTGCGTCTAATGTAACGGTATCTTCAGTAACTGAAACAACTTTAACATTAACAGGACCTTGTGGTCCCATGCCTTGCAACATTTCTCCGGCTTGTACTCCTTCAGGAACATTCGCTTTCGGTACTTCATTAATCATTTCTTCTCTTGGTTCACCATAAGCATCAGCAGATTCGATTTCAACCGTTTTTTTCTCACCTTCGCTCATGTCCATTAAACCAGCTTCAAATCCCGGAATTAATTGTCCTTGACCTAAAGTTACTTCGATTGGTTCACGACCTTCAGTTAATGATGTATCAAAAATAGACCCATCTTCTAATTTCCCTGTGTAGTGTACTTTTACAGTATCACCTGTTTGAATTTTTCTCATATTTTAAGTGTTTTTATGAAATATAACTTGAAATTAAATAATAATCAAATGTTATTGACAAAAAAAATAAAAAAGACTATAATTATGGTTATAATTAACCCCTTAAACCCTTTTAAATATCATGTCAAACGAAGAACACGTTGAGGAAATGTACTATTTCGCTCATATTTCAGGAGTATTCAAAGAATTCTCAAATGAAATAACTAAAATTAGAAATAATGACCCAAGAAGAAATTTTTGTGAGGTCGTTGAAAGCGTGTTTAATGAATTTGTAAATGAAGGGTTAATACACTCTGACGAGCATTTATTTATTTAAGGTCTATTGAGTGTGTTAGTGTAATATTTTCTTGATAACCCATCCAATTCCAGCTCTCCATAACTAATGATTCTAACCCTAACGGATATGTTTCGATACACATCTCCGGGTCTGTGGTTAATAGTTTACAATCGATAGTTAATGATTTGTTATTTGTGGAATATTTGATATAATTTACAACAATGGTGCTATCGACACCAAAAAGGAGGTCAATTTCTTTTTTTAATAATTTGTTTAAAAAATATTCAAAAGCTTTCTTCATATGTTATAAATATAGTTCAATATTTGACCTTTATCAATAAGGTTCGTATAATTAAAGAAAAAACTATGTATCTAAATGTAATCTTAACAATTTTAATTATAGTACAGATAGCAATTTGTGGATGTATTATATATTGGTGGAAGAAATATGGAAAAACACTCTTCAAAACCTTTACTGAACTTAAAAATTTACCAATTGGGGGTATGAATCCGGGTCAATTACCTGACATGAGTAAAATGATGGGTGATTTGATGAATATGAGTAAAAACATGGGTAAATTTAGGTAATATGGATGTTTTTATAATGACCGAAGAGTTTAATTGGGTAAAAAAAGTGTTATTTTCATCACAAACAACTAAACATATGAAATGTTGTGATTATTTGTTTGATAATTTCCTAAATAAATGGAGATTTGATATGACTGAGGACTTAAAAATCACATTATCCAATGATTTTCGTGTAAATTATGAAGAACAAAGTGAAAAAATAGAAAAAATGGTGTTATAATGTGAATTATCGTTATTTTTTTTAATTTTTACATATATTTATAAGTTCTATCACTCACATCAGAGTGCCTACATATCTTTCCCAAAAAAAGGAATTAGTTTTTACTAATTCCTTTTTTTATTTGGAAAAATGTATTATCTTTGTAAAAAATATTAGAAATGGAACCAGAAAAAGACATATTCGAACAATGGGCAGAAAAACGTGAAAAAGAATCGTGGATTATAAGAAAATTACGATTTATACCACTATGGTGGAACCACGATGGTCAATATTACCACAAATACATCAAACAAGGGGTGAAAAACTTAATTTATTGGATTCCAATCATATGGAAAGACCGAAATTGGGATAGTCATTACATCTTTGAGATAATGAAACACAAATTATCGTCTCAAGCGGACTATATTGGTCGTAGAGATTTACATACTCGAGCTCAGTTAGACGCAAAAAGAATGAGATTGTGTGTAAAATTGATGGGGCTAATCCAAGATGAGTTTTATTCTTCAGAATACTCGGATTATCATAAAACCAAACATTGGTTTGAACCAGTTCCGGGTGACGAAAGATTATCATCTTGGGAATCACGAGTATTAGAAGAGAATTTTGATGATTACTTTAAAAAATACCCATTAATTCATAAAAGAGTGTTAAATGGTGAAGGTGTTTTTGGGGGAGAAATTCGTAAGGATGATAAACAAGTAATTGCTATGAATATTGGACACATTAATCACAATAGAGCTAGAAAATTATTGTTTAAAATAATGGAAGAAAACATCGAAGGATGGTGGGATTAATTAGGTTTATATTATTCTTTTTTGTATTTTTGTCCTATGGTCAAGAACATATATTGATTGGTGATTCACAAACAACTTACTTATCTAAGAACTCAATAAAAATAAAAAGAATACCGGAATTGTCTAAAGGTGGGATAGGAGTACCGTATTTGATAAATATGGTTAGTTCATACCCTAAATCTACAAATGTGAAAAGTGTCTCTATTTGTATTGGTGTAAACGATAGATATAAAGACAGAGGTGTAAATGAATTAGTTAAAATCGTTAAAAATAAATTTCCAAATGCAAAATTGTTTGTTATTCAAGGTTCGTGGGGATGGGGTGGTGTTAGTAAAATGAATCAAACCAATTTGGATTTATATTATAAACATTTTGTTGATTTAGGATGTTCATTAATAACACCCCCAATCGGGTATGGTGACCCACACAGAGATAAAAAAACATATGAAACAATAATAAAAAAAATTGAATCTTTAATAAATAAAAATAATGAGTAACGAATTAATTTTTGCAATAGTGTTTGGATTAGTTTACTTGGGAGTGATAATCTTATGGGTTGAAGGTATTGATTATATGAATAAAAATCACCCTGATTATAAAGGTGAGGATTTTTTTAACGAAGAGGAAGGTGAAGAAAAAAATGATTGAAAATACTAAAGGACATTCAACAAGACACAAAGCAAAAGAATGGCCATTAAAAAATAAAGAAATTATGAGAGTAACATTTATAAGCGACACACACAACAAACACAAACAAGTGACATTGGATTTACCTGGTGGAGACTTAATAGTTCATAGTGGTGATATATCATCTATGGGTTACGAACATGAAATCAGAGAGTTCTGTAAGTGGTTCAATAGTATTGAAGGTTATACTCACAAGGTATTTATTGCGGGAAATCACGATTGGGGTTTCCAAGATAATGTTGAGAAGGTAAAAGAAATATTAGATTTCTACTCCGGAATCACATATCTTCAAGATAGTGAGTTAGTCATCAAAGTTGGTGATGAAAGAGAAGTTAAAATCTACGGTAGCCCTTGGCAGCCTTGGTTCCACGATTGGGCGTTTAATCTTCAAAAAAATGGTATGACCTTGGCAGGTAAATGGGAGGGAATCCCTGACGATACTGACATCTTACTGACTCACGGACCGGCGTTTGGAATTTTAGATACCGTTGACGGTAGAAGACATGATAATTTAGGTTGTGAGTTATTAGTTGAAAGATTAGAAAGATTAAATGTTAAACTTCATAATGTTGGTCACATCCACACCGGATATGGTTACGTTAGAAAAGGAGACACACACCACTTTAACTCTGCGGTTTTAGATGAAAGATACGTCTACACACAAAAACCAATGACTGTTGATTGGAATCCGGATACAAACGAAGTAGAGTTTGTATAATAAAAAAACCCCTCTGTTGAGGGGTTTTATGTTTTAGAAGTTATTTCCGGTTACATTTACATAACTTTCAACAACCACATTTAATTTACCTGCTATGATGGATAATAAAACCTCATCATTAGTACCCCATGTTGATAATTCATCGGAGGTTAATGTTAAATTAGATTGAGTTCTTGTTTGAAATGATGTGACAACACCCTCAACTTCGGTAATTGTTCCAAATTCAAGTGCAAAGTTTGTTTTAGTAGCTCCCGCTACATAAGGTCTTGCAATTGCTGTCATATACTCTAAAGAGATTGTTGTTGAACTAAACGGTGTTACTTCTGTAACTTTTTCTGCTGCTGGGTTAATTTTTGCTAATAACATAATTTTTGTTTTTATTTATAAATATAGTTAATTCATTAATTGTTGAACTCTACTCATTATTTTATGTTGTTCCATTTGGAGTTTTTGGATTCTATCCTTTTGTTGAGGATTTAAATCGATACTTTCACCTTTAATTGAGGCGATTTCATTTGCCAATCTATCATAATTGTATGTTAGTTGACTGTACAGTTGTGCTTTTTGTTCGTCGTTCATATTTTAATAATAATTATATAAGTATCTTTGTAAATAAATTTATTTTAAATAAAAAAATTTATTATACTTGTTTTTTTATCTGAGTATTGTATATTTATTACCAATGAAACGATATGAACTATACACACCGAACAATTATATTACTTAACAAGTAAATCCCTTTTTTATTAAAGGGATTTTTTTTTGCCTATACGTAAACAATAAAAATTAAATATAAAACTATGAAACAAACAAAAACTTACCATGAATTGGTACAAAAAATGAGAACGTTCTTTGTTAACAAGAACTTTATTGAGGTTCCGTCTCAATCACGATTATCTATTTTAGCTGCTTGCGAAAATCCACATTCAGTAAAAACTTTTGAATATAGTGGAGAAATTTGGCCATTACCACAAACCGGACAAATGTGGTTGGAGTATGAATTACTAAAAAATCCTGAATGGAGTGGAGTGTTCTGTATTTCAACATCATACAGAGAAGAGAAAAATCCAATCCCGGGTCGTCACGAATTAATATTCCCAATGTTTGAATTTGAATCAAAAGGGACAATGGAAGATTTAGTTGCGTTAGAACTTGAATTATTACAATTTTTAGGATTCACAACACCGGTTGAAGTTAATTATGAAGATGTATGTGAGGAATATGGTGGGGTTCAAATATTAGAAGATGAACACGAATCAAAAATGTGGAATGAAAAAGGTGATATTATCTCACTTCAAAACTTCCCAATACGAACTAATCCGTTTTGGAACATGAAACACGGGGAAGATAATATCTTCAACAAAGTGGATGTGATTATGTTTGGACAAGAAACTATTGGTTCTGCTGAAAGAAGTTGTGATGTTGAAAAGATGAAAGAAATGTTCTACACAATTGAAGGTGGGGGTTATTGCTCCAAGTTGTTTGAACTATTTGGTAAAGATAGAGTTGAGAAAGAATTAGAAGACTTTTTATCTTTAAACTTCTTCCCACGTTTTGGAGCAGGAATCGGTCTAACAAGATTGGCGAGAGCTTATGAGATGAATAAAAAACAAAAACAAAACATTTATAAAGAATTAATTGAAATGTCTGAAAATGAATAGTATTTATTACTATGAGGAAATTTTTAATATTTTTTATAATATGGATGGGTAGTAATTTGGCAGTCCCATTTTGGGTTGTTGGACATATTCATTTAAGTTTGAATATCTATCAAGACATTCATGAAATATTAGCTTCTTGTGGTATGAACTTATTAGTTATATTAGCTTTTTGGTTGGAATGGAAAAAACACAAAAAAGAAGAAGAATAATTTTGTTTTATTATAAAATTTAATTAATTTTGTCCTATGAGTTTAGTAGTAAAAGATTTAGGTAAAAAATGGGAACAAGTTTTTAATGATGAAGATGAAACTATCATTTGGAGATATGACACTTCAAAGAATAGATTTGGCCCTTATGAAGTTGAAATAAAATATAAAAGACCGGTGGTTAAAATCAAAAAGGTCACAAGAAAGGTTACTATTAAGTAACCTTTTTTTTATTTAAAAATTTTAGATTATAATTAAAAAAAAATAAAATAAATAGTTAATGCAATTATTTGTTGATATTTATTAGTAATCAAATCTATTAAATACAACAATTATGAAAAACCTATCAAAAGAAGAATTATTAAGTCGTCTTGAGGCAATTAACAGAAGTAATGCCATTATTTATTTTGATTTATCTGGAATCATATTAGGTGTTAATGACATTTTTTTGGTGGCGATGGGTTATGGAATTGGTAATCACGATGAACTTATTGGTAAACACCATAGTACTTTTGTATGTGAAGAATATGCAAAGTCACCTGAGTACGAAAAATTTTGGGACATATTAAGAAGTGGTAAATTTTATCAAGGAGAATTTGAGAGAAGAAAAAAAGATAGAAGTATTATTAATCTTCAAGCTACTTATAACCCCATTTTTGATGATAGTGGTAAGATTACTAAAATAATGAAAATCGCTACCGATATTACATCAATTGTTGATAGTAAGAAACAAATAGATGCGATTAACCGAAGTACCGCCCTTATTAATTTTAATACAGATGGGTTTATATTAGATGTAAATTCTATATTTTTAGAAACTATGGGGTATAAAATTAATGAAAAAAATAATTTAATTGGAAAACATCATAGTATTTTTGTGAGTTATGAATATTCAAAGTCAGATGAATATGCTAAGTTTTGGGAAAATTTAAGAAAGGGTAAGTTCTTTGATGGAATATTTGAAAGAAGAAAAGTAGATGGTTCTACAGTCTATTTACAAGCATCTTATAATCCTGTGGTTGACAGTAAAGGAAATATTACTGAGGTAGTTAAAATCGCTACTGATGTTACTGAATCCGTAAACAATAAGAAAAAAATAGATGAACTTACAAAGAATTTGACGATTGAATTGGAGAACTCTCAAAAACTTAAAAACTCGATAGAATTAGAAAAGAATGCTGCTTTGAATGATTTGGATGTGGTATTAAAAAAGAGTCAAAATGAATTAATAAAAATAATTGTTAAATGTGCATTAGCTGTTATAGTTGGAGTAGGTGTTGTAACAACTATATTATATTGGTTAGCAATGATTACAGGTAAAGACACACAAATAATTGGTTCAACTTGGTCGAATATGTTTAGCGTTTTGTTAACTAACGCATTCTCGATAGTCGGTACCATTATGGGAATAAAATACGCCACGCAGGATGGTAGTAAACAACAACAGTAAAAACTAATAAATACACAACACTAAAAACTAATAAACACGCGAATAATTAAAATTCACAAAAAGAATTTTAAAATAAGTTAAATTCACAAATAATAACTAAAATTCACAAGTCCCAAAAAATAAATGATTTGGGACTTTTTTTATGATATTTATTATAAAAATAAACTATTTTAAAATTAAAAATTATGTTATTAAAAGTAGGGTCTAAAGGTGACGACGTAAAAAAACTACAAACAAAATTAGGAACGGCCTCTGATGGTATCTTCGGACCGGGAACTGAAAAGTTAGTTAAAGAATGGCAAACCAAAAATGGGTTAACGGCTGACGGAATCGTTGGTGAAGGAACTTGGAAAAAAATGTTTCCGGGTGAGATAATCAAAGAAGATGTTGTGATTCCAACAGGTGGTCCATTTAAATTAGAAAAATTAAAAGGACATATCCCTGAATCAGTAATTGCTCAGATTCCTGATACGGCAAAAAAATTCAACATTACAAACTCATTAAGATTGGCTCACTTCTTGGCTCAGTGTGGTCACGAATCAGGTGGATTTAAGGCGGTATCAGAAAATGTTAACTATTCTGCGGATGGTCTTAAAAAGATATTCCCAAAATACTTTCCTGGTAACTTAGCAGAATCTTACGCAAGAAACCCTGAAAAAATTGCATCAAAAGTATATGGTGGAAGAATGGGTAACGGAGATGAGGCATCAAAAGATGGTTTCAAATTCAGAGGTCGTGGTTATATCCAATTAACTGGAAAATCAAACTATACAAACTTCGCTAAATTTATCGGTGAAGATACTGTATCTAATCCTGATTTAGTTGCAACAAAATATCCATTAGCGTCAGCGGCATTCTTCTTTGATTCAAATAAATTATGGTCTATTTGTGATAAAGGAGCTGATGACGCAACTGTAACTGCAGTTACAAAAAGAGTGAATGGTGGAACTATTGGTTTACCTGATAGAATAAAACACTTCAAAGAATATTATAACTTATTGAAGTAATAAAAAAAAATTAAATGGATATTGTAAGAAACTTCAGAGACGAATATAATTTTCGTACAATTATGTCTCAAGAGAGACCTAAAAAAGAAAAGGGTGACGAGATTAAAATACCTGAGTATGTTAAACGATTCAGAGAAGAATATAACATTATTAAAATTAAAAGTGAAAGACCTCCTAAAAAAGAAAAAGGTGAACCAATTGAATTACCTGATTATATTAAACAATTCAGTGAAGAATATAGATTTTTAAGAGGAAAGAAATAAAATAACCCCCTCGTTAAAGGGGGTTCTTTTTTTAAGATAAGTCCTTGGACATATTAATTGCGGCTTGTAAACATTCATCCATATTCTCAATAATTTTTTTACCTCGTTTTTTAAATGGTATAACATAAGATATGCCGGATTTTCTCATCCATTTTTTATCTAACGCGTCAGATTTACCATATAATTCAAGATACTTATATTCCCAACCATACCATTCCCACTCTTGATAATCTTCTTCTTTTGGTTTATAAGACGCATCAAATAATCTATCACCAATTTTGAATGTTTGACCACCTCTATGAGTATATCCGTGATATCCTATATGATTTCCTTTATTATCATAACATTCGGCAACTCCGTGTGGATATTGTTTACAAACTTTCATATTATTTTTGTAATACCACCAACCTCTTTCGATATCTCCAATGTAAGTTCCGTCTTTAGATAAGAATGAATTTGGTAATGAGTGTTCATTGTTATCACCAAATGTATGGTCTTTAATTATTCCTCCGGTATATTTTTGAATTAGATAAATAGATTCCGGATTTATCAACCACCCATCTAAATTTTGTAAAGGAGTCATTCTTGATACCAATTTGGTGAAACCTAAATCTAAATGAATTTTATTTAATTTTGATTTCCCGGTGTATTCAGGGTATTTTTCAAATTTTAATCTGATTTTACCGATGTAAGGTGTTGTATTTTTTATCATAATTTTATGTATTTCATTAATGATATGAAATATCAAAGTATTTATCAATATGAAAATAGTAATAACTGAATCTCAATATAAAAAATTAATTAAAGAGGACTTGGGGGTGTCTAGAGCGTCTGTACCATTTACAAACTTGATTTATGATTTTGTTAGTGGAAAAGTTAAGAATTTGTTAGATTCAAATAAAAAAATAGAAGAAACGCTTAAATTATCTTTAAAAGACATTTTTCCGATTTATAAATCCAACTTGGAAGATTTTATTGAACTTCCGATTGAAGAGATTATAATTAAATTCTCTTTTGAGAGATTGGATGAAAATCCAATACCTGAAGGATTCCAAGTTTTAGCTTACGCCGATATGATTGATAATGGTTCTTACATAAAAGAACCGAGCAAATATTTACCAAAAAGTTTTTCAGATGAGATTCACATGTCATTGGTTGCAGGATTTGAGTTCCAATTTATTTTAAACAAAGATTTTGACAATATTAATGAGATGTTGTTTGATTTTAGGGATGCGGTATTACATGAGTTCAATCATATGTATGAATATTATAACAGAGCGGTAAAAGGTGAAAAAGGGTTAGATACCACATTATCATTTATGAAAAAACCTCTTGAGATGATTGATACTGGATTAAATGAAGAAGTCCTTTCTGTGTGGAAACAATTTTTATCTTTATTATATATGTCTGAACCTTATGAAGTAAGAGCGATGTCTCAAGAAGCGTATAGTAAAAGATTAAGAATGCCGTTTGAACAATTTAAAACGACCAAATATTGGCAATATTGCCAAGGGATGATTAACTTTGACGCTAACGATTATTATGAATACATCTTGGAACTTATTGAGGATTTGCCTCAAGAAGAACAAAATACCCTGTTAGAAACTCTTCACACGTATTTTATCGCTTACTATGAATTTAGTAAAAAGACGGGTTACAACAACCCATTGAATAAAAAAATAATGAACACCAAAAATGTCTTGGATATTATGAAATATTTCCAACCGACAATAAATAAGATGGGTGAAAAGTTAAGAAGAAATTTCATTAGATTATATTCATTAAATCCTGAATAATATGAGAATTATAATAACAGAAAGACAATATAAGTTATTGGAGGATATCCAATCAATTCCGTTATTCAAACCAACGTCTTCGGTGTGTAAATCATTCTATAATAGATTTAGAAAGGAATTCCCAAATACTCCGGAATATATTTTAAAAGAATTCGTTACCAATGTTTTATGTGGTGACGATGAAAGTTTTAGAACTATAATGGGTCAATATCACGGAGACCCAATACCATTTTTAGGTAAAAAGATTTATGATTACTTAAATGGTGATTGGAAGTTAAAAGTGATTGAAGTTAATCCGGAAGATTTTACTGATAATACCGTAAACGCATTCCTTGAAAGAAATTTTGGTGAGGTTGATGCGTATATGGTTCAGAATGATAAAGAACGAATGGATGTCCAAAGAAAACTAGCAACCCCAACCGGTAAAAACGAACCTATAATTGTTATTAAACATAAGGATGGTAAATACGAAATGGTTGAGGGGTGGCATAGAGTAATGTCAACATTAAAAATTGGTGAGAATGGTGAGGACCTTAAAAATTGGGATAAGGTTAAATTACGAGCTTTTGTTAGTGAGGTGTAAAACCCTTTCAATATTCTTCTTACCTTCAGGATTAGCTGAGTGAACTTTAATCGTAGGTAA
>Ga0181350_1000344_pt1 | contig 13655 bp, 23 predicted proteins | sample Su13VDMM110DCMD_FD_130105 | JGI IMG/M metagenome (GOLD analysis project Ga0181350, IMG submission 130105) | Freshwater viral communities from Lake Michigan, USA - Su13.VD.MM110.DCM.D | ecosystem: Environmental > Aquatic > Freshwater > Lake | place: USA: Michigan | collected 2013-07-16
AAACTACTTATATGATACTTTGAAAAAATGTTTAGAAGAATATGGTAGTATTGAAAAAATGGATGATACAGGTGTTATATTAAATGTTAATGTTGAACCATTTATACAAGACATTGATGATGATGTTTTAGATGACCGTTTAGAAAATTGTGCTCTTAACCGGAATGAGGATTATGAATGTTTATTTAAAGAACTTGTTGGCGATGAATATATTGAAAGACCTAAATTTGGAATTAACGATTATTGGACTCCGGATGTTGATAATAATGAATTTAATGAACTTGCTAGTGATTATTTAGATGAAGCAGCTAGAATTTACGATAAAAAATAATAAACGATAATATGAAACTACAAGAACAAATATCAAGAATACAATCAATGATGGATATATCTAATATGAATATATTAGATGAACCATTACAAATATGTGGTGAAAATCCAATGACAGGATATTTCAGGGATGGATATTGTAAGACAGATAAAACCGATGAAGGAACACATACAGTTTGTAGTGAGATGAATAATGAATTTCTTGAGTTTACAAAGTCTAAAGGGAATGATTTATCTATGTTAAAAAGTGGGGATAAATGGTGTTTATGTGCTAATAGATGGAAGGAAGCGTATGATGAAGGTGTTGCACCAAAAGTGATTAAAAATGCAACAAACAAAAAAACATTAGATGTTATTGGTGATGTTATATTTGATAACGATATTTATGATACGGAAGATGAAGAACTAACAGAATATTCAAGAACATTAAAAAACGCAAGACAACAGGGGGTTGGATTAAGATTTCCAAAGTCGGCAGTAAAGGCAAACCCTTTGAGATTTAGACCATACAACAGAAAGTAATATGAAAAAAATAATAAGATTAAAAGAATCAGAACTTATTTCATTAGTTAAAAAAGTAATTAATGAAAGCGAACCCAAAGTTGGGACAGGAAAAAAACCAAAAGGTTCTGACAGAAGATTATATACAGATGAAAATCCAACTGATACTGTATCTGTAAAGTTCAGAACAAAACAAGATATTGTAGATACTTTAAACAAAGAAAGTTTCAAATCAAAATCACATGCCAGACAATCTCAAATTATTAATTTAATTCATCAGAGATTAAGAGTTGCGTTAGAGAGAGCAAAAGACCCTGAAGTTAAGAAAAGATTAAGAACTGCGTTTGAGTATATTGAATCCAAAAAAGAAGAATCAAAAAGAAAGACCGAAGAAATGAAAGAGGGTGAATTAACCGAGAGATGTTGGAAAGGTTATACTCAAAAAGGAATGAAAACAATGTTTGGTAAACGATATCCTAATTGTGTTAAGAAGACAAAGTAATGAATCAAAAACACATAACCTCTATAGTTAGATAGTTATTTTTGTATTTTTATATTAAATTCTTTAAAAAACTCAGGATAACTTTCTAAATATCCTTGTAAGGTTTCATCATCATAATCAATGTCCTCTGCATTCCAAAACCAATACAAATCTTTATCTGCATTGAATCCATAATACTTGTGGTTATTGTATTGAAGTTCACAAACATTATTGGCATATCCATGTTGACCAATACAAATGAAACCTGAGGTCGTGTCTTTTATAATATTTGGTTCTCCATAGGGTATATATCTATTATTAATCCAATTTAATCTTTCTATAAGTTTTTGGTAAAACATATTTGCAGCATTCCATCTAACAGAAGAAAAAAATATAACACAATCGGATTCAAATAGTTCTTTGCTTATCTTCCAAAGTTCATCATCAGGATTGTGTATTGATGCCCAACATCTATGATATCCTGTTGGATTCTTTTCTTTATCTTTTAACTGAGCTTCCATAATTCCACAAACATTCCCTTCCATTCTTGAAACATTACCTTCACATGGATAAATCTTTAGTTGAGTAACATCAATTAATACTGAGTTTTCAACTTTGTTGTTGATGATTTGTGCAAGGATGGAAGATTTTGGTGTTTGGGTTTTCATTACCTCTGTACCTCTATTAGAACATGTTAAAAGTAACACGCGTTTGAACTTCTTTAGTTCCTCAATAGTTTTTTTCAGTTTTTTTAAATTACCTTCAATCATAATCATAAATAGTCGGGTCAACCCATTTTTCTCCCTCCCAAAATTCAACACCAGTAATTTCTAATTTATAAGGAAAGTAATCCTTATATGACTCGTAGATGTATAGATAATTCTTGTCTTGTGTCTTTCCGTAATTGCTCAGCAGTAAAATGGAATCCTTCCCAAAAGAAAATTTTAATTCAGTAGGGATAAACGCGGTTTCCAATCCCAACAACACATTTTCAAATTCTCTGAACCTGGTGTATGCCACAACAACATTATCCAACTTAACTTTCATAACTTTTAAATCGCCATAACTTGAGTTGTTGTGGTAAGATACTAACATATTAAATCCCTTCCATTTGAAATAATCCTCGAAGAACAAATCAATATCTTTTTTGTTTTCCAAATAAGGAATGATTTCTATCTCTAGCTTAGATAATAATTTTTTCCTCTTATAGGATAAAACAACTTTTTCATTGTTGATTCTACAACTTTTGGCTTGATACCAATAAACGGGTGGTTGAACATTTGGTAAAAACCCTAATTCCAAAAGTTCTTCTTCAGTTTCTCCTTCAGGGATTACAAACGATTCGCAAAAAACTCTATCATCCTTAACATGCCCATGTAAATGGTCAAATATTATTTTCATTTCTATATTTTTCGTCTAACTTGTCGTATTCTTCAGACCTCTCTTTATTAGATTCACCTGCTTCCAAGTCTGTGTGGTCATAATTGAATACATCGGTATCAGGTGTAACCCATCTACCATTTCTTTCTGCGGTCCAAAGAGTGGTGTTATATTTTCTGTTAATAACAATTTCTTCTTTAACCGTAAAAGATGGGTCGTGCATTATTAAACGATTATTTGGTTGAATTGCGAAGTTTCCATTATCCATTTGAATAAAATGTCCACATTTATGTTGAGATGGAAATTCACTAAGTCCAAAATCAGTGTCACTCATATCATCGGAACTACCCCAATCCAAAGTGAACAAGTATCGTCCTGAGTATTTAACTCTTCTTCTTGAAGTAAATTTACAAGTCTTGTTTTTCAAAATTGGAAATGCTGTTACTCCAACATGGTAGGTAAAAGAATCCCACAAAACGAGTTCATCTAATTCTTGTTGTGGAGCGTCTTCTTTCCAACAGAAAGCGTGTATGGGCATTCTCCACCAAATACCACCATCTTCCATCATAAAGTGAAATAACGGGGCTTGGGCGGGTATAGATGACATACCAAAGATGTAACATGGATATTTTTTATCAAAAGAATCTTCCTGATTTCTTAGGAAATTACCTCTGATAAAGGCTTCCACAATAGGTGTCGGTGTATTTAAATAAGACATAACTTTTTTTTAAAAAAATACGAAAAATATTCTCAAGAGTCAACCACTCTACAAGATACAAAAAAATAAATTCATTGTTTATAATTAGATTGAAACATATTTATTAATATGAATTTACAAGAACAAATAAATAGAATACAATCAATGATGGGGGTAATCAATGAAGGATTGCACGACACATCTTGGGAGGATGAAAAAGGTAATAAAGTTACCTTAATTGAATTAATTAAAGCCACCGAAGATATCCCGGTTCAAAATATACCTGTTAAAAAATTAGAATCAAAGATAACAAATTCTGATTGGGATGAAGAGGATTATAAAAAAGTTGAAACAGCAAATCTAAAATATCCAATAATGGTGTTTGTTAATGATGAAGGAAAGATATTAGCTATTATAGATGGAAACCATAGAACTCAGAAAGCGGTGAATAAAGGGTTGAAAACTATTAAGGGTAAACTTATCCCTCTTAATGGTTTACCTAAACATATGAAAAAAGTATTTAACCACATTGGATAAAATGAAACTACAAGAACAAATTTCAAGAATCCAATCAATGATGGGGATTATAACTGAAAATTCAGAATACTTGACATATGTATTCAACCCAAAAACAGACGAAGTTTTAGGGTTTAATCTAGTTTCACACTCTGATGAATTCAATGAGGTTTTATACGATAAAGAAGGTAACAGCCAAGGTTATGGATGGGGAGCTCAAATAGACGACAAAAATGAGCCATTAATATTTAATTCAAAGGAAGAAGTTCAAAGTTGGTTTAGTGGTAGAAATGAAAAAGTTTTAATTAAGTCAACACAAAATAAAAACTATCCCGATTTATCATCAATTGCTTTACAATTAAGGAAAGATAAAAATATTAACTTTCAAAATATCAATAGAGGTAGTTGTTTTAAATTTGCAAAAGAAATCAGTGAACTTGGTTATAATAATTTCACCTTTATTTTTTCCGAAGAAGAACAAGAGGTTATCCATGTTTATATCAAATTAAAAAATAATTTATATTGGGATGCTAATGGATTTCATAAGAATAATGACATTATAAGGGATTATGAAATTGGTGAAGACAATATTATGTATGATGCGGATATAAGTGAATTAAATCATTATTGTAATATTAATACATATGAATCTTTAACAACCATACCAATATCAAATGAAGATTGGAAAAAAATTGTTAGAATAATTAAAAGTGTGAGATAATATGAAACTGCAAGAACAAATAGATAGAATCCAATCAATGATGGGTGTAATCAATGAAGATAGATTCAAAGGTTATAAAAGGTTTTTAAAGAATAATGTCTTTACTAATTTTCCTGATTATGTGATTAATGATATGTTTAGAGAAACCGGTGATTTAGATTACAAAGATATTCAGGGGATGTCAAAAAATGAAATAATAAATTATTTTTATAATGGAGATGGTAAAAGATTTTTTGAAAGATATGGTGATTTTGAAAAAAAAGATAAACCAAGAGTTATAGAAATAAAATGGGATGATTTAGTGGAACCATTACAAAGATTTTTAAAAAATAAAATGTCAGGAGAAAACCCAAACTTTCCTGATTCAAGAGAAAGATTACTGAAAACAATGGAAAATTCGCCAAACTTAGGTAAAGGAATTAATGAGCCAATAATATTGAAATATAATAGTGAAGGAAAGATTGAAGATATAGTTGGTGGAAATCATAGAACATATGCCGCATTTGAGTTAAATAACTTTAATCCAATAAAAATGAAGGCTTACATAATTAGATAATATGAAACTACAAGAACAAATTTCAAGAATCCAATCAATGATGGGGGTTTTATCAGAAGATAGGACAAAAAAATTTGAAGTATTTCAAACTTTAATCAATACCACGATTGATAATATGAAATACATCTGTGAAAACAATAATACAGATGACGACGAATATATTTCAGTTTCTGCTTGCGATTTAATTGATTCGAGTCTTAAAGTCAAATTGATTGATTTTACACACGGAGACCAATTAAAATTAACTATTGATATCACATATAAAAGCTACTCACATCTTTATGAATATGGGTTCTTATCTGAGTTAAAAGATGGGTTAAAACTATTCATTCCAATAGGGGAAATCGAAGTTAATCGTTACGAAAATCTATTCCAACACTAATTTTTAGAATGATGGTAAATTAACATAGACATTGTATGGAATAATGACTATCTTTAAGTTCTAATTTTTTTTTAGAAATGAGGAAAATCCATATTAATAATGATGATAATTATGCAACTCCACCTGAGTTATATGATGAGTTAAATAAGAGATTTAATTTTGATTTCGATCCGTGCCCTTATAATGAAGGTGAAATTATAAATGATGGTTTAAAAATTGAGTGGGGTAAATCAAATTTTATAAATCCTCCATATAGTCAAAAATTAAAAGAGGCTTTTGTATTAAAGGGAATTGAGGAATCAAAGAAAGGTAAAATATGTGTTTTTCTTATTCCTGTATCAACATCAACGAAGTTATTCCACGATCATATAAAACCAAATGCTAGTGAGATAATTTTTCTTAAAGGAAGAATTAAATTTGGTAAAAGAGATAAAGATGGTAATTTTTACATTCCACTTAACAAAAATGGTAAAGAACAATCCGGAACTAAGGATAGTATGATTATTGTTTTTGATGAAAAAAAAATAGTTATTTAAAATAAATTCATTATCTTTGTATTCTAAATTAGAAAGGTATGAATAATTCACAAATCTCAAAATCAATTGAAACTTTATTAACTGAGGTTAAAGAGATGTGCGGTAATAAAGAAGTTCCACACGCTCAAATCATTGGTTATATGGAAGGTTATTTGAAGACCCTAAAGAACGAACTTGACCAAAAATATTTTTGGCATAGGTGAATGTAAAGGGAATTGGGGGTTTTAGAACGCCTGCCACATAAAGACAGAAGTTAATCCAAATATCTTTAATCTACGGATTTTTCTGTGGGAATTTTGTTTGAATATGAATTATCCTTACGAGCAATTTTTTGTTGTTTGATATAATCATTAACCATATCAAATACTTTCTTAGGAACCAAGTTTTTGATTAGGTTCATATCATCTTCTCTGAGGTCGTTATCTTTCATATCATACCATCCTTCTAAGTCATATCCTTCAACTCCAAATGATTTATAGTAGGCGAACTTAAGCTCGGGGTTTTTTCCATAAACAAAACGAGGTTTAACGATGAAATAAATCAAAACTCCGTGATTCATATGGTCCACGAAATGTTCGTCATTAGACGGAACCGAAGTGCACCAATTTGTGAAGGCACCATATTTACAAGACGCTCTATGAGTTAATGGTGCCACGACCAATAAACTATCGTCTTGATATATTTTATCTCTTTCATCCGCTTTGGATTTAACCTCATTAAGGATGGTGGATAAATGATTCTCTGTTATTATAATTTCCATATATTATAAATATACACTACCTCCAACTTTCACCATTGACTCGATTTCTTCTTTGATATATTTTTTTGATAATGGAGTATCTCTTAAATCCAAATTACCTCTAACCAAAGTTAGATTTCCAAGGGATTTAATCGGAGTCCCAGATAAACCCAAACTACCTCCAACCGAAGTTAGATTTCCAAGGGATTCAACCTTACTTTCGGATAAATCCAACGAACCTTCAACCGAAGTTAAGTTTACAAGGGATTCGATTTTACTTTCATATAAATCCAAATAACCTCCAACCGAAGTTAGATTTCCAAGGGATTTAATATTACTTTTATATAAATTCAAATCACCTCCAACCGAAGTTAGATTTCCAAGGGATTGAATTCTACTACCTCTTAAATCCAAATCATCCGTTATTTCATAAGGAGGATTCCCTTTATGTTTCAAGAATAATTGTAAATCGTCCCAATTATTATCAAATGCAACAAAAGGAATTTTTAATATTTCATTCATATTTGCAAAGATAATAAGAATAAATTAAAACGATGAAAATAATATTAGATAATGAAACAATGAAATAAGTCATTCCGATTCTTCACTATCGTGAGCATTCCGTTCCACTTCGTTTCACTCCATTAGAATCTGCATTCCTTATCCCATCGTTTCATTCTCGATGATTGGCGGGGTAACCATGAAATAGAGATAGGTTATTACAATAAGGGTAGGGAGATTAAACAACAACGACATAAAAACAAAATTTTTTTTCCTTTTTCAAATAATTTTCGTATATTTGTTGTATGTCCGCAATAAAAAAAGATTTGGAAATTAAGTCAAGAACAACGGGGTTTGCATCTCCTGCAGAGTCATATGTTGACAAGCGGTTGGATTTAAATGAACTCATCATTGACAAAGTTCACACAACATTTTATTTTAGATATATGGGCCCAGATTCACTTGGTGTAAAGAGGGGGAATATTCTTGTTATTGATAAATCCATTGACCCTGTTGATGGTGACCTTGTTGTGTTAACAGATAAGACATGTTTTAAGATACGGAAATATGAAGGACAAACAAATTTATGGGGAAGAGTTTCTTGGATATTAAATAAACAATAATGAATAAAAAAATTGGTATTGTTGATTGCAACAATTTTTATGTGAGTTGTGAGAGAGTATTTAATCCCACATCAATTGGACGACCGACGGTTGTATTATCCAATAACGATGGGTGTGTAATTGCGCGTTCTCAAGAGGCAAAAGATTTGGGAATAAAGATGGGGGAACTATTTTATCAGAAGAGAGATTTCATGGACGAGAACCGATTCTGTGTATATTCATCTAACTACAATCTATATGGTGATATGTCTGACAGGGTTATGACTATTATTAAAAAATACGCCAACGAAGTGGAAGTATATTCCATAGATGAATGTTTTGTAGATTTTTCCAATATCCTTGACGATGAAATAAATGACCGACTACATTTGATTAGGAACGAAGTTAAAAGATTAACGGGAATACCTGTATCAATTGGTTTAGGTCCGAACAAAACGCTGGCAAAACTAACATCACACATTGCAAAGAAGCAACCATCCTACGATGGAATATGCTCTTATTGGTCCATACCAAACTTTAGGGATTCTTTATATAATATTCCTGTGGATGAAGTATGGGGGATAGGAAGAAAATGGACAAAGAAATTAAATTTATTAGGTGTGGAATCCATAGGGCAATTTGTTATGATGGATGATGGTTTAATAAAGAAGTTAATGAATATAAACGGACTAAAGGCCAAGATGGAGATTCTTGGAACTTATTGTCATCATGTAAAGAAAATTCCAAAATTAAAGAAAAGCATTGCATCAACGAGGTCTTTTGGTCAAGACATAGAATCATTAGAACAAATAGAGGAAGCCATGTATTATTACATTAAGAGTGGAGTAAAGAAGTTAAGAGATAATGAGGTATCACCCAATAGAGCAACCATATTTTTATGTGGAAATATTCATAAGGGGGAGAAACATTATGAGAGCGAACAAATAACATTTCAAAGACAAACAAGAGATGTGGATGAGATATGGTCACAAATATATTCATCATTAAAGAAGATGTATTCACCACAAAAGAAATATAAGAAATGTGGGATTATATTTAACAACTTAATGCCCGAGATGTTAGAACAAGGAAAATTGTTTACATCAACAGTTCAGTTAATTCAGCCACCTGTAAATAAGGAAAAACATTGGGAAATGAAACAAGACTTTATTACTCAGAAATACACCACGTCGTGGTCGGACATACCATCGGTATTTATATAAGAATGATGTAGCCGGTGGGGGATTTAATAATAACTTGGTTCGGGGTTGTAGAAACTAATATTTTGTAATGTATCGTGGGGATAAACATAGTTAAATAATTCTCTAACCTTATGTTTTAATTTTGTTGTGTCTATATCAATAAGAACATCAGGTTTAATACCCAAGAATATAGTATAATAGTATTTCCCTTCATCATCATAAGATACAACCTTAATATCGGTAATCATGGCGTATTCATCATTTACCATTCTAAGGATAATCTTTCTAAGGATTTCGTTGTTTGTCATAATAGTAATAAATATTTCAAATTAAAAATATAAGATATTACGGGCATTTATATTAAATGTTTTATTTATAATGGTTAATAAATGACCACTCCAAACATCCATATCTCCAAATAACCTTTTAAGACTTTCATACATATCCTCAGATAATATGATGGTATCAAATTCTTCGTCATTTATATTAGGGGGATTATGACAAGGTTCAGGTAACTCATCTTTAATACTTTCGGGGTAATCACCATCATCATCGTAGTATTCACCATTAACCAATTTAAATAGATAGTCATAGTATTGATTATCAGGTAGAACAAATCCTACAGCATAAGGGTCACAACAAACACCCATACCACAATTAAATTCAGCCCAATCATAGTAACATTCATCAAATCCTTCAAAAGATGAATTAAGATATGTATGAATGATTTTAACAAGTTTAGATTCGGTAATGATTGCTTTCATATGTATAGATTATTGTAATAAATATATGAGGTTAATTATATAATTCAATCCCTCACTTTAGGTGTCATCCTCCGGGACACCATCCGTTCAGTCTTGTATTATATAATTCCCCCGCCTATTATCTCCCCCACCATACGAAAAGACATAATGAGATGGGGTTTAGTAATCATATATGAAATGGTATACGAGATATTCTAATGATGTGGTTTCACCCTCTAATATAGAATATGTTTACATACCATTAAACGATATGATATATGGTGAACCTATGAGATAACATGGACGAATTCCTATAGGGTAATATATTGTCTTATCTCACGATAATATAATATATGATTAGTATAAACGATATGTTATAATTATGGTTCCCACCTCCTTTTAGTCGGGGGGAATAAATTTCCCACATTTCCCCACCTGAGTTGTCTTCATTATGAATGGGGGACATATTGTCACCTCGTTGGGGGTAAATAAGTATATCGGTTCACTCATTACAATCGGTCTTCGACACTCCTTGAAGGGGATAAAAGTGGTCATATAACACTCGTAAACTCGTTCCCACGCCTATTCCACTAGGCATTCCTTTTTTATCTGGAAAACATATATAGTAAAAAAGTGGTCTTCCTGATAGCGTCAGGGGGAAAAAAATGGTCATTACACTATAACCATACAGGAAATGGTGGGAAAAAGTGGGGACTATAATACACATGGTGGGGGTGTTATATGGGGCGAGGGGATTATCCCCATATCAACGAGTCCCCTGACATTTTGTCAAAGTCAAATTTTTTAACATAAAGTTATCAACATTTTTTTAACAGGACATATTGTCAGGACCATTTCCCCACCTATTATCCACATGTTTTTATATGTTCCTTAATTAAGAAAATCCCTTATATTTAATCATATATGGAAGCTAACTATAAAATTATATTAACCCCAACTCTGACGAAGATGGATGATGGGACAATAAGAATAATCTTTTCAAAGGATGGGGAAGATATGGTCTCACTATATTATGAGAAAGCCAAGAAGGGATGGACCAATAAACCAATCATGCCCCGAGCATGGAGGTGTGTGGAAGGCAAGGTATTTAACCCCAACATATATGAAGATGGAACGGTGGAACCAAAGGACCTTGTGGGATGGGGACAAGAATTAATCTTTACCTCTATGAATATATTTTCTGTAGAGGAGATAGGTAAGTCCCAACAATGAAATTTGAATAATAAGAAGTTTTACCATGATGATAAATATCAGGTGGGGGACAAGAGTTAATTCTTATCTCTGAACATTCTTCTAATCCAAACAAAGATGGCCCCAAGGAATAATACTTGCAATATAAATCTCATATAATTAATTTTCAACAAAGATACAAATAATAAAATAAATGGGCGGGGAAATATATTTATTATTATGGCAATAACAATAGAAGATATAGAGAATAATGGAGAGTTCAGGTTTACAAAGAAACTCTTAATGAGAAAATTCCCATTTATCAAAGACCTTAAGGTGGACCCCGAGTTCATGGGGAAATACTTCACCCTCATTCCAACGATCATCACCATTGACCTATCCAAATTTATGGAGACTTTCGACATTCACCGATTGGAGAAATATGCGATGAAGGGAACCGATAAATATTATGCGTCAGATTTGGAATGGTTGGTTACAAGGGAAGGAACTTTAAACGCAAGAGCAATGGATGATAAGATAAAACAAATCGTAAATGATACTCACGATTCCCCTGCCATTCCGGACAATTATAGATTGGGGAAAGAACTGTTCATATCAAGAATATATGTGGACAAAGATTCCATCCCCCAAGATATGAGGGATTAATAAGAATATTCTCTCCACCCATTTGGGTAAAACAATCTTATTATTGTTTTTTCCGCAAACATAATTTGAAATCGCAACCCCATATATGTTTTGTAATTTAACATCTCATGCAAATTATATTTATACCCCACATTTTTTTGTGATATAAAGACCGGGTCCACTTGGGTTAAATAAAATGTATCTATTTGTTCATTTGAATATATTATCATTAACCCATTGTTATTTTTATTAAATGATAATTTTGTTCTCCCTGAAGTTGGGGTTGACTTCTCCCCATATTTTTGAAATGAATATAGATCGGAATAATAACTCCATCCATATTTTGTCTTGACCATTTGGGAATATGATGATATGGTTATCATCATTAATATTAATGTTATTATATTTTTCATATTTTATTATTTTTGTAGTCAGGACAGGATTCGAACCTGTATGATAACACGCCCTCTTAATTATCGGTTGTTATCTACGTATAGCGTCTACCAATTCCGCCACCTGACTATATTATTTTCAATAAGAATATTCTCTGAACCCATTCGGGTAGAACAATCTCATCACCACCTTTTCGGAGAATATAATCTGAAGATACAACCCCGTGTATGTTGTATAATTTAACATCTCATGAACATCATATTTATGTCCCGCATCTGTCTCCGATTTAAAGATGGGGTCCACTTGGGTTAAATGATATGTCTCCCTCTGTCCATTTGTATATATAATCATTAACCCATTATCATCTTCATTATAAGATAACTTTGAGGGCTGGGGAAAATATGTTGCCTTCTGCCCATATTCTTGGAATAAATATGTTTTGGAATAATAATCCCAACCATGTTTTGTCTTAACCATTTGGGAATATGATGACATGGTTAGCATCACCAATAATAATGTTATTATCTTTTTCATATGTTTTATTTTTTATTTAACACCACAAAGATACAACATTCCATATCATTGAATGAAACTTTAACATTCTTTAATCTAATTTCATCTTGGTTAACTTCTTTCTTATGGTTGGCCATACCTCATTGATTAACGCCTCATTCTTCACCGCCTCAATCTCATATGGATGATTGTTATAACCATGCTTCTCATATAACTTTGCATAGTTTGTCTTAACCCCTTGAAGAGTATGTGTATACTCATGGATGGTCGTCTCTATTAAACATCTCACATTGGTGATGTGATTCTTAAACAACCTCATCATATGATAGTCCGGACAATATTCCCCATACCTTTTCTCATCAGCGTTGGGGGATTGATTCATTACCATCACCCCACTCTGGCCTCTTCTTCCATTCACACCCAAATGGACCTCACAATATTTAATCGTTAGGTCCACAATCTTTCTGATGTCCTTATGTGTTAATCTCTCTAAGTTCGTGTTCGTTCTAATCATACCACAAATATACGGCGACTTATTTAAATGGTCCCTGACAATTTGTCGGTGGATAAGTATTATCCCACGAAGTATGAGTGTGGGTAAGTTGTTGATAGGTGTAGTGATAATGTTGATAAGTGGGGGGTGACAATTTGTCTGTTGATAAAATGTGGATAACCGGGAGGGGGTGTTGATAACTTTATATGACAATATGTCCCCTCCTCCCCCTTTGGTATGGGGTATAGGCCCCCCTACCCCCTGGTATCCCCCCTTATATATGTCATTTTGTCAGATATGGGGGGATAATCCCCTATATAACGGGAAATAAAATTTTGGGAAAAAAATGCTCTATTTTTCCCCCTCCCTTATTATAGTCCCGAAGGCGTGGGAGTAATTCGTTTATAGTAAACAGGTTATTGTAAACAAAATATCCCTTCAACGAATCTTCCAAAACACGACCCCCATTTCTGAAATGACCCTATATGGTGAAAAAAAATTTTTGGAAAAATTTTCAGAAAATAAGACCTATT
>Ga0181350_1000352_pt1 | contig 13540 bp, 19 predicted proteins | sample Su13VDMM110DCMD_FD_130105 | JGI IMG/M metagenome (GOLD analysis project Ga0181350, IMG submission 130105) | Freshwater viral communities from Lake Michigan, USA - Su13.VD.MM110.DCM.D | ecosystem: Environmental > Aquatic > Freshwater > Lake | place: USA: Michigan | collected 2013-07-16
ATAAAATCACATATAACTCCAATAAAGCTGGAAATCAATTGTATTTCTTTTCTAATATGGTGTCAAAATTAGACAATAGAATCAGACAGTTGATTGCCTCGGGAGAATTGCAAATAAAACGGAATTGAACCAAAAATCTCTTGACTTGTTGTAAATCTGTGGTAAAGTAGTTGAATGAAGATTGACTTAGACAAACTAGACCTAACCCAGTTTATGGCCCATCATCATATGGTCGCTGGTGAGGTTGTAATGTTGGTTCAACCACAGCACATAGGCACCAAGTGGAGTCAAGATAACAAACATCTTCGGTCCAGTGTATGGAACAGCGAGGGTGAATTGATCAGTGCCGGATTCCCAAAATTCACCAATTGGGGTGAAAATCCAGATCACTTTCCTGTTCCCGTGTCGTTGAAAAACGCCACTGTCATGGAAAAGTTGGACGGCTCAACATTAATCGTAAGTAAGTATAAGGGTCAATATATTCTACGTACCCGTGGAACCGTTGATGCTTCTACTATGGCGAATGGTGATGAGTTGGAATTATTCAAGTCAACTATTCTAAGTAAGTTACAGGATAATAATGATACTTGGAACTATTTAATTTTATTTGAATGGATGTCATCCCGCAATGTAATTGTGCTACGGTACTCAGATGAACCTATGTGGACGTTGATTGGGTTTATTGACCATACTGATTATTCACTTGCTACACAAGATATGTTGGATTTGATGGCAAAGAAGTATGATTTGCTTCGTCCGGAAATCTATACTTTCACCGATATAACAGATATGTTACAAAATGTGGATAAGTGGCAGGATAAAGAAGGTGTCTGTTTGTATAGTAAAAATGGTCAGACTATTCACAAAATTAAAGCAGCTAAATATCTCCTGTTACATCATCTAAAGTCGGAACTAAGTTCAACTGAAAAAGTATTGGATGTGTGGCTAGAACAAGGTATGCCTGACTACACCACTTTTTATAACTATATTGTTACCACCTTTGATTTTGAATTGGCAGAACAAGCTAAAGGTATGATCAGCCGTATTGTTGATGCCAAGAAGGAAGTCAACAAGATTGTGGATGGTATGAATAATTTTGTGAATAACAGACTTTGTTCATTGCCGTCACGAAAAGAACAAGCACGATTGGTTATATCATCATACGGTGAAACAAACAGAGCCGCTTTTGTGTTCAAAATTTTGGATGGTAAGTCATTGGGCAAAGAAGAATACAAGAAGTTGTTATTTCAAGTTCTAAAGAATTAAACAATAATCCTACTAATTAAAATAAATTGGTAGGGTTTTTCTTTGTTATGTATAAGTGATAGTCAAATACGGCTATCATAACACACACACAAAGGAAAAAATATGACAGATAATAATAAAACTCCCTACGAATTGCGTTGGGAAATTCTAAAAGAAATGATCAATCTCACCCGAGATGAATGGCATCACAAAAGAGAGTTAGCTCAATACAATGCTGAAAAAAGCGGTAAATCACTTGAATATGGCGGTGATATTCCATTACACGATGCGTTGCAACGTGCAGAAAATGTATATGCATCGTTTATTTGTAAAAAGTAAACATTTAAAGAACTAACAGTATAACCTCACTATTAATTTAGTGGGGTTTTTCATTTATTGTTTGTTTAAATCCATCAATAACTTACATGCTTTTATTTGCACGCCAACTCTATCTTTTAAAGAGGTTTCAGTAGGAGTTTCTATTGTATAATTTTGTGGACATCCAAGTTTCCATAGCCAAATTGATTCTGACCAATTACTTTTGTATTTATTTTTGTTTGGTTTTATTATTCCGGTTCTATCAACACTATGTCTGTCAATTGTTTTGTGGGTATTTATTGGAAACGTTTTTGAAATTGTATTGATTACATCGTTTGCGTAACTTATATTGGCACACTGTTCATAAATATAAAAACCGTCACTTTCCCAATCTTCATGCAAACATAATGACATATCAAATGGGCCAAATTGATTAACAATTTGTTTGTGTAGTTCAGTTTTGTTTGACTTTTCTTTTTTATAGTCTCGGTTAAGATCCAAACCGTTATAACTTCTAGTTCCTTTTTTAAATCCATCAACATTCAAACACGGAAACAATAATATATTTACATCTTTTGGATATAAATTCAAATGCATCATAGACAATATAGTTATTGGTCCAGCAGGTTCATTACCGTGAATTCCCGAAGACATGTAATATGTTTTATCTCCACCTTTTCTATATGCAAATATTCTACCATCCCCCATATCATTCACTTCAAATGAATGTGATTTGCATAATGAAGTAAATCGATTTAAAACTTCATCAATATTTACAGTGGAATGTCGTTTTTCTGTTATCACAATTAATACATATTAGACAGTTTTTATTCTTTATTATATATTTATAAACATATGAACAGTGTTATTCTAAAAAAGAAGTAGCTCAATACAATGCTGAAAAAAGCGGTATATCACTTGAATACATCGGTGATATTCCATTACATGATGCGTTGCAACGTGCAGAAAATGTTTATATTAACTTTATTTGTAAAAAGTAATCGTTTAAAGAACTAAATCAAAAACCCCACTTTAACTGGTGGGGTTTTTGTTTTCAATCAATCTTTCTTATGTGGAGGGCCGTCGTTCTTTGGACCTCTTGGTCCGCCAGGAGGTGGACCAAAACGTCTCAATGCCTTTCGATCTTCTTCACTTACCTTGGCACGTTCTTCCTTGTCCAACTTTCCGTCTTTGTTGGTATCGTACTTGGCGACGATTGCATCACGTTGTTTCTTTTGTTCATCCGTCAACTTTGGACGTGGCGGACCTTCACGCTGTTCTTTGGGTGGACCATCTTGGGGGCGTGGACCCTTTGGACCTTCTTGTGCATTTACAGTCAACGCCAATGCCACGAACAACATGCTAATATATCTAATCATATTTAACCCTTTCTGTTTTCACGAATGAGTCATATCATTCGTGCGCATACATATGACGTTAAAAGTTGAATTTTAAAACTTTTACTTTTGCTTAACAATTCTTGACAGTTGATAAAGTCGTGGTAAGATGTTAACATGCGTCTATCTCAAATCTATAAAACCACTTACAAAAATGAATACGACCGTCTACCCAGTTGGAAAAAACTCGCAATCGACGAAGATCGTACATCGAACAAACACACGGGCATTAGTGAAGATTTTGTCCGAGGTGTGATTCAGCAGGCAGAAAGCCAGTTCGACGAAAAACTAAAAGCAAAAAAGAAGTCAAAAAAGAATTGACTTTGATAAAAAAACCCATATGATTTAATCATACAGCATTCAAGTGCGTACTAAGAGGTTTCAATGGAGAATCTTTCAATTGTAAAGATGCCATAAATCATCAGATATAAGTGTATGTGACGTGTACGTATGACGGTGTTGTCAAAAAACATTATGAGTAATAATCGCAAGTATAAGGAAATAAACACGGCAGGCATCAACATTCAAAAGCTATATGGCATTCTCCATTATGATGAAGGTGTTGACATTACCGCTCTTGAAGGAAAAGAAGTAAAACGGGCTCAATTTACACTTCAACAAATCAAAGATCTGTTTGAAGACAACAAATTTGATTTTCCCGAAGAGTATCAACGAGGTCAAGTTACCACATGGCGCTCTTTTGGTCGTCAATGGGTCACAACCCTTTTCAGTCAAGATGGATTTGAACATTTTGACAAACTTCATTTTCGTGAAATCAGAAAGAAGAACTCCAGTAGCATTCGTTATCAAGTGGTTGAAGGTGGTCAACGATTGAGGGCCATCAATGATTTCTTCTTCAAACACGCAAAGGAGTATCGCTTCCACGAAGGTTTTTATGTCAAGACCGACAGCGGAACTATTTTGAACCTAGGAGGATTCACTTGGGATAAACTTCTTAGTCTCAGTGAATATGATGTGGAACTGGATCGATATCTTACCAAGGTGCTTTCACGAGCATTTGATGTGTCTGTATATCGAAACTATACTTTGTCTGAAATCGCTGACATCTTTTGTAAGATCAACAAAAAGACTCCTCTCAACGATCAGGAACTTCGTACAGCAATCGGTGGTGAATGTTCTTATGCTGTTCGTAAACTGGCACGTCATGATGCTGAACCTTGTAAGTTTGGCACATACAAACTTCATAAGATGTTTGAGGTTTATGAATCGAAAACCGGATATCGTGGATGTTGGATGGGAATAAAGCCTGCTCGATATGAGTTTGAGTCAACTCTTTCCACATTCATGTTGTTTGAGGAAACATACGCCACCAACAACGCATTTAACGTCAATAACGATAATCTACGAAAAATGTATGACCGTCACTCATACACCGAGTATGGTGATCGAAACGATCCTGAACTTTTACAGGATGATATAAAGATTGAAGAGTTCAAAAACGCCACTAAACCTCTTGTCAAACTTATCAACAAGGTGTTGTCCCGATTTGATACGATCCATCAAATGGTTGATGTGTGTGGGTTTACACACAATTCAAAGCAGATTCTCACCAAGGGCAATTTGTTTGTTTTGTATGGAATTCTCTATCACATTGATACATATTTTCCAGAATACAATGTGAATTACGATGCTCGTAAGTTTTATATGTGGTTCTGGAAGAAGCACATTGCAATGTGTAAGACAGTCGAGGCTGGAACGGGTAAGGTCGTTGAATCAAACTATTCATTGAAAGCACGTAAAGCAAGTCGAGAGAAATCTGAAATCGAAGAGTTGTTTTCGTATTGGAAGAACATTTTCAATACCATTACCGAAAATGAAATTGCTGATGCTGGAATCATTCTCAAAGACAAAAAGCGGGTGATTTCCGATGTTGAAGCTCAAACTCTGTATGCTCAACAAAATGGCAAAGACATAATCACCGGCCAAGATATGCCACTTGAGATTCTTCAAAAGGGACATATCGTGGCACACTCAAAAGGTGGACATTCAACGATTGAAAATTCAGTCTTGATTAACAAGTTCGACAATAATCGTCAAGGAGCGTTGGAATTCGATAATTTCTTTGATACTTCAACTCCAGAAGAAGATGAAGATGAGGATGTCAACGAAGAGGAACTTCAAGAAGAACAGAAGTAAAGCCAAAGCCCGCTGCTGTCAGCGGGCTTTTTTCTGCATTATTCCATTGACTTTCTTTAACTATATGGTACAGTGGTATTGTAATCTAAATCAAACACATAAATGAAGACCATCGAAAGTAATCGTATCCTTCAAGAGTCAAATCCGTTTACCAGCTATCAGTTTGGTATTCGTAATGAAGACCTTCCTCACATTTTTGGAGTGCTTCGCAATCAGATGTACTCCGACAAGATCCTCGCTGTCATTCGTGAATACAGCACCAACGCATATGACGCACACGTCGTTGCTGGCATCAAGGATACTCCTATCTTCATCACTCTTCCGTCTGCTCTGTTTCCCGAGTTTCGAGTTCGTGACTACGGTTTTGGAATGAGCGAAGATCAAGTGAAAGACATTTATGCTTGGTATGGCAACAGCACCAAACGAAACGACAATAACACTGTGGGACAGCTTGGATTTGGTTCCAAGAGCGCATTTGCATACGGCGACAACTTTGTAGTCACCAGTTACCACAGCGGCAAGAAAACCATCTACAACGCCGTTATTGATCCTTCCAAGAAGGGAAAGATCAGCAAACTTCATGAGGAACCCATGTCGAAGGATGATGTTACGGGTATTGAAATCACCGTGCCGGTAAAACCATCTGACTTCGGTTTGTTTGTTCAAAAGGCACGTAATTTCTACGCATATTGGGATGTTATGCCTCGTTTTGCTGGATATGAAAAAAACACTTTTTGTACCCAACCCAAAGTTATAATCGAATCAGATACATGGAGCATTACGGGTGATTTGGGTGGAATTTCAACGTCTCGTATTTTTGCTTTGATGGGTAATGTTATGTATCCTATCAACTTTGAGATTTTGTCTGAAAAGTCCGGCGTTGACACATCAGATGTCGTTGTTGTAAACAATATCACGTTGCTGAAGAATTTCCTAGGTCGTAACTATAACAATCTGATTATCAAGTTCAAGATTGGAGATCTGGAAATCAGTTCGAGTCGTGAAAGTCTTCAATATAGTGATCATACCCTCAAAAGCATTTATGATCGCATCAATTGTGTAATTGATCATGTCAAACAGAGTGTTCATGAAAAGTTTGAGTCGTGTAAAAACATGTGGGATGCAAAGATTTTGTACCATGACTATTTTCAAAACTATGGAAGTAAATTTTATGGAATGGAAAGTCAAATTGGCAATGTCAAATGGAATGACGTTTATGTAAACACCTCTTGTTTTCTTGGTTTCCAACGTTGGTGTAACGTCAACGGACATATTGATGATGCAACCTACAACTCTTTTGTTACAAAACATAGTGATGACGTTCAATATGACAGTGTATTGACTATGGGACGGTGGCGTAACAACGGATGGCGTCTTCGTGGTTGTAGTTTGCACGAATGCCCTGATATTATGGCGAGTTTTTCGTCTATGTTTATTGTGAACGACATTTCCAAGTCGTCTTTGATTACCAAGTGTATTAAACAGATTTTGGAAAATAAATCTATTCATAATGTGACCCGTGTATACATTCTTCAATTCAAGAAAGATGGATTGAAGGACGAATTCATCAAACACTATAACCTTGAAGGATGTCCGATGTATTATCTCTCGGAAGTGTTTGACGAGGTTCGTGAAAAAAACAAACGTGTTCGTAAACCCACATCTGAGTTGTCTTCGGTTAAGACCGCTGACCTCGGAAGAACGTTTCTATCGAGAACAACTTGGTATGACACTCAGGTTGATTTGGCACAGGAAAAGGGATATTATGTTCCAATTGAGTTCAATGAACCTGTTCACGATACTCGTCGAATTGGATTTGAAGACATCAAATCTATGCTTACAAGTGTGAACAAAATGTCCGGTGGCAAATTTACATCAAACATTATTTTGTATGGATTCAATTCCAAGATTCTATCGTCACGTTCTTTTAAGAACAACAAGGCCAATTGGATCAATGTGTTTGACGTGGTGTGTGAAACTATCAACAAACACAAAAACGACGACTACACAAACTATGTGGCATACAACAACTATGTGGCCTATCATAAAGGACGTGTTCCAGTTGTTTGGGCCAAAGAGATTTACAGTGAATTGGATGTTAAAACCTCCGATTTTGCCAAACATCTCAGTGATATCAGCAAATTCAATCATAGTCTCTACAATCAGGTGAAAGAACTTGAACTTCTCATTCGAAACTCTTTCACCGAAGATGAAAACTATAAGAAACGTATTGAAGAATATACTAAGGTTTATGAATTGGTGAACAATAAATATCCTTTGTTCTCAAATATCGGATTCGTGGCAAACTGGACCAACAAAACCGTTGTTTCGTCACGCGAACAAAAACTTTTGGTTGATTACATCAATCTTGTTGACAAAACCAAGTGATCAGTGTAAGATTTAGAAACAGTAACATCTAATATAAAATATGAACTACAACATCAGTCTATCCAACGATTCGTTGACCGCAGTTTTCACTGGAGGTGTATCCGGTGGCGTCCGAATCCACACAATCAACAGCAGCCATCCCTCCTGGCAGAGTGCTCTTGAAGTTATCAAGAGTCATGGTTCGGGAGAGGAACTTGAAAAGTTGATGTCGGTCAAGGAATCGATTATTCGATTCTCTCAAGGAAAAATCACCGTGTCTGACAATGAGGTTCTTTATGATGGAAAGCCAGTGCATGGTTTTGTCGTCTGCCGAATTCTCGACTTTGTTAAGAACGGATTTCCATATCAGCCACTTGTTAAGTTTCTCGAACGAGTTCGTTTGAATCCGTCCGCCCGAAGCGTTGAGGAACTCTATAAGTTTCTTGAACACCGTAAGATGCCTATCACTCCCAATGGCACGTTTCTTGCCTACAAGAGTGTTAGGGCCGACTACACCGATCACCACACCGGTAAAGTGAGCAACAAGGTTGGTGACATTCCTACTCGTTTTGAGAGAAATCAAGTTGACGACGATCCACGTAATGGATGCAGTTACGGTTATCATGTTGGAAGTATGGCATACGCAGAAAGTTTTGGTGGTGGCGAACGTCATCTTATGATCGTTGAAGTTGATCCCGCTGACGTTGTGAGTGTTCCATACGATTGTGATTGTCAGAAGCTTCGTTGTGTTGGATACAAGGTTGTCGATGAGTTTAAGCATATTCTCGACGACAATTACTCTACCGAGTATCACTCCGTTGGTAGCAATGATGGAGATGATGGAGATGGTTGTTATGAGGGAAATGATGATTCTGAATCGTGTGACTCTGAATCGTGTGACTCCGAAGAGGAGATTTCTATTGACTCCGAAGATGCATATGACCTTGGACATGAAGATGGTTATGGTGCAGGAGTAAACGGATTGGGATTTGACAATTCGGTTGATGCAGATGACGATGAATCATATGAGATTATTGCCAATGTCGATGAACTGTATGAGTCGTATAAATTGGGATATCAACGTGGTTACGATTCGGGCGTTCGTGAACGATAACCTAGTAACTTAAGATCGACAAAGCCGAAGTGAGAAATCACTTCGGCTTTTTTGTTGACAGATTTGGTTTGATGATGTACAGTATTAGAAATACTATGAAAGTAGCAACCATTGAAAAGATTTTGGAAGTTAAACCGCATCCCAATGCGGATGCTCTTGAACTAGCCACCATCAAAGGATGGCAGGTTTGCATCAAGAAGAACGAGTTCAAACCCGGCGATCTATGCATCTACGTGTGTGTTGACAGCATTTTTGAGGACAAACCCGCATACGAGTTTCTTCGTAACAAGAACTTCCGTATTAAAACCGTTCGCCTTCGTGGGCAATTGAGTCAAGGCATCGCTTTTCCTATGAGCCTGTTCAAGACTCTTGGACATGACGTTGTAGTGTTCAGTGAACCTGACATTGAAGGCAGTAATGTGAGTCAGTATGTCTACGCTAGTCACTATGAAAAATCCATTCCGTCACATCTTGCAGGAAATGCAGTGGGTTACATGCCTGGTTTCTTGAAAAAAACCGATGAGGATAATATCAAGAACAACCCCGAGATTTTGGATGAATTGAAGGGAAAGCCTTATTATATTACCGTTAAAGTTGACGGAAGCAGTGGAACTTACTTCTACAAAGACGGAGAATTTGGTGTTTGTAGTCGTAAGCTTCAGTTGCAACGTGACGAAAACAACAGTTTTTGGCGAATTGCGTTGAAGTATGATCTTGAAAACAAGTTGAAAGCATATGGACGTAACGTGTGTATTCAGGGCGAAGTGTTTGGTCCTGGCATTCAAGACAACTTGTTGGGCGTGTCGGAGTTGAGTTTTAGATCATTCAATTTGTTTGATATTGACGCTGGTCAGTATCTTGGATGGAAGCAATTGACTGAGTTTTGTTTTTACAATTCGGTTCCACAGGTTGAACTTATTGAAATCGGCGAGACGTTTGACAAAACTTTGGCACAATTGCAAGAGTTTGCCAACAACTTGAAATATGAAAATGGAAATCTTGCTGAGGGCATTGTTATTCGACCCACTGAGGATACGTATAGTGAAGTACTCAAAAGTAGGTTGAGTGGCAAGATCATCAGTGAACTATTTGAATTGAAACATGGGTAAATATCAATATACAATCAAGATTGTGTCGGTTAAATCAATTGAACACCTCGAAATCATACTCAATGAGTATGCCAAGAAAGGATTCAGAGTGATTAGTGTTGCTAAAACCGATCATGTATTATACGAGGGTAATATACAAAAATACACGATCTATATGGAAGAGAAAGTAAAAAATGAATAATATCGTCATTATGGTGGGGGCACCGGGCAGTGGAAAGTCAACTTTTGTTGAAAAGTATAAGACTACCCACCCCGATATGGTGTTTCTGAGCAGTGATCAGTTGCGTAGTGTTTTTGGTAAGAACGAAAACGATCAAAGTGTTAGTGCTCAAGTGTTTCAACACATGGAGCGTGAAGTTGACCGTTTGTTGTTTGAAAACAAGGATGTTTGTATTGATGCTACCAACATGCATCGTAAGGCACGTAAACCATGGGTGGACTTGGCAAAGAAGCATGGTGCCCGTCTTGAGGCATACGTTTTTGTTGCATGCAGGGACATTCTTGTGGAACGCAACAAAAAGCGTGGGGCATCAGGTGGGCGTGACGTTCCGGCTGATGTTATTGACCGAATGTTGAACAACTATGTTGTACCATCTGCGGAAGAGGGAATTTATAGTGTGCATTTTGTTTGACCGTCAAACCTCAAATGAATCCACTTCAATTTATCTAAATCGAGATCGTCGTCTGTAATAAAATTTATGACAGACGACATTTCTTTTAATGAATCTTTGATCATATCTTCATAACGAATCACCAATGAATTTGGTATTGTATTTTCTATCCATTTTTTAACAAATCCATCATAATATATTTTCTTATCACATCTAAACCCAACGTAATCATCGGATTGTACATCAACAAAAGGCTTTTCTGATTGTATAGGGGGGTTGGTATTTGTTACAAATTTTAATTTTTCTAATCTATAATATGATATACACGCATCTTCAAAATTTCTTATTTGAATGATATGTTTTATATCGGTGTGAATCTGTTCTTTCAATTCAAAATCATGAGTTTTTTGATAATTTGTAATAGGGCATACATCAATCATTTTTTCAGGATTGTTATATTTTTCACAATAGTTAAATCGGCGTTCAAAATAACTTTGTAATCTTGTGTGGAGCCAATGATGTCCGCTTCTAGGAAAAGAAACACATTTAGTTACGTAAATTTCATTGACTTTTTTCACGGTCATATATATCATAAAGACTATGAATCAGTATTATATATTTTTGGATGACGTTCGCTCTCCACGTGATGTCAAGTGGGTTTCACTTCCACTTGTACCGTGGACAATTGTTCGTGACTACAAAGAGTTTCGTACAACTGTTTGGAACAAGGGCATTCCCGAGTTTGTTGCATACGATCATGATTTGTCGGATGTGCACTATGCGATTCCACAAAGCGAGTGGGCGACCAATATGGTCAAAACACAAGAGAAAACTGGCTATGATTGTGCTAAGTTTCTTTGCAACGAATGTATGAAGGCAAATGTTAAACATCCTGAGTTTGTGGTTCACAGCATGAATCCGGTGGGTGCCGATAACATTCGGCAATATATCAAACAGTTTAATCGATTGTGAAAATAGATATTCCGTGGGTCCAAAAGGCTCACGGAATTTTGTTTTATGATAATATGGATTACTGGACAACCGGCTAGCGGAAAAACCACTATTGCTCGAGCGTTATATGATGAGTTTTGTAAAAACAATGTGAACGTGGTACACATTGACGGAGACGAGTTGAGAAACATACTTAAAAACCACGACTATTCTGAACGAGGACGTAAATTTAATGTTGAGGTGGCACAATCTATTGCAAAAGCAGCAGTGGATCAATCTCATATTTCTCATGTGATAGTGTCTATGGTTTCTCCGTATAGAAATCAAAGAGAGAGGTTCAAGAAGGTAGAGAATGTCAAAGAGATATATTTGACGAGCGATAGAATCCGTGATGGAAAAATGGTGGATTGTTATGAACCACCACTAATGTGTTATAGAGAAATAAACACCGATGTTAATTCAGTAGACAAATGCGTGAATGAGGTGTTAGAATACATGGACGAGAAAGACAATCAGTAATTTTCAATATGAACGACATTAAAGTAAGTAAAAACATCACAATCACCATCAAAGATCAAACCTTTATTTTGAGTGATCAGGAGGCAACTGAATTGTTTAATAAACTAAAAGATGCTGGTGTGAACGATCATACGATTAAATATCCGATGTATCCTGGACCTCATACAGATTGTCCTACATGGCCTACGCCATTTGTTCCATCGACGCCGTATCCTAGTACGCCTGTTTGGTGTACTATAGAAACTACCAACAAAACTAAGTTATGAATGATAAAATAAACTACTGTTTGGCTGAGACGCACAAGCATGTTCGTAAGGTTCAGCACAACCTCAATTTGTTTGTTGCTGATTTGATTCATCGTGGAGAGAATCATGACAACAGCAAGTTTGAAGAGCCTGAACTGAGTATTTTTGCTGAAAATACTTCTAAGTTGGGACAGACGGTATATGGTAGTTCTGAGTATAAACAGTTGTTGGTTGAAGTGAAACCGGCAATTGATCATCATTATAGCAAGAACCGGCATCATCCCGAGCATTGGCCCAATGGAGTTGAGGACATGACTCTTGTGGATTTGATTGAAATGTTGGCGGACTGGAAAGCTGCTACTGAGCGAAACAAGGATGGCAATATTCGTAAGAGCATTGAAATCAATAGTGGCAAGTACAATATGAGTCCACAGTTGAGGACCATATTTGAAAACACGGTGAGAGAGTATTTTAAGGAGTAATGTCATGAAAAAATATATTGAAACTTTCAAATATCGTCGGATGATTGAAACATATCATTCTTTATTGAACAATGAGTTGAAACAATTTGATGAATCAAAACAGTATTTGGAGTTCAAATGTAGCAACAATCAATGTGATGTGTGTAATTATTCATCACACTTCTCTTTGGCAATTTGTTCTCTTAGATATAGACCAAACTCTGGTTGTTTCAAATGTGGCAGCAAAATAAACGTGTCCATAAAAACGAATCAGAATAATGAATATGAAAAAATTATATTTCAATGAAGACATGGTATAGAGCAGTTTGTGACGAACACAAATCAATGATTGATTGTTTTTGCAACAATCCACTGACCACCGCACACTATTTGGGTAACAAAAATGAAGATATACATCAATGGTTCAGTTTGCATTATAGTTGCAAATTACGTATGATTCACTTTGATGAGGACATTGAAGAATGTTGGAACAAAGGATACGAAGATATATTCTTTGATCCAATTATAAAGAAAAAGAGTTGATATGAAAACTGTTTCTTCCATATATCACCGAGTTCTACGTGACTCACATCAAAGGCACCTATGACGCTGATACCTACATGATTCCATTTGAACATCTTTATAATAAACAAGAAGTGATAAAAGAATTTGACGGTCATCGTGTTGTCAAGTACACTAAGTGATATGACCGCACAACAAATATCATTAAAAATGAAACAAGAACTGCCAATGCTTGTTCAACCATCACAAACTGACAAAGCTATTGTTGAACTTTATGAGGACGCTTTGCATTTGGCTATGTGTATTGATCCATTTGACACTTCATTAGAAACATATAATATTTTGCGTAAATATATTCCAGAATATCCTGAGGAACATCCGATGGATAAATAATATAAATAATATGTACAAACACTATCAATCAGTTTTAGACGCCGGTATTGAAAATGCCCCATTGGATGAACAATATGTTGCCGTTCAAGTGAGTAGTGGTCATATGAGTATATTCTATGAATACTACACTA
>Ga0181350_1000353_pt1 | contig 13522 bp, 4 predicted proteins | sample Su13VDMM110DCMD_FD_130105 | JGI IMG/M metagenome (GOLD analysis project Ga0181350, IMG submission 130105) | Freshwater viral communities from Lake Michigan, USA - Su13.VD.MM110.DCM.D | ecosystem: Environmental > Aquatic > Freshwater > Lake | place: USA: Michigan | collected 2013-07-16
AGGTGGAATTATTTCAACAACTGGAACCATAGGTATATCAGCAGCAACAAATCTTGTTGATGGTTACATAACTAAAGAAGCCTTTGTTACATTTACTAATAAAGAAAACTCTGTAAACAAACAGAACTCATTAGCTATAGATGGTACAGGAACCAAATTCCCTACAGTTGACGCAGTAAATTTGGGTATAACTAATTCAAACTATTGGACAAAAACAGGTAATGATATAAAGAATAATAATACTGGAAATACTAGTTTTGGAAATGGAGTATCTTATGTAGATGCAAATGGAAATTTTTATGGAAACTATTTTTATCCTAACACCATTCAAGGAGGTAGATTTATTAACTTAAGTCAAATAAGTAGTTCATCAGCTCTTATAAAATATAATGGTGATTATTCATTTACTTACGATGATAGAACATTAGTAGATAGAGGGTATGTAAATAATAGACTAGTAGTTGAAACAGCAGTACCATACTCACTAACAAATGCAGATAGTGGAGGGATAGTTATATTCACAATATCTACAACATTAACAGTACCAACAGTATCACTTGCTGATGGATTTGAATGTACATTTGTAACATTAGCTGATGTAACATTAACTGTTGTTTCTACAGGTAATACATTAAACAATGCACCAAACCCTACTGGAAGTAATGTATTACCACCAAAATCAAGTTTTACATTAAAGAGAATGATAGCTGCAAACACATTCATAGCAACAGGAAACCTATAATTATGAATAACTTAGCATTCCAAATATACGGAACAAAAAAAGCAGCTCCCTTTCAATCTGTTTGGGATACAAGAAATATGGCTTTAGGAGTTGAAACTGCTAATAGAACAGCATCCTCTTTACCTTCTGATTGGGCACTTGCACCTGGTGGAACAAATCTATTAACAGGTGGATACACTCACAATGGTTCAGGTTCAAATAATTTATCATTTGTATATGGTAATGGTGCATTTCAGAATTATCAAATAGAATGTAGACTTTCAGCAGGTTCAACAGGTTCAGTTGTAATTAACTTGGGAAATGTGTCTAGTGCTTCGTTATTTAATTCTAGTACTACAATAATCCTAACTCCAACAGCTGGTGGAGGTACACTATCAATTACACCAGTAAATTTTGTTGGAACTGTATCACTAAGTGTAAAACAGAGTTCCTCAGCTGCTAATCAAATACAACTACCAATAACTAGTATTCCTGTTGGAAAGTCAATATGGATAGACTGGGGTGATGGTCAGTATAGCACTGCAAATAGTGGTAATGTTGCTGCAAATAGATTACATACATATACAACAGCAGGAGAGTATCCAGTAAGGGTATTTGGAGATGATTTTAGTTTTGGATTTGGGTCTACTACAACTATTAATGATAGATTAAAAATAAAGTCTATATCTAGTTGGGGCAAATTAAAAATGGGGTCAGCTTCTTTTAATGGATGTTCTAATATGACCATGTCTGGAATAACTGATATTCCTGATTTAACTGGAGTGACTAGTTTATCAAGTGCATTTACAGGATGTTTATTACTAACTACTGTTGGTAGAATAAATGAATGGAATATGACTAGTATTCTTACTACTGCTTCTATGTTCAGTAGTGCAACATCATTTAATCAGTCTTTAAGTAGTTGGGAAAGAGCTGGTTCTACATTGGCTAATGTGACTGATATGCAGAGTATGTTTAGTGGAGCTACTGTATTTAATGGTAATTTAAGTGGGTGGGACTTATCTAAAGTGAGAACATTTAATGGAATGTTTCAAGAAGCTAAAGCATTTAATAATGGTGCAGTAGCTGGAGCAGGTGGTACAATGCCTTGGACTATAAACACCACAACTTCTGTTAGAATGGATAGTATGTTCTATAACCATTATAGTTTTAATCAAGACATTGGAAGTTGGAATGTGAGTAAGGTGACTAATTTTAATTCATTCTTATATCACGATAATGGCCCTCAAACCAATACATTTAATAATGGATATTCAGATAGTATAAAGAATTGGAATGTAAGTGCTTGTACTGTTTTTAATAATATGTTTGTAAGATGTAGATTTAATCAACCTGTTCATTTATGGGATGTGAGTAAAGCTATAAGTATGGATGGTATGTTTAATGGATGTACATCATTTAATAATGGATATGCATCTGGAACAGCTAATCAATTACCATGGAATATAAACACTGAGTCTAATGTTAATATGTCAAATATATTTAATGGATGTACAGCATTCAACTCTAACTTAGGGACAGGAACAACACCATGGAATGTTAGTAAGGTGACATCATTTGCAGGTATATTTAGTGGAGCATCTAAGTTTAATAATGGAGATGAAACTACTCAATCTAAAATAAATGATTGGGCTATAAACACTGAGTCTAATGTTAGTATGGCTAGTATGTTTAGTAGTGCAACAGCATTTAATAGAAATATTGGTAGTTGGAATGTGAGTAACGTGACTGCTATGAACAACATGTTTTATCAAGCTTATTTATTCAATCAACCAGTAGGCAATTGGAATGTTAGCAATGTAACTACTATGGGTGGTACATTTGCCAGTGCTAGATTATTTAACCAAGACATTAGTAAATGGAATGTTGGAAAAGTTACTGTTTTTACATATATGTTCTATGGTAATGCAAATACAATGTCATTTAATAATGGTAGCAATTTAGATATAAATCCTGTAACTGGGTTACAGGGAATAGATGGTTGGAACATAAATACATCACCTACAGCTTCAGTTTCAATGGAAGGAATGTTTATTGGTACTAACCAACAACATCCATTTAACAGACCTATTGGGTCTTGGAATGTAAGTAGAGTGACTACTATGGGAAGTATGTTTAGTAGTTGCTCATTTAATCAACCTTTAGCAAATTGGGAAAGAGTTGATTCAACATTAGCAAATGTTACTAATATGAATACAATGTTTCAAAGTACGCAATCATTTAATCAAGATATAAGCTCTTGGAATGTGAGTAATGTTACTAATATGCAAGGTATGTTTTATTCTGCTGCTGCCTTTAATCAAGACATTAGTAAATGGAATGTGAGTAAAGTGACTAATATGGCTGAAATGTTTAGAGGAACAATAGCATTTACTAATGGTGGTAATTCAGACACTAATCCCATTACTTCAAGAACTGGTATAAACGGTTGGAACACTTCTGAAGTTACTAACATGAATAGTATGTTTTCTAGTTCTCTTTTTAATCAGATAATAAATAGTTGGAATGTATCTAAAGTTAATAACTTTGGAGGAATGTTTGGTACAAAACAATACACTCAACCATTAAACTTATGGAATATTGGTGGAGATTCTTCAGTAACAACAATAAATATGGCTTCAATGTTTTTACGAAATGGTTCTTTTAATCAAGACATAAGTATGTGGAGTGTATCTAAAGTGACTAATATGTCTAATATGTTTTACAATGACACTACACCAGCTAGTACCTTTAACCAACCTATTGGTTCTTGGGACGTAAGTAATGTGACTAATATGTCTGCTATGTTTTATAATGCTTTTGCCTTTAATCAACCTATTGGGGATTGGAATGTGAGTAAAGTGACTAACTTTGCTAGTTTTATGACAGGTAAAACACCTGCTAATTTCTCAAAAGAAAATCTAGACGCAATATATAATGGGTGGATAGTAAATGGTGTACAACCAAACATATCATCACCACTTGCAACAAACATAAGTTTTGGAGGAGCTAAGTATACAGCAGATTCAACTATAAAAAGAGAAGAACTAATAGCAGCACCAAATAATTGGAGAATAGTAGATGGAGGAATAACAACAATATAATAAAAATCAAACAAATTAATAATAATTAAATATAAACATCATGAACAATCAAATTCTTTACGCAATTAAAAACTTAGAACAAAGAGTAGTAGACCTCTATTCTAAAATAAAAAACATAAATGTATCTTCAGCAGGAAACTTACAAGCAGTCACAACTCAAGGTAGTACAACTACAAATGATATTGAGTTTAATGATGGAGCTAAAATTCTTTTTGATAATGGCTCAAGATTACAAAAAGGAACTAATAATAGTGAAACTGGGGGTAATGGAGGTATTGCTCAAGTATGTTCAATAGACTATGAGTTAAAGTGGGAAGCAGGAAGGTTGTATACTATGCAACAAGATGGATTTACTATTAGAGAGGTGAGTCATAACTTTACACTTACTCCAGGAGTTAATGATGATACTACTAGAGGATTTACAACTGATAGTAGATGGATATTAGATAACGGAAATATTTATCTATGTACTGATAATACAGAAGGGGCTGCTATTTGGGAATTAATATATACAATTCCTAAATATAAAGTGTACACAGCTTTGTTATCACAAACTGATGAGGAAGATCCTGAACCTACAGTATTAGAAAATACATTAGGAGGAACAGTTGTTTGGACTAGAGACAGTGTTGGTAATTATATAGGAACTTTAAATGGTGCGTTTCCTGCAGATAAAACCGTATGCTTTTATACACATGATGGTCTTATTGGTGATACAGGATATGGTAGTTTAGTAAGAAAAGATTCTAATAGAGTATGGATGACTTTTAATGATGGCACTGGTACCTATATAGATACAGGAGGGCAATCAGATTCAATAGAAATAAGAGTATACAATTAAATAAATAATCATGCAAGATAGATTTCAATATGTTACAGTAGACACTATTCTATCTAAATATCTTAGAGATTTTAGAGGAGTAGAACTTAATGAAGATGAGGCTATTGAATGGATAGGAGAGGCATTAGGATTTATGCAAATGTCTTCAGCTTCTGAAGAAGGTATTGCCTTTCTTGAAGTCAGAAACTTTCAAGCAGCCTTACCTAATGGATTACATTATATTATTCAAGTTGCCAAGAATAATGCTTGGTCTCCTACTGATGTTGCATCTTGCACACCACAAGTTATTGCTGAAGAGTTAGTACCTATTACTTCTCCAGATTCTTCTTGTGGAGGTTGGACAGAAGATTTAGTGGCTGTAGATTGCCAAGGAGAATTAATTGGAGATCAAGAAATAGGTTATTACAGACCTTATTTTGATTTACAATATGAATACTTAGGTTGGGTTCATTCTAAAGCTTACAGAACAAAGTTTACACCTGTTAGATTAGCTAACCATACTTTCTTTAATACTTTAGTTTGTCAGACAGAAGAAAATACTGGACTATATAGTGAGAACACTGCTAGTGCTACTGATGAGTATACTATAGTTGGGGACCAACTTAGATTTAGTTTCAAAGAAGGGTATGTGGCAGTAGCTTATTTAAGACAAAGAGTAGATCAAGAAACAGGTTATCCTATGGTTCCTGATGATGAATCTGCTAAAGCTGCTATTACTTATTACTTAGGTTGGAAGACTAAAGAAAGAGAAGCTTGGAATCACAGAGAAGGGGCTATGCAAATAGCTCAAGTAGCTGAAGCAAGATGGTTAAAGTATATCAAACAGTTTAAGAACAAAGCTAAAATGCCTTGGGGAACTGATGAGTATGAAGACCTTATGGAAGGTAGTAATTACTTATTACCAAGAAGAAAAAGATACTATGGTTTCTTTGGAAAACTTGGACAAGCAGAAGATAGAATCTTTAATGATCCTAACTTTACAAATAAATATAGATATACATCAGGTAACTCATCTTATATGAGATAATTATGGCTAAAGAAAAACAACAAGGAGGAGTTAGTGTAAACATTCCTGGAGGATTAAATACAGATTCCTCTTTAGTAAATCAACCTGAAGGAACAACTAGATTTGTTCTTACAGGAGTAAATGAAACTAAAGAAGGAGACTATGGTTTTATTGCAAATGAAGAGTCTAATCAAGAGTGTTATTCTATTCCTACTATAGGAGGCACTCCTTATATTCCTATAGGTAAGGTTTATATAGGAGATGAAAAAAATGCAATATTTTTAGCTCACCCTAGTGGTAGTTCTATTATAGCAATCTTAGATAAAGAGTGTGCTTTAACTATTGTAGTGGATGATAGTGATATAAATCAAATTGAAAAGTTAGGTTTTAAAGTTACTGAACAAATTGATGCTACCTTCAGATTAAGAAGAGGTTGTGAAAGAGTAATTTATTGGGTTGACCCAAAACCTAGAATATTTATTATTGATAAGCCTGAAGAGTTTCAAAATCCTTCTACAGGAAAGTGGGAGATTTCTAAATTTAACTTGTTTAAAACATATAAGAAAATCCCAGTCATAGTTGATATTACAGTTATAGATGGAGGAGGGACTTTGGCTCCAGGTTCCTATAATTTTTCTATTCAGTACCTTGATGAAGACTTTAATCCTACAGAGTTTGTAACTAGTACTGAAACTATTTCAATTTATAATATAGCTTCTACTAGGACTTACAGAGACAAGAGAGGAGCAACTATGGAAAAAAATGGTACTTACTTAAATTTTGAAAACAGTAATAAAGCTATAAAAATAGAAATTGATAAAAACAGTTTAGACACTACTTTTCCTTTTTATAGATTAGCTATTACTGAAGCTAATACAGGAAGTGGACTAATAAGTGATACTAAATATACTACTGAACTTTCTACTAAAAATAATGTTTTTTATTATACAGGGACTAATTATGAAAGCACAGGTACTCAAGCAGAGGTTACCATGTTTAATAATATTATTGAAAAAGCCCAAAGTATAGAACAAATTGAAAACAGATTAATACTTGGAGATGTAGAAGGTAAACAAATAAATTATTGCAGACTTCAAAAATATGCAAGTCAAATAAATGCAGATTTAATTACTAAAACTGTAATAATTTCTGAGGATGATAATGGTAATGCTAAAGACCCTTCAGCTCACTTTAATGGTATTGGTTATATGCCAGGAGAAATTTATTCTTTTGGTATTGTCTATATTTTAGCAGATAATACAACTACTCCTGTTTTTCATATACCTGGTAAAAGTCCTGACTACCCTTTAGATAAAATGTTCTCTACAGGAGAAAAGATTTATCCTATGAGTAATGTGGATAATGAATGTGTAGAGACAGAGTATACTGATAACAACAGTTGTGATATAGATGGTTATTGGGGAATAGACTCTAAAGGAGATATTTTAAATGGAGGTCATGTAAGACACCACAGATTTCCTTTAAGGACAGATTATAATATTCCTTTTGTCACTGAAATTTCACCAAATGATGTTACAAGTTTTGTAAAAAATATAAGAACTGTTGTTACTCCTTCTGCATCCCCAGTAAGAGTACCATCAGTTTGTGCAACAGGAGCAACAAATTGTACCCCTGTTGCTTCTAATTTTGGTGCACCTTTAGCTGATGGGGCTAGAAGAGAATATACTTATACTTTAACTTACACAGAAGACTCTGCCACAGAGACTATTACAAATGTAATAAACCCTTATGACTATGATGTTATTGTAGGAGAGTCTACTAATATAAATGTAGCATACAATGATACTTCAGGATCTATATTTGGTGAGACTGTACTTATAACTAAACTTGTAGAAAATTTTAAATATGGTACTCTTCCTAACAACACTCCTCCTGATACTAACACTGTTACTTTAACTGGGCCTACTTTAAATGTTGTTTCAGGTATGTATGAGTACACAGGAACTTCCTCTGTGACAAACATGAACTATATATTTACTGTAGGAGTAGGAGTAAGATTAAATGATTCCCCTTTATATTCTAGTGAAGTTTTTGGTATAAATTTTTCTAACATAAATAAACCTTCTTTAGCTGACACTAATGGACAAGAAATTCTAGGGTACTATATAGTAAGAAATGAAAGACAAGAGTCAGATAAAACTATTGTAGATAGTGCAGTATTATTTTCTACAACTAAACAAAAGAATTTTGTAGCACAAGGTTTATTGTTTCCAGAATATGCATCTGGAGATTTAGCTTCTAAAATTAAAAAAGATATTTTAGGAGTAGTGTACCCTGAACATAAGTTTAATGATAAAAAATATGCAGGTTTTAGTAAAATTGTTCATCAAGGAAATTTTAAAAATGTAAATCGTATTAGAAGTAGAACTAAGATTAATGATGTTGCTGATGGTTCAAGTTATGATTCTGGTAATCATAGAGATGGACATGCAGATCATGATGGATTTACTATTCAAATAAAGACTAGAGATAATATAACTCAGTTTATACCTAAAAATGATTTTACTATAAGTACAACAGACATCAAAGAGTTGTACTATCTTGCTGCATTAGAAGACAAATTAACTACAGATAGTGGAGATAAAAGTGTAGACGTATTTAATTTAGCTTGTGACAATAAAATAGCTATTTTACACCTAACTCAAAATTATACTTTTGAAACTATATCAAGTGTTCCTTATGTATATTTATATAGAGAAAATGTTGAACCTTATTCTAATTTTAGATTAACTCCTTATTATAAAGAAAGTAGAAACCCTGAAACTTTTAATAATCAGAATACTAGTACTACTGCTATTTGGAATGGAGACACTTACATAAGTCCTTTAAGGTATGTAAACAGTATCTACTATGACACTAGAACAAAAGAAAGAGCAGTTAAGAGTTCATTTTGGAGTTTTCTAGGGGCAGTACTTTTATTTGTTGCTGCTGTAGTAATAACTGTTTTTTCTCTTGGAGCAGGAGTTCCTTTATTAATTGCAGCAGGAGGATTAGTTGTTGCAGGAGCTGTAGTAGGTTTGTCAACTACTTTGTTTATTTCAGGACTTAAACAAGATGCTTGGAATAAAGCTTACAATATTCTTTATAAACAAGGACTTAGAGAAACTATTAAAGATAACTATGTGCAATATGATGTAGACCCAGTTACAGGATATCAAAGAGGATTTGAAAGAAATCCAGAAGATGATGAAATTCAGTGGTTAGGGGATTGTGTTAATTTGTGGTTTGAGTCTACAATTAATATGGGATTAAGACATGGGGCTTCAGATAATACTCCTGATTTTTTAGATGCCCCAGGATTAATAGAATCAGGTACTGCAGTTGGAGAATGGGAATGGGGGTATTTTGGTGTAGTTTCAGTGGGAAGTTCAGAAATTGAACCTACAAATGCTCTAGATTTTCATATGCTTAAAAAACTAACTTATTTAGATGTAAACAGAAAAGGAGGAAGAGCTTATTTTGGAATAGCTGCTGCAGAACTTTATGCACTTAATCTAGATTATAAAAGAAGAAACCGACAAAAAGCATATAATCACTTAGGTTTAGAATATGATTGTTGCTCAGATTGTGTAGAGACTTTTCCTCATAGATGGCATTGGTCAGAACAAGCTTTTCAAGAAGAAGTTACAGACAATTTTAGAATGTTTTTACCTAATAACTACAAAGATCTTGAAGCTGAGACAGGAAGAATAACTGATATATTTAGAATACAAAATAATCTTTATATCCATTCTGAAGAAGGGTTATGGCATTGTCCTCAGACTTTTCAAGAAAGGGTCACTTCTGATATTATCTCTTTTATTGGTACAGGAGAATACTTCTCAGTTCCTCCTAGAAAGATTGTAGATGATGCAAATTCTTCTGCTGGAAATATTCATAAGTGGGCAAGAACTAAAACTAAGTTTGGAGTTTTCTTCCCTTCTTGGAAAGAGAAGAAATGGTATCTATTTAATGGGCAGCAACTAGAACCTGTAAGTGATAAAGGTAATGGCAATTATTTTAAAACTCACATGGAGTTTTTACTCAATGACCAATACTATAACACTAATCTTGTAAACTATCCTTATAGAAATAACCCTTCAAATCCAATAGGAGTAGGGTTTCTTTCTACTTATGATACTAATAAAGAAAGACTTATTATTACAAAGAAAGATTATCAAGTTAATAATTTACCTGCAGGATCTTATGAAATATGTACTGAAGGTGGAAACACTATTATTTTTTCTAATATGTCCGATATTATTGCAGATAGACTTGTAGATGGGTGGAGATATATTGGGATAGAGAATTGTAAAATGAAGTTTGAAAAAACTATATATCAAACTAGAACTGTTTTAGCTAATGAATTTACTTCTGTAATCAATGATACTAAAGTATTTGTATTCTATGATGGAACTGGTTCTTTTAGTAATACTGATAGAGCTAATCTTAGAGCTGCTATGATTTTATGGTATAAATCTATAAAACCTAATGAAGTATTAGATGCAAATGGAGAAAATGAAAATTTTAAACATTATACTTTAAAAAATGAAAGATGGTTAAGTACTCCAGGACTTATACAATCTGTGTATGGATATACAGGAAAAAGTCTATGTATTACTTTTGTAAATGAGACTTATGATGCTTATCATGGTAACACTGCTATTACAACTACAGTGCAAAATCCTACAGCAACTTATACTCAGGATTATAATGCTTTTATAAATTTAAACTTTGAAAATTTTATAGGTATAAATTATCCTATAGTAACTAATAATAGTTATTTAACCCAAGCTAAACAATTTTTACAACACTCTTTAGCTGCTATTAAAGGTATTGATTTTACTTTAGCACAAGTAGATGCTTTAGAAGTTAACTCTATTTTTTCAAATGCAGAGTGGACAACTTTAAAATCTTCTCTACTTACTAATCCTTATAAGACCTTACTTGATGGAGATGGAGATGCAGGATTAGAAAAACATAATTGGGTAGTTAAATCTAATAGAAATAACAAAGGAACTGATTCTACACCAGAATGTCCAGCAACAGGAGATGTAATTTCTCCTTGTCAATTAAGTATAGACTTAAATGCTATTCTTGCAAATCAAGAGACTACTGAGGAAGTAGAAGTAACTGAACAATACCCAGTTATTACTATAGAGTATGAAGAAGGAGAAGTATTTGTACCTCAAAAATTAAATAATGGATATACTATGTCTTACTCTTTAAAGAAACAAGAGTGGGTAAGTTGGCATCCTTATATTCCTAGTTTCTATATGCATGTACAAGAAAAGTTTTATTCTTGGCCACAAGGAGGAACTAGTTTGTATAAACATAATAGACCTAATCATTATCAGACTTTCTATGGTATAAGATATCCTTTTATTGTAGAGTATGTAGATAATCCAAGTGCTATGACAACTAAAGTATGGGATAGTTTATTATTCCAAACTGAAGCTAAGAAATTTGACACTGCTTCTGAAGAGTACTTAGATCAAAGGTATGTAACTTTTAATAAGGTACTTTTCTACAATACTCAACAGATTAGTGGTATTCTTAATTTAGTACCTAAACAAGATAGTAGTGTAAATTACTTGTTACAACAAACAACAAATAATCTAACTCAAGCCACTGTAGATAGAAATGAAAGAGATTGGACTATGAATAATTTAAGAGATATAAGAGATAATTATACTGTCCCTATGTTCTTAAAAAACATCTCTGCTCTTCAAAGTAATTACTATATAGATAAGATAGTTAATCCTGCTTCTATTAACTTTAATAAAGATTGGACTCAACTTGAAAGTTTTAGAGACAAGTTCTTGGTTGTAAGATTGATATTTGATAACTTTGCTGATACAAGATTAATCTTTAATTTTTCAACTCTTCAAAGAACTAAATCAGAAAGATAAAGATTAACCTTTAATAAACTAAAGAAAGATGTTACAACCTAAGAAATCAAGGTCACAACAATTAGATACAAATCCTAATAGATTACCTAATGAGAGTAAGGAAAACTATAACTCTAGGGTAAAGTATAATGATTGGAGAATAGCTCAAAAAAGAAATCCTGTACAAAAACAATTTGATAAGATTTCTAAAGATCAAGAGCAAGATCCTAATTTTTTTACTAGGTCTATTAGACAAGTTTTAAGTTCTCCTGTTCATCTAGCTTCTGACATTGCTACTTATATGGACTTAAACAATGCAGATCAATATAAAAGTAAAGATTTAAAAAAAAGAGAAGGATTAAAAACTGTAAATCATGCTATAGATGCTTTAAGTCTTCTTTTTCCTTTTGAAGGTAAAGGGATAACTGCAAAAAAGGGGTTTGCTCTTGAGAAGGCTCCTGCTGTTGTAGAACCTATTTTTAATCAGCTTTTAAAGTATTTAGGAAAAGAAAGTGTAGGTCAAAAAGTTCAAGAAGAAGTTACAGATAAAGTTGATGAAAAAATTACTGATAACCCTAAAGCACTAGCTTTTGGAACTAACCAAGAAGGAATTATGAAAAAAAGAATGAACCCTATAAAAAAGTATGCTAATGGCACTAATACTCAAGGTGTTGGTCCTAATAACTATATTCAATCTCCTGCTGAAGTGATGAATGATTATAATATTATGTTAGCAAAAATTGATAAAGAGGTTGCCAATGACCCTAGAATTCCTATTGCTGCTATGGTTGGAGGACTTGCTCAACAAGCTATTAGTTTTGCAGGAGCAGGGGGTTTCAAAAAAACCCCAGGTGCAACTCCAGATATAAATGCAGTTAATGATGCAGGAGTTTTAGCAGCTAATGGAATGAATAATGTCAACTCTAATGTTGAAGTTGAAGGAGGAGAAATGTATGAAACTCCCCAAGGAGAGACAGGAGAGTTTCAAGGACCAAGTCATGAGCAAGGAGGTATTCCATTAGAAGTAGGAGAAGATGTTGAAGAAGGAACTAAGATATATTCTGATAGACTTAAGGTAGGTAAAGAAACTTTAGCTGAAAGAAAAGAAGCCAGAGAGAGAAAAATTGCTAACCTTGAGAAAGTTGCTTCTCAACCTTTAATTGATGCTGCTCTTAAGAATGCTACTCAAAGAAAAATGATGGCTATTCAAAAAGAAGAAGCAGCTGACTTACAGTTTCAAGAACAAGTAAACAATATGCAGGCTATGGCTGATACTATGGTAAAAGCATTTGGTACTAGTATGGCAGGGTTACAAGCAAATCCTATGGAATATGGTCATGGTTCAGGAATGACAGGAGTAACTAAATATGTTGGAGGTACTAACTATCTTACTGACCCTGATCCTGTTAATGATTGGATATATCAAGAAGGTGATGCAAATCTAAATGGTTATACTGATATGATAGAAGATTATGTTAATTATACTCCTGGAGAAGATGTGGGTATTCCTAAAGGTTATTTTAAAAACCAAGGACAAGATATACCTTCTACTATAGATTTGAAAGCACCTAATTTAAAACAACTAGTAAAAAATACTGTAGGTGAAACTGCAGATCCTTTTTCACCAGATGGAACTGCAGGAGGGATGTTTTCTAATTTTGCAGAAGATTTTAAAACATCTAATCCAGAGATGTTTAAAAATTCTATACCAGAGTCAATAGGTTATACACCTAACCTTGTCCCTGAAGGGACTGAGACTATGACTAAAGTTAATCCTGAAGGAACTATGTTTAGTAGAGGTCTTGAAAAAGGATTAGGTGCAATAGATAAAATGGGAGGAATGCCAGGTATAGGAGATCTTACTAGTCTTTTTGGAAATTATCTTGGAGCAACTGCAGGACTTAAGAATGCTGCTGAATCTAGGAGTACTGATATAACTCACACCAATGTTTATAAAAA
>Ga0181350_1000354_pt1 | contig 13518 bp, 2 predicted proteins | sample Su13VDMM110DCMD_FD_130105 | JGI IMG/M metagenome (GOLD analysis project Ga0181350, IMG submission 130105) | Freshwater viral communities from Lake Michigan, USA - Su13.VD.MM110.DCM.D | ecosystem: Environmental > Aquatic > Freshwater > Lake | place: USA: Michigan | collected 2013-07-16
ACATGCAAAAAGTGTGGTTGGAAATGGGATGCTGCAGATGGTGGTAATGATATTACTACATGTCATAAATGTGGTGGTAAAGGATTAATGAATGCACAACAAGGTGGTGGACTTAATAAGTTTCAAGAAGGTGGTTCAAATGATTGTGGTGAATTTATGGTATGGGATGATGAAACACAACAATGTGTTAAAAATACTATACAACCTGTAGACCAAGTTCGCATGACTCCGTATACACCATATCAAGTTGCTTATGATGAAATGCATCCGCGAGAAAGAGAAATAATACAAAAGAAAGCTGAATATCTTAACAAACATAAAGGTTTAAATAGAAGAGCTGGTGTTAATCAAGATAATTTTCCAGAAAAAGTACTTAGAAATATTGAAAACAAAATAGATTATGAAAGAAATAATTATGTTATTGATCAATATGCTAAAGCTAGAGGATTTAATCCAAGTAAACATGTTGACTTAGTTGAGAACATGGCAGAAAAAGGACGTGGTAGTTATGACATGGCTCAAAATTCTAAATATGGTTCTAAACTAAAACCTTCATTATGGTCTAGAACCTTAGCAGGAGCACAAGAACTTGGTAACTTTTTAGTCAAGCAATTACCTGGAGAACAAGGGGATGTCTTTAAATATAAAGTTCCTGGACTTTCAAAAAAAGAAGCAAAAGAAATTGCAAACTCTAAAACTGGCGCATTAGAAACTTTTGCAGTAGGAACTTTACCAGGACAAGCAATTGCTAATGCTGTTTTAGAACATGGTAAAACAATTACTGGAGGAACTGGAGCAGATTATAAAACAAAAGATATTCCTAATGTATTATCAGGTGAATATATGCCGGGTGTTGATGATGGTATTGCTACTGTTCTAAATCCTTTGACATATACAGGTTTGACTACTGGACTTATTGGCGCTCCAAAAATTGCTGCAAGTGTTTTAAATATGTCTAAAGGCGCTAAAAATTTAGTTAAAGGAGCCACTAATTATGGTAATGATATTATACAAACATCTAAACAAGCTGGTAAATTAGAACTTCCTAAATATAGTAATACATACAGAGTAGAACATGCAGGCTTTAATGCTCCATCAAGTGCTGATAATTTAACAGGAAGATGGTTTGCAAATAATCCTAAAGAAGCTCAATTTTATGCATCTAAATTAAAAGATCCAGTAACAGGAGATGTTATTCCTTTTGGTCAAAAAAGCCCTGTAAGAATTATGAGAGAAAGACTTCCTGAATATAAAATTAAAGAGCAGTTTGGAGCAGGAATGCCTGAAGAAGCAAGAACAATGAGTATGGGTAGAGGTGATTTTACAGATGCAGGTTTAGATGATTTATTAGGTTCTGGAGCAGGTGATAGATTTACTAAAGGTAAATACATAGATTCAGATTATAATGCAATGGAAAGTGCACCATTTTTATTTAGACAGGAAGAAGGTATTTTAGGTGCTAATAGAGTTAATCAATTAAGAGCCGGAACTAATCAAGGTAGATTTTCAAGTGGTAATACTAGTACTTTAAATAATCAATTAGATGCTATAAATCATTTATTAAATGAACAAAAAATTATAGATAGTCAATCAATAATAAAAAAATTCTTGCCTTTTAAAGATGGTGGATCTCTTGATAAGTTTGTAGGAGGTGGTTTAAATGATTGTCCTGGAGGTGCTAAATGGGATGAAGAATTACAAGGCTGTTTTTGTGTTGATGGTAAGGTATGGGAGGCAGAAGAACAAAGATGTGTTAAAGTACAAGCTTTTCCTACTCTCAGTATGAATCAATATACACCCTATATTAATGCATGGGAGGAAATGCATCCAGAACAAGATGAAATGTCACAAAAGAAATATGAATATATTCAAAAAGCTCCAGGTTTAAATAGAGCATTGGGTGTTACTAAAGATAATATTAATGAAAAAGTACTTAGAAATATTGCTAGGGAAGTAGAAAGAGAAAGAAATAATTATGTTATTACCCAATTTGCTAAAGATAATGGATTTAATCCAAATGATCATGTTCAATTAGTTGAGAACATAGCAGAAAGAGGACCTTTTGGTTATGATATGGCTCAAAATTCTAAATATGGTTCTAAACTAAAACCTTCATTATGGGCTAGATCATTAGCAGGAGCACAAGAACTTGGTAACTTTTTAGTTAAACAATTACCTGGAGAACAAGGAGATGTGTTTAAGAAACAAATAAAAGGTTTAAGCAAAAAAGAACAAAAAGAAATTGCAAACTCTAAAACTGGCGCATTAGAATCCCTTTCAATAGGACTTTTACCAGGACAAGTTATTGCTAATCAAGTTGCTAAATATGTTAAACCAATTTTTGGAGGAACTGGAGCAGATGCTAGAGACCAAGAAGATACACCTAATGTATTATCAGGTCAATATATTCCAGGTGTAGATGATAGAGCGGCAACTCTTCTAAATCCTTTTACATATACAGGTTTGACTTCGGGACTTATTAGTGCTCCAAGTATTTTAAGAACAACTTTACCAGTAGCTAAAAATGTATTTAATAAAACATTAGATGCTGCTGATTATGTAAATAAATTTAATCTTAGTAAAGCTAAAAGTCTTATTTCAACTCCAAAAATAAATTATTTAAATAAACCTAGTGTATTTAAAGATGTGGTTAATAATGCGGAATTAGGACAAGTATTAGCAGTAAATGGTTTAACAAATGCTGTAATAGATTCTAAAGATAATATTTATGACATACTATCTGGAAATACAAATAAAAATACATATAAAGATTTAGCATTTAATGTTCTAAATGCAGGAATAAGTGGTTCTAAATTTTCATCTTTGGCTAATTTAAGAGCAGTTAAAAATTTTAGAAATTCATATGGTTTAACTGAAAGCGGATATAAAGCAGCTACTGGAACTGATAATCTTAAAGATGATTTTTCATTAATAAAAAGTCTTGGTTTATTTAAAAGAAAAGAAGGTGGACCAAATAATAATTATATGTCTAATGGTGGTCTTCATAGGTTTGTAAAAGGAGGCCCAACAGATTGCCCTAAAGATTATGAATGGAATAATAATACACAAAAGTGTGAATTAATTATAGTGCCAGGTGTGCCAATAAATCCTAATGAAAAACCTGTGTCTACTTATCAATTTGAGTCTATGACTCCTGACCAAATATTAACAAGAGACACAGAAAATCTTGCAAAAGAAAAAGAGAATTGGACTGATGATCAATGGGCTGCTTATAATAAAGCTGAAAAAATTAAAGCTGAAGTTGAGGAAAAAGCTAAAGCAACTGCTATTTATAACAAAGCTTTGATAAATGAACCTCAATATGGTGATGAAGCACTAAACTTTGTTAAAGGTTGGCATGATTCACCTATGTATAATCAGATGGTTCTTAATAGTTATAATGGTCAACAAAAAAATGCAGACTATCTTACAAAACTTAGAAAACAAAATATTGCTACTATACCCGGAATAAATATTATGGCTGAATCAGGTACTACTCCTTATGGTTTTAAGCCAGCAGCAGATTCAAATAGCTTAACAGGAGCGATAACAGTGTATCCTGAAGGTTTTGAGTATGGACCTTCTTTATATACACATGAATATATGCACTCATCTGATAGGCCAAGAGAATTATTTGATGTTTCTCATCCATCTTATGCTGATGGCAAATATCCAAATTGGATGCCTTATAGTGATAAAAGATTTCCTGATGAAGATGCAGTGTGGCATGATAGGGTAATACCTAAATCTGATCAAATGTATATTACTACTCATAGAGGTTCTAATTGGAAAGATAATGAAAGATATAAATTAAATATAGGATCGGCAGAACGTACACCTAAAACAGATGAAGAAATTAAACAACAAGTAATAAATTCTGGAATTAGTTTTGATAATCCTAACTTTACAGAAAATTTTGATAATACTAAAAAACAAAATGTTGCAGATGTAAAGTGGTATCAAGATTGGGATAAAAAAAATTGGAAAGAAATGGGTCATAATTATGTTTCTCAACCAACTGAAGTTAGAGCTAGACTTGGTGAAATAAGACTTCAAGCAAAAAAAGAAAATATTTATGATCCTTATACAGAACAAATAACTCCAGAAATATTTCAAAACTATATAAATAAAAAAAGAGAAGATAGTAATTTTGCACCAATGAAACCAATTGATGAACTTAGAAATGAGTTTACAGATGAAGAAATTCTTTACATGCTTCAAAATATATCTAAAAATCCAAACCCACAAAAAGAAGAAGAGGGTGCAGAAGGTGTAATGAAATATGGTGGGGGAATAGAAATGGAACTTACTCCAGAAGAAATAGAAGAATATAGAAGAGGGGGCTTTACAGTAGAAGAAATTTATTAAATTTATAAAGTTTAAATATTAAACTAATTTTTATTATATTATATTATAACTAATGATATGAAAAAGAAAGTAAGAATTTATAAACAAGGTGGTGAAGGAAAATTTATAAATAAAACAGCACAGTTTTTATATAAAGCTCAAGAAGGAGGATCCTATGATCCTGATACTATGGGATATCCTGGTTCAGGTCAACAAAGTCAACAACAGACTCCATTAAATGATAATCAGTTAGCTGCTATTGTCATTAAAGATATTTCAAATAGGGCTCCTAAAGAAGCTATTGTAATGAAATTAGTAACTGTTCATGGTAAAGATCCACTACAAGCAAATCAATTAGTTGATCAAATGTATGTTTACTTAGAAAATGAAAGAGAAAAAGAAAAAGCAAATGCAGAAGATGATGATGAATATGAGAATACAGATGTTGCTCCTGTAGCAGAAACAGCAATGGCTCCCGTTGAAGAAATTGAAGAAGGCTTTTATGGTGATGATCAAAATACTGATATGGCAAATGAAATTGCTATGGAAGATTCAGAAGTAGATGATGATGACAGTGAAATTGAATCAGATATTGTAATGAGACATGGTGGTTTACATAAATCTCAAGATGGTGATATAGTTAATTCAGAATTATGGAATACTGAAAACAATCAAGTTGAATTTCCAGGAATAGAAAGTTATATGCCACAATCTTATGTTGACATGTATGGAAATACTAATGAAAGCATTGCAGCAAGAGCTTGGCAAGAACCTACTGAAACAGAAGAAGTTGTTGAAGATACAAGTTATACTGAACCTGTTGTAGATCCTTCTACATTAAAAAAAGGCGGAACTTATAAAACTAATAAAAGAAATTTTGTTAAATCTATTCTTGGATTAGTTAAAAAACAAATGGGAGGAGAAGAAGAAACATCTTCTAATTCAGCTGATCCAACAGGTCAAGATGTAAGAACTAATAATCTTAATTCTTTCTTAGGTGTATTAAAAAATCAAAGTAAACTTGCTATAGCAGAAGAAGAAGCTAATCAATATTATGATGAGCAACAACAAACTCCTATGGCACAAGAAGGTGGTGATATGGAAAATCCAATGCATCATTTACAACTTTATTCAAATGCAACAAGATCTATTTTTGATGAGCCACAAAACATGGATGTTAGAGCTCAAAATGGTATTGAGGTAGGAACTAATTTTGGAAACTTATCTAATAGACAACAAAGACAATTAGGTAGACTTTATAGAAGTATTGGAAATAATGTATCACAAACTACACCTATATATAATAATAGGGCAGGTGTTCAACTTCCCCAATTAGGAGGCTACAGTGTTGGTCCAATAACTAAATTTGAAGTAACAAGATCTGGTATATTAGGTAATCCAAGAAGATACTCTATGAACTTTGGTCCTAGTACTGGACAAGGTATTGGTAGTGGTGTTGGTTCTACTAAAGCAACAGTAATTAAATCAAACAAAGTAATTGCTGCTAATATTATAAATAATGTTGCTATAAAAGAAGTAGCAACTACTACACCAACTGCTGCAACAACTACAGCAGCAACAACTACAGCAGAAAAACAATCTTCTAATTTTGATCTAAAAAAAGGAATAGAAGCAGATTTATATCCTAATGGTAGACCAGGAGCTAATATAGTTATAAATCCAGTTTCTACAAAATGGCAATCAGATTTAGAAAAAGCTAAAGTAAATGCTGCCTATGCATTAAAATATCAAGCTAATTTATTAACTCCAGATTATATAAAATCTGGTAATGTAGATAATCCAAATACACCAATAGATGAATCTCTTATTTGGAGTAGTACAACATCTCAAGATGATTTTAATGCTGCACATAAAGCATATAAACTTGCTAATAATAACTACGATGTACTTACTCCTGAACAACAGAACATTTTGCAACAAGCTTATTATAAAACTAAAAATAGTAAAGGTGAAGAATTTTCTTCAGCTATAGGATTTGGTTCTCCTGAATATGAAGACAAACTTAATGCTTTACAGAGTGATTTTGATAAACAAGAAGCTGCATATTATGCAGGACAAAAATCTGCTGGATTATCAGATACTCCAATTGACTGGAAAGAAGAATGGTATAAGAATAAAAAAGCATATGGTGGTATAATTAATCAAGTACAACCAGATCAATTTGGTAATCTTCAAAGATTTGTTTATGGTGGAGATGATGAAGAACAAATAGATTATAATAATTCTATAGATACAACAGATCCTTATTTTCAAAGAGGTGGTAGAGTACGTGCTGGACTTGGTAATGCTATGAGATCTTTAGGTCAATTACTTCCTGTAAATTTACCAAGTTATGCTGGTTCTTATGATGAAGTAGGTCAAGCATATGATCCAAATACAGGACAATTAGTAAACCCTGCTGCATTAGGAAATCAGTTAACTGAATATAAAGTAACAAAATCTGGATTAATAAGTGGTAGACCAAAAAGATATACAATGTATTTTAATGGTGCTGAGAAACCTGTTCTTCCTGAGTCTGGATTAAATTCTGATAGTAATTTAAGTAAGGCATTAACAGTAAAAGAAACTAAAGAATTAACTTTACAACAAAGAAATGAATTAGCAAGAAATCCTAATATTAATCAAGGTGGTGATAGATGGTCTAGAAAAGATAGAAGAGTTGAAAATAGAATGATTAGACAAGCTAATAAAAAAGGTTTTGAACTAGAACCTTATGACTTAAATAGATTTACTGATGATGAAGATAAAGAAATAGAACCTGTTGTAGAATATAGAGAGGATTCAGAACGTGAACCAAATAAAGTAAATGCAGTACCTGTTCCTCCAGCTAGTCTTAATGAAGAAGATTATATGGATCAAAGATTTAGAGATGAAGGACTTGAGTTAAATACAAAATCAGTTATTAATAATAAAGTTGATCTTAAATCATCTGTAAAACCAGAAAATGTTAAAACAGTATTAGATAATACAGTTAGTTCTAAACTATCTATAAATCAAGAAGAAGTTAATACAATATTAGATAATATAGATAAGGGATTTGAAGAAAATCCATATGAATTAGATGAATTAGAAAATGAAAATGAAAAATTAACAAGAGTATATGAAGAATTAAGTAACAAATTAAAAACTTTAGAAGGGGCTTCAGAAGTAATGCCAGAAGAAATTTCAGAAAAAATACCAGAAGTAATTCCAGAAGAAGTTCCAGAAGAAGATATTAATGATTATATAACTAATAATAATTTGTCTTTTAATCAACCTACAATGTTAGATACTCAAGATGATATTGTATTAGATGATAATGCTGCAGATTATTATAAAAATTCACTTAATTTAGAAGCAAATGTAGCTCCTCCAGGTCCTATTTCTACAGTTGAAAATGAACCAATTAGAACATATAGACAAATAGAAAATCAAGCTTTTCAAGATTCTTTAACTGATTATACAAATGAATATAATCCATTAAGGGCAGATTTTGATGAACAAAAAGCACAAAAAATAAGAGATTACAATCTTAATTATTTAGAACCTATATCACTTGAAGATGCTTTTGCTAGTTATTATAATCCTTATTTAGAAGAATTAAACAATCAAAAATTAGTAGGTGTTCCTAAAAAAGCAGTATCTAAAGCTACTCCTAAAGCTACTCCTAAAGCAAAACCTAATGTTGCTGTTAAAAATCCTTATCCTAAAGGTAATGTACTGCACACTGTATTTAATACTTTAAGTCCTGAGAAACAAGGATATGTTGTAAGACAAGATACTAAATCAATTACAAGTATAGAAGCTAAAAAAAATAAAGCCATACAATCATTTAAAGCTCTTCCAATAAAGAATGTAGATAAATTAAGGGCTAATAAAGAAAATGCAACTCTTAATAAAATTGCTGGTGCTAATTATTATGACCAATATCTTACTCCAGAAATTACTGCTCTAAGAGAAACAGCTACATATGAAGTAAGTAAAATAAATGCTTTAGTTAAAGATAAAGCTGCTGCAGCTAAAGCTGTTAAGGAACTATATGACCGTAATGAAGCTAAAATAAAAAAATTAAATCATGATTTTTATAAATCAAATGGTTATGCCAGTATAGGTTATAGATTTTTAGATAATCCTAGTACTGCAGATGCTAATAAATTTAGAGTATGGTTGAATAAAACTAATCCTTCTGCAGCTAAAGATTATAATTTAGATACTAAAAGTGGTTTGACAGGTAGGTTTTATGACGCTTATGAAATATATGGACCAAAATATTTATATCAATATCAACTAGGAGGAGCTTTAAATAATTTTTTACCACAAGCACAAAATGGATCTGAAACTTCTATAAACTTTTTTAATCCCACTATTGATGGAAATAATGATTATAATCCAAGTGGAATAAATCCTGGACTAAATGATTTTAATCCAAGTTTTTCTAAGCCGAACTTTAATTTTGATTTTGGAAAGGCTGCAGTGATATCAAATCCTTTTACAAGCACCAAAGAAAATCCTTATGTTAATCCATTAACTGGTAAATCTCCAGCAATAGTAAAGAATGTTGAAACAGGTAAATATGATGAAACTAATAAGAAAGTAAATAAGATAGTAGATAAGAATGATCCTTATGCTCAAGATATAAAAGTAAAAAATCAATTTGAAGTAGACAATGAAGCTTTATTACAAGCAGGTAATGCTGGTGTTGAAGGTGTTCTTGGAGCAATAGATAGAAGACAAAATTTAAAAAGAGAAAGACCAATGTATGATAATCTTTCTGCTGATAATCTTTATGCTGCTAAAACAACTAAAGATAGGGGAGATTATGTTGCATCTGGAAGTGGTACAGGTTTATTTAGACCTGATGAACAAGGACAAGTATGGAATAGTAGATCTAAACAATATGGTGGAGAAAACTATGAACCAGATTACTCATCTATAGAAAATAACATATATGAATCAACATTTCAGAATGGAGGTTTTTATGAGGATGATGAAACATACATGACACAAGACCAAATTGATCAGTACTTAGCAGCTGGTGGAGAAATAGAATACATATAAATTTTATACTATGTTTTATAAAGTAAAAATTAAAAAAATACCTACAGCAAGAGTTGGCATGCAAGTGCAAGGTGCTTTAAGTAATGATACAATGCCTTTTAATGGAAAGGGCACTACACAAATGAATAGTGTACCAGCTCCATCTGTTAAAAAAACTTTACAACCTGTTGCTAGAAAAGATGCAAACTTAGAAGCAGAAAAAGGTGAAACAGTAATTGGTAATATTGATGGCTCTAACATGCCTTCATTATTTAATATAGGTGGTAAAAGACATGTTAATGGTGGAACACCTTTAAATCTTCCAGATGATAGTTTCATTTTTAGTGATACTAAGTCTATGATGATTAAAGATCCTAAGATTTTAAAAATGTTTGGTAAATCTCCTAGAAAAGGTGGTTATACACCAGCTGATTTATCAAAATCCTATGACATGAATAAGTATAGGAAAATTCTTCAAGATAAAAATTCTGATGCTATAGATAAAAGAACAGCAGAAATGATGATTAAGAATTATGTCATTAAATTAGGAGCTTTAGCTTTAGCACAAGAATCTCAAAAAGGATTTCCACAAGGAATTCCAGCTCTTGCTCAACCTTATATGGAAACTAATGGTATAAGTGAAGAAGACTTAATACCACCAGCACCGGAACCAGCTCAAGCTCCAGCTCCTCAACAACAGATGGGACAACAACAGATGCCTGCACCACAAACTATGCCTGATGGTTCTCCTATAGCACAACCACAAACAATGGAGCAGGACATGGCACAAATGCAGCAACCTACACCAAATCAAATGATGCAATGGGGTGGAGTAAGAATGTTAAAAAGAGCACAAGAAGGAATGCAACAACCATCTGAACAAGAAATGGCAATGATGCAACAACAACAAGCTCAACAACAACAACAACCTCAAGCTCAACCTCAACAAGCTGAACAAGGTCAAGAAGATCCAATGCAACAAATGATGCAACAAGTTGAACAAGCACTTCAACAAGGATCAAAACCTGAAGAAGTAGTTGCTCAATTAATGCAGAATCAAGTTCCTCCAGATCAAATAGCACAAATATTTGTTCAATTAGGAATGCCTGAAGAACAGGTACAAGAATTAGTTACTGGTGTTATGCAAGAAATGCAAGGTGGTCAAAAACAACAAATGGATCCAAGACAGCAGCAGCAACAACAAGCTATTTCTGAAGAAGAAATGATGGCTATGCAACAAGAAGATCCACAACAGATGCAACAAGCTTCTATGGCACCTTATGGAATGCAGATGGGTGGTTATACTATGCCTGATTATATGCAATATGGTGGATATTTTCAAGATGGTGGTAGACCGCTTACTACAGCTGAACTTGAAGCTAGAAGAAAAACAGCAACTAATATTAGAAAAGAAAAAGCAGCTCCTACTACAGGTTATACTAAACTTTCTGATGGAACATATGCTAAAGGAACAATCCGTGAAGGTCAAATTGTTTCAAGTTCATTAGGTACTGCTAAACCTGGTAAATCTAAAAGTACAACACCTAGTCCAGCATGGAAGAAAACTATTTGTGATGAATTATCAAAAGGGGTTTCTGTAGAAGAACTTGCTAAACCAGATAAGAATGGTAATAGTCACGGTACAGTAGCTGGACTTACAGCTATGTTTGCTGATTGTATTAAAAAAGGTGAAGCAGTAATAAAAACTGGTACAGAAGATTTTGATATTTTACAAGTAGAAGAAGATTGTCCATGTGTAGATGAGAAAGGTGTTCCAATGAAAAATGCAGATGGTACACCAATGTTTGCTAAAAAAGATGCAAATGGAAAATGTTTACCATGTACAGAAGCTATTACAACTTGTGAATGTAAAGATCCTAAAACAGGTAAAACTTATGATCCAGGAAAAGATATTAAGGGAATCTGTAATGATTGTACAAAAGTAATACCACCTAAAGTACCACCACCACCTGCTAAATGGTGGTTACAAGATACTGTAAATACTATGGGTGCATTTGGAGATTTAGCTAGAGTAAAAAAAGAAATGCCTTGGGAAGCAAGAGTAGATCTTGAAGAACCAAGACCTGTTTTCTTAGATCCTACAAGAGAGTTAGCTGCACAATCTGAACAAGCTAATATAGCTTCACAAGCTACTGGACAATTTGCTGGTGCTCAAGGTCAAGGTGCAAGATTATCTGCAATACAAGGACAAGGAGCTGAAGCAGCTGCTAATACATTATCTAGAATTAATAATGCCAATGTTGGTATAGCAAATCAGTTTGAAGGACAACAAGTTGGTATTAGAAATCAAGAGAACATGTTGAATCAGCAAATGGCTAACAGAGTTTATGATAAAAATGTTATTGCTAATCAGCAATTTGCTAATGCTAAAACAGCTGGAAGAAGTAATTTAAGACAAAGCTATAATACAGGAGTAACAAATAAATGGAAAACAGATGCTCTTAATCAAATGTATCCTAATTATCAAACAGATACAGGTTCAGGAGGAAGAATAACTTACACACCAACTGATAAAACTCTTGATACAAAAGCTGAAGAACAAACAGCACAAGAATTTGCAGATTCAATTGCTGGATATACTCCTGAAATGCAAAAGCTTCTTTTTCAACAAAAGTATGGGAAACAATTTGGTGGACAACAGTTTGAACATGGTGGTTATGTGTATAGTGTTTTCCCTTCAATAACTTTATAAACTTTTAAAATTTATTAAACTTAAAAAATTTTAATATATTTACAATATATACAACAACATAAATTATGGCAACGTATTTACAAGGTGTCACAGACTATATTCCTCAGTTTCAGCCTTTTCAGCCTGACCTGAACTTTTATTCCAATATCATGCAGACTAAACAAAGTCAGTATGATAGCAATTGGAAAGGGTTAAATAAGATGTATAGTGCATATTACAATGCAGATCTTACAAGAGAACCTAATGTTGCAAAAAAAGATAAACATATAAAAGACATTGAATTTAATTTAAAAAGAGTCTCTCAACTAGATCTATCTTTAGAACAAAATCTTACACAAGCAACTCAAGTATTTACTGGATTTTATGAAGATAAAGATCTAATGAAAGATATGGCTTGGACAAAAAATTATAATAGAGAAGTATCAAGAGCTGAATCATTACAAGGTGCTTATGATGATAAACAAAGTGGTCAGTATTGGGCAGATGGTGTGTCAGCATTAAGATATAAAAAAGAAGAATTTAAAGAAGCTTCAGATGCAGATGCATTAAGTTTTCAGAATGTAGAATATACACCATATGTTAATACTATTGAACTAGCTCAGAATATAGCAAAAGAAGCTGGTCTATCTATAGAATCTGTAAAATTTAGTGAAGATGCACAACACAGATGGATAATAAAAACTAAAAATGGTCAACAGTTAGTTGAACCATTAAGTAATTTATTTGAAGCTAGATTAGGAAATGATGCTAAAGTACAAGCAGTATATAAAACACAAGCATATGTAAATAGAAAAGACTATGCTCAATCAAATGCAGCTCAGTTTAATGGTGATAAGAATGTTGCTGAAATGAAATATCTTGAAAATAGTTTCAATACTTTAAAAGCAAGCAATGTTAGAAGAAATACAAAACTAAGAGAAACTTCAGTAGGTTATTCTGACAAAATGAAGGATCTTGAAAAACAAATAAAAGAGGGTAAGGCAAGTCCAGGAGCTAAAGATGCATTAGCTGGATATAAAGAAAATAAAGATATTGTTGATAAAATTTTAGAGAAATCTGATGCAGAAATAAAATTATTAAATGGTGGACAATCTAGCACAAGTACTACTACTACAGGGTTTGTTAATCCTTATGGTGATCTTAATTCCTTAAGATATAAAGTTGATAATGGTGTGGCATCTTCATTAATGAAAAAAGATTTAGATGAAGCTGCAAATATCTTTGCTTATAAAGATATGAAAACAGATATAGATGCAAATCCATATGCTGTTAATGAGCAAAAACATATGTTCAGTATGCAACAAGTAGCTGCAAGAAATGCAGGTATTGCTAATGCAGCCAGAATAAGAAATGAAGGAGAAGCAAATGCTGCTAGAATAAGAAATGCGGGAGAAGCAAAAAATAATATGGATAAAGCTAGA
>Ga0181350_1000357_pt1 | contig 13487 bp, 14 predicted proteins | sample Su13VDMM110DCMD_FD_130105 | JGI IMG/M metagenome (GOLD analysis project Ga0181350, IMG submission 130105) | Freshwater viral communities from Lake Michigan, USA - Su13.VD.MM110.DCM.D | ecosystem: Environmental > Aquatic > Freshwater > Lake | place: USA: Michigan | collected 2013-07-16
GCAAACCCGCTGACCAAGGCACTCAAACAAAGCCACCGGGCATCGCTTGTGGAAAAGCGCACATGGGTGGGGCTGACGGATAAGGAAATTAAATCCCTGCCAAGTTGGTGGCCTAGTTACGAAGACGCCCCGGCTTTGATTCAATTAGTTAAAGATGTAGAAGCCAAGTTGCGGGAGAAGAACGATGGAGTTTGAGTGCCCCCGGTGCGGTCATTGCTGTCCACAGCAGTGGGTCGGGCTGACGGATGAGGAAATCAAAGAAATTATAGGGCCGTGGGGGGATACGCCAATCAAAGGCTACACCCGCAAACTGTTTGACCAGATTGAAGCCAAACTTAAGGAGAAGAACACATGACTGATATATACGAAAACCAAATCGGACGCATCTTACGTGACGAGGGAGCAGCACTCGCACTTGCAAGTGCTGGTGAAGACTGGCACGACACGGCAACCGCACTTGCGCTTAAATACTTTTCCGACGCGGGCCGGGACGGGGCGTTGTTTGAAGATGCTCGCGCACATGCAATGAAATGTGGAATTGGCGCACCTCCGTCTGCAAATGCTTGGGGGGCGGTGGCCCTTTCCTTGAGCAAAAGGAAGCTCATCACTAAGACCGGGGCTTTGCTGCCAAGCAAAGCTATCAAGAGCCATGCCCGTGCGCAACCAGTTTGGCGTCTGGCAAGTCTGCAAGGAGCGACATGAGATACGGAATCCTTGACGACGAAGGCAAGGTGGTCCGGTGGGTGTGGCATCCCCCGCCATACCCTCACATAGTCGAGCGCATCAAGCGCAAACGTAAGCCCAAGTTGGATATATCCAACGTACCAGAAGGATTATTTTGATGAAGTACAAATCTAGAATATGGCAGTTTGGTCCATGTGTTCATGAAGACAAATGCCAAGAAATTATTGATCATTTCGGTAATTCAACCAATGTGATGGATGCACAGATTGGGGATATCACAAATCCAGTTGTACATGAGTACCGTAAAGCTAGACTATGTTGGATTCCAGAACAAGCGTCAATTACATTACTTCTTTTTACGCATGGACTAATTGCTAACTTCAAGGGCGCTTGGGGTTTTGATATTGAAACATCTGAACAAACACAGGTTGGTGAATACTTAGTTGATGGGCATTACGATTGGCATAGGGACGAAGAGTTTTTTAACAAAGAGAAAGGCAAACACCGTAAAGTATCGGTTGTCATGCAGTTATCTAACCCTGACGATTACGAGGGTGGGGATTTAATACTGGACTTTACACAACAAATTCCCGCTTCACGCGAACGGGGGGCCATAGTTGCATTCCCTAGCGAACTAATGCACAAGGTTACACCTGTCACACGAGGTGTTAGATATTCAGCCACGCTGTGGCTCAACGGTCCACTGATGATTTAAAGGTAGATAATGACGGCAGATGATATCCAAGTTGGTGGTAATCACTATAAGAAAATGGGGATGCAACCTTGGGACGTGATGGAGTCTGTTTTAACTCACGAAGAATTTGTGGGGTTCCTAAAAGGTAACGTAATTAAATATGCGTTACGTAATGGATGCAAAGCGAACTCGACCGATGACGTGGAGAAGGCACTGCACTACGCCGCCAAATTAAAAGAGGTACAAGGTGAAATTGATCACGATAGATTTTGAGACGTTTTACGATCAGGACTTCAGCTTATCCAAGATAACTACGGAGGAGTATGTTCGTAGCTCGCAGTTTGAGGTTATTGGAGTAGGTGTAAAGGTAGACAACGAGCCTACGCAGTGGGCCAGCGGTCCGAGGAAAGAGTTGGGTCAGTGGCTCAAGCAGTTCCCATTTGCCGAGTCGATGGTGCTTGCCCATAACACTATGTTTGACGGTGCCATCCTCAAGTGGCACTTCGGTATAGATGCGAAGATATGGGCAGACACCTTGTGCATGGGACGCGCCATCCACGGCGTGGAGGTAGGTGGTTCGCTCAAGGCATTGGCCGAGCGGTATCAGGTGGGTGCTAAGGGTGATGAAGTTATCCATGCCAAGGGCAAGCGGCGTCTGGACTTCAGCGATGAGGAGTTGTCACGCTATGGGGATTACTGCCTCAATGACGTAGATATAACTTACAACCTGTTTGGTCTGATGGCTCCGTCCTTTCCACGGGACGAGTTGCGCCTGATTGATCTGACGTTGCGGATGTTTATTGATCCCGTCTTGGAAGTAGACGAGGATCTGATGCGTGAGCACCTGCGCGATATCCAACTAGCAAAGCAAGAGCTACTAGATAACACCGGGGCGGAGAAGGCCGAGCTACTATCTAACCCAAAGTTCGCGGCCCTTCTTAAAGAGTTCGGGGTCATCCCCCCTACTAAGATAAGCCCAACTACAGGAAAGGAGACGCTTGCACTAGCTAAGAACGACGAGGAGTTCAAGGCACTAGCGGAGCACCCGGACGTACGAGTGCAAGCTCTTGTAGCTGCACGGCTAGGCACTAAGTCTACGTTAGAAGAAACAAGGACTGAGCGGTTCCTAGAGATCAGCAGTCGAGGGGCATTGCCGATTCCGCTACGGTACTATGCTGCCCATACTGGTCGGTGGGGTGGGGATGACAAGATCAACATGCAGAATCTGCCGAGCCGGGGCGAGCATGGTGGCAAGATCAAGCGGGGCATCCTTGCACCTGAAGGGTACGTGATGATCGACTCTGACTCTTCGCAGATCGAGGCAAGGACGTTGGCGTGGCTGGCCGGTCAGGATGATCTGTTAACTGCTTTTACTAATGGCGAGGACGTGTACAAAATCATGGCCTCCGCTATCTATAACAAGCCAGTTGAGGATGTCACGAAGTCCGAGCGGTTCGTTGGTAAGACTACGATTCTCGGTGCAGGTTACGGCATGGGTGCGGCTAAGTTTCAATCAGCACTAAAGACTACTGGCGCAGAAATTACCTTGGACGAGGCACGGCACATCATCAACGTGTATCGCGCCACTAACGACAAGATCGTAGGTCTATGGAGTCAGGCACAGGCCACGCTCAAGGGCATGGTCAATGGTGAAGAAACTCAGCTAGGTCGAGAAGGGGTGCTCAGAGTATTTAATACGTCCATCAAATTACCCTCCGGGTTGATGATGCGGTACGACGAGTTGAAGGTCGAGCCGGGAGAGAAGGGACCATCCTTTATGTATCGCACCCGCAAGGGGTTCACATATATCTACGGCGGCAAGGTCATAGAGAACGTGTGCCAAGCGGTCGCAAGGTGTATAATCGGTGAGCAAATGTTGCGAATTGCTAAGAGATACCGTGTAGTCATGACAGTTCATGATGCCATCGCATGTATAGCACCCGAGGCGCAAGCTCAAGAAGCTATGGCTTACGTCATGGAGTGTATGCGGTGGACTCCCACGTGGGCAGAAGGTCTGCCGCTAAACTGCGAAGTAGGGTTTTCCCGTAGATACGGAGAGTGTTAAGTGACGTTACCCGCGTGGTCCTTTAGTAGTATTAAGGCATACGAGCAGTGCCCTAGAAAGTTCTATCACCTTAAAGTAGTAAAGGACTACGAGGAGCCAGCCACAGAAGCAACCCTGTACGGGTCACAGTTTCATGAAGCAGCCGAGCTTTACATCAGGGACGGCATACCCCTACCCCCACACTTTAACTATGCGAAGTCAGTACTAGACAACTTTAACCGGATGCCGGGAGAGAAGCTGTGTGAGTACGAGATGGGCTTGACCGAGGACCTGCAACCGTGTGGGTTCAAAGACGAGAACGTATGGTGGCGGGGCATTGCCGACTTGATCATCCTTGACCGTGAGAACGCAGAAGCAAGGGTGGTGGACTATAAGACCGGCAAGTCAACGAAGTATGCCGACAGGGGTCAGCTTGAACTAATGGCCTTGGCTATCTTCAAGCACTTCCCTGAGATTAAGAAGGTTAAGGGTGGTTTGTTATTTGTAGTGGCTAATGCCTTCCTGAAAGATAACTACCACGTGGACCAGCAAGATGTTCGCTGGAGTAAATGGATTGCAGACCGCAAGCGGATGGCCGCATCGTACGCCAACGATGTGTGGAACGCGAGGCCGAGTGGGCTGTGCCGTAACCACTGCGTAGTTTTATCTTGCCCCCACAATGGAAGGAACTAGTCATGCCTTACGTTAATAAGAAACGCCCCTACAAGAAAGAGTACGAGCAACAGAAGGAGCGGGGCGAGCACCCGCTGCGGATGGAGCGCCAGAAGGCACGTCGGATGTACGACGCCGAGGGGATCGACCGCAAGGGTAAGGACATAGACCACAAAGTTTTGTTAAGTAAAGGCGGTAGCAACGACAAAAGTAATCTGCGACTCACTACTCCGCACAAAAATCGTAGCCGAAACGGTAAGTAATGCAGATCGTCAGCAACAAACACTTGATACTACAGCTACGTGATCCAACGAAGGTCACGAGTCAGATACCGAAGAGCAAAGACATAGGGAACAACAGAGTGCTAGTTAACTGGGGGCTGGATGAAGCCCGGGCATTGCGCCAACTAAATATACGTAACGTGCCTAGTCCCATCTTGGGGCAGTACAAATGGCCGGGGATGTACAAGCCGTTTGAGCATCAGAAGACAACGGCATCATTTCTTACGCTAAACACAAAAGCCCTATGCTTGAACGAGCAAGGCACGGGCAAGACGGGTAGCGTGATCTGGGCTGCTGATTGGCTGATGGAGATTGGCCGAATCAAGCGAGTGCTAGTGATCTGCCCCTTATCTATTATGGATTCGGCATGGCGATCCGACCTGTTTAAGTTTGCCATGCACCGTACGGTAGACATCGCATACGGTAGCGTAACCAAGCGCAAAGCAATTATCAACGGCGACGCCGAGTTCGTCATCATCAACTACGATGGGGTCGAGACTGTAGAACAAGAGATCGACCGGGGTGGGTTTGACCTGATCGTTGTCGATGAAGCCAATGCATACAAGAACACTTCGACTAAACGCTGGAAATGCCTGAATCGTTTGGTTGGACCACGCACGTGGCTGTGGATGTTAACGGGTACACCTGCTGCACAATCTCCAACGGATGCATACGGGCTAGCCAAACTGATCAACCCTGCCGGTGTGCCACGCTTCGCGTCATCATTCAAAGAGATGGTGCTTCTGAAGGTCTCGCAGTTCCGGTGGATACCTAAGCCCGAGGCTACACAGATCGTGGTACGTGTACTGCAACCGGCGATCCGGTTCAGTAAAGAAGATTGCCTTGATCTACCCGAGATGACCTACGTACGGCGGCAGGTCGAATTGACCGCACAACAAAAGAAATACTACAAGCTACTTAAGGACAAGCTGATTGTTCAGGCTGGCGGCGAGCAGATCACGGCAGTCAACGCGGCAGTGGCAATGTCTAAGTTGCTACAAGTAGCATGTGGTGCTGTCTACACAGACGACGGCGAGATCATCGAGTTCGACATCAAGCATCGTTACAACGTGCTCAAGGAAGTCATCGAGGAGTCAAGTCAGAAGGTGCTGGTCTTCGTGCCGTTCAAGCATGCAATTGACCTCGTAGCACAAAAACTGACTGCGGACGGTGTGACTAACGAGATCATCCGAGGTGACGTGCCTGTGAACAAACGTACGGATATCTTCAAGCGGTTTCAAGAAACACCGGAGCCAAAGGTTCTAATCATTCAACCCCAGTCAGCAGCACATGGGGTTACCCTAACAGCGGCAAACACCGTAGTGTGGTGGGGGCCGACTGCCTCGCTCGAAACGTATGCTCAAGCCAATGCACGAGTCCATCGTGCAGGACAACGGCATCCTTCGACAGTTGTTCAACTCGCTGGCGCAGCCGTTGAGCATCACGTTTATAAGCTACTAGATAATAAAATAGACGTTCACGCAAAGATCATAGATTTATACGACGATCTACTTGCGTAGCACGCAGAACTCTGTTAAACTACACTTCCCTTTTACCAAGGAGCTATCATGCACCCCGAAGAATCAAAACGAGAACTTACACCTGAGAGGTTAGTGCGTGTCTACCTCAAGATGAAGGAAGCACGTGAGAAGTTAGCTGCTGAATTTAGAGAGGCAGACGACAAGATCAAAAACCAAGCCGACAAGGTTAAGCGGGTTCTCCTGCAACATTGCAAGGACCATAACGTCGAGTCCGTGAAGACGGCAGAGGGCATGTTCTACCGCACGACGCAGAAGACCTACTTTACTAACGACTGGGAATCAATGGGCAAGTTCATCGTCGAGCACCAATGCCCTGAGCTTCTGGAGAAACGCATCCATCAAGGGAACTTGAAGCAATTCTTAGAAGAGAACCCCGAGCTTCTGCCACCCGGGCTGAACGCTATGACTGAATACTCAATCACTGTAAGGAGAAATAAAGCATGACCGCGACGCTTGTGCCTATTGAAGATCTAGCACGTACGCTCACCGTGTCGGTGACTACTGTACGTAGTTGGGTGAGAACGGGTTTGATCCCGGGCGACAGGTATGTCAAGATTGGCAACACCTATCGGTTCGACAAGGAGGCAATCATCGACCACTTCAGACCTAAGAAGTTGGTTACCGAAGCCGTGCCCCTACCCCCGCCCAAGGTCGAGCTTAGTCCTGAGATGGAACAGCTTGTACTTGATTTTTTTGCTGAAGATAATGTTGACATAAATCTTTGAGGTAACCATGAACGAACTATCCCTATTTGGAAATCGCCGCTCTTCTGCCCGCCTTGCTGATATCGCGGATGCTATCACTGACAATGTAAATTCTGGCAACATCAATCGTCGCCTGAGTCTTGAGGGTAACCTGTTCCGTGAAGTCATCAACGGCAAGGAAGTCCGAGTCAATGAGGAGCGTGCTGTTAACGTAGTTATTATTAACGCCGCCCCCATCTCCAAGATGTACTTCGCCGAAGCGTATGTCAAAGGCAAGCCAGCGAAGCCCACTTGCTGGTCTTCAGATTCGCAAGTCCCTGACCCCGCAGTGCCAGACGACCAACGTCAATCTGCTCGTTGTATGGATTGCCGCCAAGCAATCAAGGGTTCGGGTCAGAATGAAAGCAAAGCATGTAAGCCCCAGCAGCGTATTGCTATTGTCTTTGAAGGTGCAATTGAGAAACGTGAGGTCTATCAGTTGACTCTTCCGCCAACAAGTATTTTTGGTGACCCATCGGAGCATGGTGGCAAGATGCCCCTGCAAGCGTATGCCCGTTATCTTAAAGCTCACGGCGAGAAGGCAATTGGTATTGTGACCGAGATGCGGTTTGACGTTAGCTCTACTCCTAAGCTGGTGTTCAAGCCAGTCCGTCCGCTAGAAGATGCCGAGTTGGATATTGCGTTGGAGTTGCGGGACGCTCCTGATACTCAGCGGTATCTAAAGCTCAACGTATCGCAGATGGACAAGGTTATTCCTGAGCCGCCTCCTTCTTTGTTCAACAATGCTGAACCTGAGCCAGAAGCCAAGCCGGATTCCAAGCCGAAAGCCAAGGCTAAGGTTGAGGAAGTCGAGGAGATCATCGAGGAACCGAAGAAGGTTGTTAGCAAGAAGACTAGTACCGCTCCCCAAGCGGAAGCTATTGATATGAGTGATATCGTAGGCGATTGGGACGATTGATCGCGTAGTCTTCAGGCGAGGCGGTTGGGGTATGCGTACCCTAGCCGCTATTTTTTTCTTCGTATGGGGCGAAGATGCAAGCGAAGGAATTCCTAGAGTCCGTCTTAGGATCAGACGGGTTCTATTGCACAGTGGGGTTGAAGGGTCCGAAGGATAACGTAACCCGAGTCCAGCGGCTGTTTGACAATCTTGATGATGCTGTTGATGAAGTATTCAGACTGGACGCGCAGGGCTTTAACGCCTATCACGCGCAAGCTACGTTTGAGACTGACAAGAACCGGAAGCAAGAAAATGCAAAATATTTAAAATCGTTTTACCTAGACATCGACTGCGGTGATGGCCCCAAGAAGGACTTCCCTACACAAGCCGAGGCGCTGATTGCACTCAGGACTTTCTGTAAGGCTGTTAAGTTACCCAAACCAACCATCGTTAATTCTGGCTATGGCTTACACATTTACTGGAGACTGACCGAGCAAGTCCCGGCTGACGAATGGCTTGCCGCCGCGAAGCGGTTCAAGCAGGTAGTTAACAAGCAGGGGATGAAATGCGACCAAACTTCCACATCGGATTCGGCCCGGATCTTACGTACTCCGGGTACACATAACTACAAAAATGGCACGCCTAGAGTTGTTACGGTAGTTGGGGAAGTCGCAGCCCCGATCCGGTTTGAAGACTTTAAGGACATCATTGGTGCTGTACCTACGCCGGAAGGAAACGCCAAAGCTAAAGCGGAATACGACCCGCTTACACAAAACTTAATAAGCAACTATCAGCATAAGTTTAAGACCATCCTGATAAAAAGCGGCCAGGGCAACGGGTGTGCTCAGATCAAGAAAGTTGCGACAGAACAAGATACAACGCCGGAACCGCTGTGGAGGGCGGGTTTGTCAATCGCGGCACATTGCATGGATCGGGACATAGCTATCCACAAGATATCCAGCAAGCACCCTCAATATAATTCCGAAGAGACCGAAGAGAAGGCCAACAAGATACACGGCCCTTACACCTGCGAAACTTTTAACACACTCAACCCGGGTGTATGCGAGGACTGCCAGCACTGGAAGCAGATCAAGTCACCGATTGTGCTTGGCCGAGAAGTCAAAGAAGCCGACGAAGAAGATAACGTAGTACAGACAAAGAGCGCGGAAAGTATCACGATTCCAAAGTACCCGTTCCCCTATTTCCGTGGGGCTAGCGGTGGTATTTACCGAAGAGACAAGGACAAGGATGGTGACCCCAAGGAGGTCTTGGTCTACCACAACGACCTGTACGTAATGCGTAGGATCAAAGATCCAGAAGCTGGCGAGTCCGTAATGATGCGCTTGCATCTACCAAAAGATGGGATACGGGACTTTACCGTACCACTAACGTCCGTCACGTCACGTGACGAATTCAGAAAGGTGATGTCGTTAACCGGCGTCGCTGTCATTAACCCGGAGCATCTTATGCACTACACAACCGCATGGGTAAATCAGTTGCAAAACACAGCAGTTGCTTACGAAGCTAGAAGACAATTTGGATGGGTCGGAGACAAGGATAATCCTTTGCAGTCATTTGTTGTCGGCTCGATAGAGATATTTCCAGACCGGATTGATATCAGCCCCCCATCTGTAGCGACCGCTGGACTAGTACCGCTATTTCAGCCAGAAGGTTCACTAGAGAAGTGGAAGGAGTTAGCGGAAGTCTGGAACAAACCCGAGTACGTGTTGCATCAATTCATGTTCTGCACTGGATTCGGCTCACTCCTCATGGAGTTGACCGCACATAATGGGGGAACTTTCCACTTCACGGGCGAATCAGGCAAGGGTAAGAGTACAGGTTTGTACTTAGCAGCGTCCCTTTGGGGTGATCCCATGCGGGTTGTCTTAGATGACAAAGACACCTTTAACTCTAAGATGAACAGGGCCGAGGTCTACAAGAACCTAGCGTTCCTTATGGATGAGATGACTAATACATCTCCAGCCGACTTGAGTTCCTACGCTTATGCTGTGCCGAGTGGGATGCAGAAAAACCGCATGTCTTCTAGCGGAAACAAGGAGCGGCATCGCGGCAAACCTTGGAAGCTAATAGCTGTTAGCACCGGCAACACAAGCATGATTCAGCGAATCGGATTGTTCAAGGCGTTGCCGAAAGCGGAAGCCTTACGGATTATTGAGATACATGTACCGGATGATTTGCCCAAGCTAACCAAGGAAGAGCAGGACAACTTCTACGCAGGTATCCAGAACAACTTCGGTCACGCGGGTCCAGTCTTCGCGCAGTACATGCTTAACAACGTAGAGCAATGCAAGGAAGTGCTGGCGCTTGTCCGCAAGAAGATTGATGAAGCGGCAAACCTACAAGCAGATGAGCGGTTCTGGTCATCTATCTGTGCATGTACTATCGCTGGTGCAATCATTGCCCGTAAGGCGGGGCTGATCAACTATGACATTAAGGCGTTGACCAAGTTCATCCTTAGTTAGTTGGCTAAGTCCAAAGAAAACAATCTTGACTTCAAGATGGGCGCGGAGCAGTTACTGTCCGACTACATGGCCGAGAACTACAACAACATCCTTCGCATCAAGAGCACGGACGACGCACGTAAACAGTCAACCGGGTTAGATCACCTGATCCTACCGGATGCTACGCCGAGGATGCAGTTAGTCGCTCGTTATGAGTACGACATTAAGAAGCTGTACCTGCTACCGAAGCCGTTCAAGATGTGGTGTAGCAAGCAGCAGATTGATTACTCTAATACCATCGAGGCGTTGAAGTCTGGCCGAACCAAGCTCAAAAGGGAGAAGATCCGGCTAGGCAGAGGCACTCATATGAACATGCCAGCAGCAGACGTGTTGACCTTACTTTGCCCGTTTATGGATGGTGGCAGTGACGCAGGGTAGATTTTGGCTTGACGATTTAGACCCGGACGGCCTTGTTATCAAGGTCGAATGGGGTAAGTTTATTGTTGGATCGTCTATTTTCGTACCAGCAATCAATCACGTGAAGCTCAAGGAGCAGATCCTTGATATCGCCAAACGTAAGGGGTGGGAAGTAGAGACGCGGCGTCGGGTCGAGAGCAAAATTTTAGGGGTTCGCGTCTGGAGAAAACTGTGATACAGTGAAACCTGTTCGTGTGTCTCCTGAAAGGTATTTTCCCCCGACAGTGTGCGGCAACGCCCTCGGGGGATTTTTTTGCCTAGTCCTCTAGCTCGTCATCAGAGAAGCTGTACTCCGAAGCATCTTCCATAAGCTCGGCACGCATTGCCTTACTTAAAGTAATACCGCGATACATCTCAGCCGAAGTCTTGGCGTGGGCCTTTAGCGACTCAATAATTGTGTCAGCAGTAACAAGACCGGGATACTTATCACCGAGTTTGCGTAGCTTATCCAGCACCTCGTCATATTCACGGTTATCACCTTCACGCATTGCCACATATAGCTGCCCCAACAGTTTCGTCTTCTGTTCTGTGACGTACTTGTCTTTAGCTTTGAGCGTGGTGTTTTGCTGGATCTGCTCAATGTAGCGTTGAGGTGCAAAGCCCATCATCTGCATGGCAACCTCGTACCCATTTGCTTTTGAGGTTACCTCGTCACCGCGCATAGTCTTGAAACCTTCCGTATCATAACGGTTAGCTTTTAGGAAGTTAGACAAAAAAGCCGGGGCCATTTGCTCAATACCCCGTTCAACTTCCCCTTCCGATACTTTCTTAGCACCATCAAAGATACGTTGGGCAACGCCAAAAACTGGACCGCCCAGACTCTCAACCGCTGCTTTAATAGGATCATCGGACCACTGAGCAAACCGAGGATGGCGGTAGATCAATCCGTTAAAGCCAATCCGCGAACCGATCTCGGAACCCGTCAGGTAAGTAAGCAGCCCCTTGTAGTAAGACTCACCGATAGCTTTACGGACCCTCGTTTCAAAATCATCCTCATCGTCACCTTTCCAGAGCGTGTTATAAGCGGCAGCGGCAATGTCAAACATCGGGACCCCCTGCACACCAGCTAACAACGCGGACATACCGACAAGACCTACGATCTGCTTCTGGGCAATTGCACGTTCTTCGGGATCTGCATCCGCATAAGCGGTCTGCATTGTCTTGAACAAGTACCTGTACATGGACGCGCCATAGCGTTTGTACATTGTTGTAATGTGGCCGATTTCACTTTGCCGGGACAGCAGTGATGCAGTCTCTTGCCCTGTGCCACCGTTGGTAAAGTCAGTCAGATAGATTGCGTTGTTAGCTGCAAATTCTTCCTTTTCCTGCTGAGACATTTTCTTCTCGGCATCGGTAGCCTTGTCGGACTTAAGCCGCTTCAACTCTAGGTTGTACGCGGTGATCATCGACACCTGCCGATTGAATCGCTCCATCATATGGAACGGCAGACCAGCTAGACCAGACGCACGTGCAACTGCCCCGTCAGAGCGACCCGCATCAAAAATATCGTACAAGCCAGAACGTGCTAGAGCATTTTGACTACGTGCAACCTTAGCCAGCGTCTCAAGAGATTTGAGCTTGGAACCTTTTGGAACCTTGTCGAAGTCCACGTTATCCAAAGAAGGCAACCCACGAACTGTAATCGACTCGCCCTTCTCACCTTCTTTAAGCGTCGAACCATTCAATGGCACCGTGGTGCTTACCTTACGGGTAAACCCTGTGGATAAGAAGGTAGCTATTGCCTTGGTCATCTCGACGGTTGTGCTAGCTGGTCCGTAGCGACTAGCAAAGTTGGTATATACAACAATCGGTAGCTGCGCGGTCTGCACAAGTGCGGACGATATGTTGAATCCGAGGGTGTATGCGTAAGTTGCAGTAGCCGCAAACCGTGAGGTGGTAGACAACTGAGTCGGGTTCATGCTTTCGGAGATGTGCTCCCGAAGTTTCTGGCCCAAGTACACCGCACCTTCATCGCTACGTTTGGTCTTGATTGCCTCGTTTAGTTCAGTATCAAGTTTGCCGAGAATAGAAGCGTACTTAATATTGGCAATCTGTGCGGAGGTACTGAACACCTTTTCTTGCATGTCCGCAATCGCATCTTGCCTAAAACCAAGAGTACCTTGCCGAGTATGGAACGCCCGGGCAAATGACGTTTCCGGCAACGTATTTAGATACATGTCAATCACGCTGTCGATGACAGTAGGATCAACTTTCTTGGCTTCCATCGTCGTAAGGATCTGATTGACGAATGAAGTCGGCGGGGCTTTCCTGTACGTCTTTTCGGATATGTTGCTAAATGGAGTGATTTCTGTAGCACCCTGTTTCTTTAGCTCTTCAATAGCATCCGTGCGGTCGGCCTTGTTCTCGAAATGCTCAATGTACATTTCTCCATCGGGCGCGTTATACGACAGCCGGTATTTACCCTTACGTACTAGTGGGAAGTAAGGCTCAAGCCCACCCCGCTTAACCAGCTTCTTGAAGATGTTCTCTTTAAGTTTTTTAGCAGTGTCGGGGTCGCTAACAACGTCATCAATACGGTTGCCGATTTCATCTTGGATCTTCTTGTACAACTCCCGGTACGCATTACGCATCATCTTGTAGGTTTCTTGTCCTTCCTTACCAAGCAAATTGTAGTCGGCCTTGATGCGGTCGTACTCTTTTAGTTTCTCTTTGTCGCCGTCGTACGTGTCCCGTGATTTAGACGGATCGACTTGGGACAGGGTGCTGCCGTATACCACCTTATTGAAGCGGTCGTAGGTTTCAGCAGGTACGGACTTGGCCCAGTTAGCAGCTTTGCTAACTACGGGCTTTAACGCATCCATCGCTTGGTCCTGATAGCGTGCCTTCGCCCGAATTGCGTCTATTACTTTCTGTGCTTGTGGGATCTTATCCTTAGCAACATCGACTAGAGTTTGCAAATCGACAAACCGATACACACCGTTGAGGAAACCTTCTTTCGCGGTTTGGTAAAACTGTGCGGCGTTACGCGCC
>Ga0181350_1000360_pt1 | contig 13448 bp, 11 predicted proteins | sample Su13VDMM110DCMD_FD_130105 | JGI IMG/M metagenome (GOLD analysis project Ga0181350, IMG submission 130105) | Freshwater viral communities from Lake Michigan, USA - Su13.VD.MM110.DCM.D | ecosystem: Environmental > Aquatic > Freshwater > Lake | place: USA: Michigan | collected 2013-07-16
ACTGCGCTGTACGCCATGATGAACAGTTGTTTCGACCCTGCCTTGACTGAGGGCGAAGCGTATAAAGCGTTTGACTTGGCGCGTGATGCAATTGCCAAAGCGGAGGGGTTCAAATGACTAAAGACAACAGCACTGGAAAGAACAAAGGGGACGAGCATGACTGAAGAAGATGAAGAATTCCAGCGCCTTGAGCGCGAAGCCAAGATGCGAGCCTTGGAGGACGACGACATCCAAGACTACGTGCGCCCGTGGGTAGGGCTGACAAGGGATGAGCAAAGTTTTGTTTACGACAGCTTACATGGCGCGACTTCAAGAAAAGATTCGTTTTGGGTGGATTTTGCAAACGCCATTGAACAACGACTCAAGGAGAAGAACGCATGAAGCCAACTACCGCACATGAATGGTGGCTGCAAGAGCGCGGGAACCAGCTTAACCTTGCCGAACTTCACTACGAAGTCTCTGGGAACAAGTCCGCAACCATGTGGCACTGCCTGTTTGCATGGGCAACACCTGACATCTGGCGTGACCCTGTGTACATAACCAAGGAGAAGAAGGCATGACAATACAAGTTGCAACCGACAACGAGGATTTTTATGGATTGCCTCACGAGTCGGTAAGTGCGCTGAACGCGAGCGGCAAATGCGTGACTGATGGAGAGACATCACCCGCCAAAGAAATTGACCCCAACCAATGGGCTTTTGATAACGGATTGGAATCAACGTGACAGTCAAGATACCTGCATGGTCGTTCTCGTCCATCAAGACGTTTGATCAGTGCCCTAAGAAGTTCTACCACTTGAAGGTTGTCAAGGATGTTAAGGAAGATCAGGGTGCAGAGCACCTGCTGTACGGCACCGCCTTTCACGAGGCGGCTGAGTTCTACATACGTGACGGCACCCCCCTACCCCCTCAGTTCTCGTACGCTAAGAGTTCATTGGATAACCTCAAACAACGCGCTGGCCAGAAGCTGTGTGAGTACGAGATGGGGCTGACCGCCGACTTGGAGCCGTGCGGCTTCAAAGACCCCAACGTGTGGTGGCGAGGCATCGCCGACCTGATCATCCTTGAGGACGATGGCACTGCACGGGTGGTGGATTACAAGACCGGAAAGAGCGCCAAGTACGCCGACACCGGACAGCTTGAGTTGATGGCACTTGCCGTGTTCAAGCACTTCCCCGAGGTCAAGCGTGTCAAGGGTGGCCTGTTGTTTGTCGTTGCTAAGCAGTTCCCCAAGGCAAGCTACGACCGTGCCATTGACGAGCCCAAGCTGTGGGAGAAGTGGCTACGTGACCATGGCCGCATGAAAAGAGCTTACGAGACAGACGTGTGGAACCCCAAGACATCTGGGCTTTGCAAGAACCATTGTGTTGTTTTATCATGTGCACATAACGGAAGGAATTGATATGCCATACACCAAATCACCACGCCCGTACAAGGCCGAGTATGAAAAGCAAAAGGAACGGGGCGAACACCCCGACCGCATGGAGCGCCAACGCGCCCGTCGAAAAGTTGATGCCAGTTCCCCCGATGAGAACAAGAACGGCAAGGCCGACAAGCGGGAAGGCAAGGACATTGACCACGTAAAGATGTTATCTAAAGGCGGCTCAAACAAGGACGGTGTACGCATCGTTACCCCCGCCAAGAACCGTGCCCGTAATGGTCACAGCACAAAAGAAAAAGGCGGGAAGAAACCCGCTTGACGCGCACTGCGCGTTCGGTTAGATTAGAACTTCGATAGCGGCGAGAGCGAGTGGGACACCCACTTCGCTCCGTTGTGCTGTCTGCGCTGGAGAACGAATTGGAAATCATTGACAACAAGGCTCTGTTGTTGACGCTACGGCATCCTCGTCGCGTTACGACAGTCATTCCTAAAAGCAAGGAACTCCCCAACAACCAAGTGTTGGTGCACTGGGGGTTGGATGAGGCACAGGTGCTGAAGAACCTACGTGTAAAAAACGTGCCATCACCCATCATGGGACGCTACGACTGGCCCGGCCAGTACAAGCCGTTCGACCATCAGAAGACAACCTCCGCATTCCTCACCATGAACCGCCGTGCGTTCTGCCTCAACGAGCAGGGCACGGGCAAGACAGGCTCAGTTATATGGGCGGCAGACTACCTGCTAAAGCAGAAACGAATCCGCAGGGTGCTTGTGATCTGCCCTCTGTCAATCATGGATTCAGCATGGAGAGCCGACCTGTTCAAGTTTGCCATGCACCGCTCAGTTGACATTGCATACGGTGCCAAGGACAAGCGCAAGGCCATCATCAACAGCATTGCTGAGTTTGTGATCATCAACTATGACGGCGTAGAGATCGTTGCCGAAGACATCGCCAAGGGCGGCTTTGACTTGATTGTGATTGACGAGGCCAACGCCTACAAAAACGTACAGACTAAGCGGTGGAAGGTGTTGAACTCACTGGTCAAGGCTGACACGTGGTTGTGGATGATGACCGGCACACCTGCCGCGCAGTCGCCGCTTGATGCGTACGGATTAGCCAAGCTCGTCAACCCGAGTGGGGTGCCCAAATACTACACGTCATACCGTGATCAGGTCATGCTCAAGCTGACCAACTTCAAATGGATAGCCAAAGAGACCGCCACGCAGACTGTGTACGAGGCACTGCAACCTGCCATACGCTTCACCAAGGACGAGTGTCTTGACTTGCCTGAGATGACCTACGTCAAGCGCCGAGTCGAGTTGACCAAGCAACAAGAACGCTACTACGGCATGCTCAAGAGTCGCATGGTCATACAGGCCGCAGGGGAAGAAATCACATCTGTCAACGCCGCTGTGAACATGAGCAAGCTCCTGCAAATATCTTGCGGTGCCGTGTACTCCGATTCGGGCGAGACCTTGGAGTTTGACATCAAGAACCGCTACAACGTGCTGACCGAGGTGATCGATGAGTCCAGCCAGAAGGTGCTCGTGTTCGTGCCGTTCAAGCACGTGATCAAAATCCTGACCGAGAAGCTCAACGCTGACGGCTACACAACCGAGGTGATCAGCGGCGATGTGCCCGTGCACAAACGCACCGACATCTTTAATCGCTTCCAGACCGAGCCTAACGGCACCAAGGTGCTCGTTATACAGCCGCAAGCCGCCGCCCATGGCGTAACCCTCACAGCGGCTAATACCGTGGTGTGGTGGGGGCCAACGTCCTCCCTTGAGACCTACGCCCAAGCCAACGCCCGAGTCCACCGTTCAGGCCAGCGACACCCATCTACAGTGGTGCAACTGGTGGGGTCAGGTGTAGAAAGACACGTTTACAACTTATTGGATAATAAAATAGACGTTCACTCAAAAATAGTTGATCTTTACAAAGAAATACTTGAATAAGTGGTAAAACGCCACTATAATAAGAACCCCAACAACAATAGGAGAACGAAGTGACAGACGAAGTAGCACCCCCCGTAACCACCGTACCACCTGAAAAGCTGGTCAAGGTCTACATCAAGATGAAGGCTAAACACGACGAGATGCGTATTGCCTACGAGACAGAAGAGAAGAATCTCAAAGCGCAGATGGACAAGGTAAAGTCTGCCCTCTTGGGTTTTTGCAAGGCACAGAACGTAGACAGTGTGCGAACAGGCGAAGGTTTGTTCTACCGCTCTGTCAAAGTGAACTATTGGACAAACGACTGGGAGTCCATGCACAAGTTCATCGTCGAGCACAATGCGCCGCAGTTACTGCACGAGCGCATTCACCAAACGAACCTCAAAGAGTTCCTTGAGGCCAACCCTGACACGCTACCACCGGGACTCAATGTGGACAGCGAATACACCATAACCGTACGGAGAAAGTGATGAGTGAACCATTTGTGCCAATCGAAGACTTGGCTAAGCAGTTTACGGTTTCGGTATCAACTGTTCGCGCATGGGTGCGACAAGGCCATATCCCCAAAGATACATACCTGAAGATCGGTAACACGTACCGCTTCAACGTGTCTGCGGTGGTCAACGCCCTGTCGAACACACCCAAAGCCGAACCGGAAGTGCCAAAAGCCGAAGACCCCAAAGCGCCCGTTCAACTTGAACTAGCGTTTAACAACCCTGACGAAGATATTTAACTGGAGAAACGAAGATGAGCAACGAAATGACCCTGTTTGGTAAGCCTAACAATAACACCCTCGCCCTGCTGAGCGGTATCGAAGACAGCCTCACGAGCACCCTTGCGGGTGGCAACGGTGGCAACAAGCGTATCAGCATCGAAGGCGGTGCGTTCCGTGAGTTTATTGGTGGCAAAGAAGTTCGTGTGAGCGAAGAGCGTTCCATGAAAGTCATCCTGATCAACGCCGCACCCGTGTCGCGTATGTTCTTTGAGGGCACCTATGTCAAGGGTGCGAAGACCAAGCCCACTTGCTGGTCGAGCGACACACAGAGCCCCGACAAGGCCGTGCCTGAAGATCAACGCCAAGCCAAGTTCTGCAAAGACTGCAAGCAACACATCAAAGGCTCCGGTCAGGGCGACACCCGCGCATGCCGTTTTCAACAGCGTATCGCCGTGGCGGTCGATGGTGAGTTGAATAAAGAAGCCGTGTACCAGATCACACTGCCATCGACATCTGTGTTCAGTGACGTGGAAGGCAAGAAGATGCCACTGCAAGCCTACGGTCGCCACCTCAAGGCGTACAACACCCCCGCGATTTCTATCGTGACCGAGATGCGTTTTGACATTGACAGCGCAACTCCTAAGCTGGTGTTCAGCCCTGTCCGTGCGCTTGAAGAAGACGAGTTGGCAATTGCAGTCAAGTTGCAGAGCCACCCTGACACCATCAAGGCGATCACTATGAACGTGTCGCAGATGGACGGCGTAATCCCTGCACCGAAAGCCGCCGAACCAGCACCTGTGGCCAAGGCCGTACCGAAAGCCGAGAAGGTCGAGGCTGAAGAAGTGGCTGAGCCAATCAAGGTGACCAAGAAATCTGCACCGGCTGTGGAAGCGAAATCCGAGTTAGACGATATTGTTGGCGGTTGGGACGACTGATTTGTTTTGGGGTGGGGTAGCTCCTCACCCCTTCTTTTCAGTCATCCTAATCACTCTAACTATCGGCGGCTATGGAAACAAAACAATTTCTGGAGTCGGTGCTAGGGGATGAAGGGTACTACTGCATATTTGCGTCTCGGGCATCCGATGAACGCAAGGTGCAAAAGTTCTATGACAACCTTGACGCCGCTATCCATGCTGCTCACAATTTAGATGCTGAAGGATATGACGCTTACTTTGCGTTGGGCACTTTTGACCAAGCTGGGTCTCGTAAGGTGCCTAACGTAAAGCAACTTAGATCATTCTTTCTTGACCTTGACTGTGGGCCAACCAAAGACTACGCGACACAGAGTGACGCTCTTGCCGCACTACGCTTGTTCTGTAAAGAACTCAAGCTACCCCGCCCGACACTTGTAAATTCGGGACGTGGCATCCACGTGTATTGGCCGTTGGTCGCCCCTGTTTCACGTGAAACGTGGGTACTTGTTGCTGAGCAGTTCAAACGCATGTGCACAAAGCACGGGATGCGGAACGACCCTGCTGTACCAGCGGATGCGGCGCGTGTGTTGCGGGTGCCCAGTACGCACAACTACAAACCCAACCCCCCTGCTCTTGTGTCATTGGTGGGTGAGATGGGTACGCCGGTCGAGTTTAATGTGTTCCGTGACCTGATGGGCGGCGATGAGGACGCGATCTTGTTGCCCCCAAAGAAGTACGTACCGCAACAGCAGGATGCAATGATGCAAGCCCTGTCGGGCAGTTTTGTGAGCCGGTTCAAGACTATTCTGATCAAGACCATGAGCGGTACTGGGTGCGAACAACTCAAAGAAGTTATCAACAACCAACCGAACATCTCGGAGCCTCTGTGGAGGGCTGGGCTGTCGATTGCCAAGTTCTGTGTCGATGGTGGCAAAGCAGTCCACAAGATTTCTTCCAAGCACCCTGAGTACACATTTGCGGGCACTGAAGAAAAGGTTGACCTGATTAAAGGCCCATACCTGTGCACACGTTTTGATGAGTACCGCGCAGGGGTTTGCCACGATTGCAAGCACTGGGGCAAGATAAAGTCGCCAATCTCTCTTGGGCGCGAGGTGCAAGAAGCTGACGAGTCCGACAACATTGTCATTGAGAAACCGCTGGGTGTGACTGCGGCTACGCCGATTCGGTACACCATACCCAAATATCCACACCCTTTCTTCAGGGGTAAGAGCGGTGGGGTGTTCAAACACTCCAAGAACGCCGAAGGTGAAGACAAAGACGTGATGGTTTATTTCAACGACCTTTACGTTATACGGCGCATCAAAGACCCCGAGGCGGGGGAGTCTCTGGTGATGCGTTTGCATCTGCCCAAGGATGGTGTTCGTGAGTTCACGTTGCCATTGACTGCTGTGGGCACCAAGGATGAGTTCCGCAAGCATCTTGCGGCGCAGGGCGTGGCAGTCCTGAACGTACAAGAATTAATGGAGTACACGATGAGATGGGTTAACGAGTTACAGTTTAATTCTGAAGCCGATGAAGCATGTCGGCAATTTGGGTGGAAAGACGATTCTCACGAGTCGTTTGTTGTCGGCAACATGGAAGTCTTTAAAGACCGTGTTGAGGTGAGTTCACCCTCTGCCGCTACCGTGGGGCTATTCCCGATCTTCAAAGCCAAGGGCACGTTGGAGAAGTGGAAGCAGACCATAGAGTTCTACAACCAACCCAACATGGAGTTACATCAATTCATGTTTGGGCTATCGCTAGGTTCTGTCCTGATGGAGTTTCAGCCAATCAACGCCGCCGCTTTCCACGCATGGAGCAAGGGCTCCGGTTTGGGCAAGACCACCGCCATGTACGCAGGTGCATCTATATGGGGTGACCCCGACCTGCTGGTGATGCAAGAGCGTGACACGTTCAACTCAAAGATGAACCGTGCCGAGGTGTACAAGAACATCGTCTGCTACATGGACGAGATGACCAACACCAAGCCGCAAGACCTGTCGGACTGGGCGTACCAACTGCCGAGCGGTCTACAACGCAACCGCATGGGGCCGAAGGGCAACGTCGAGCGTGTACGTGGCAAGCCGTGGAAGACTTTGTTTGGCACTACGGGTAACACATCAATGCTTGAGCGTATTGCGCTGTTCAAAGCTCTGCCACAAGCAGAAGCCCAGCGCGTGTTGGAGTACCGAGTTGAGCCTGTGAAGTTCGCTACCAAGACCGAGACCGATGTGTTTAGCGCAGACATCAAGGACAACTTTGGGCATGCGGGTGTGCTCTACATCCAGTACATCCTGAACAACTTGGATGCGGTCAAAGAACTTGCCATGACAGTGCAACGTAAACTTGATGCGGCGTCGAGCCTGTCTGCTGAGAATCGCTACTGGTCTGCCTTGGCTTCCCGCACCATTGCAGGGTTGATGTTGCTCAAGAAGGCTGGCCTGATCAACTGGCAGATTGCGCCGATTGTGCAGTGGATTGTCAAGGTGATGGCCGAAGCCAAAGCTATGGTGGGTGAGATGAGCGTAGATGTTGAAACCCAACTGACCGACTACATGGCCGAGAACTACAACAACATGCTCCGTATCAAGTCAACGGATGACGCACGAAACACCGCTGGTTCTCTTGACAAGATTATTGTGCCTGACGGCTCACCTCGTGGGCATTTTGTGGCGAGGTATGAATACGACCTCAAGAAGCTGTACCTACTGCCCAAGCCCCTCAAGACATGGTGCGGTAAGCAACAGATCAACTACGCTGGGTTTGTTGACGGCTTGAAGACGGGCGGCACCAAGGCAACCAAGGCCAAGGTTCGACTTGGCAAGGGCACCCATATCAACATGCCCCCCACTGATGTTTTGATACTAGATTGCACGGGGTTTATGGACGATGAAACTGAGCAAGCTCTGGCAACAACCGCCGCGCTGTTCGAAAAACAGGGTCAGGCTTGACGATCTTGCACCGGATGGGGTGCGTATCGTTGTTCGCTGGGACAAGTTCCCAGTGGGCGCTTCCGTGTTTATTCCCTGCGTGAACACGCTGGAGCTTGTACGCCAGATTCACCAGATAACAACTCGGTGGGAGTGGGTTGTCCACTACAGGCCCGGGATTGAAGGTGGGCGCTGGGGGGTTCGTATTTGGAGACGGCTGTGATACTATCACTCCCGACAGGTTGCCTGTCACTTCGTTCTCCTTGAAGTATTCGCCCCCGCCGTAACAAGCGGGGGCTTTTTTCTCAGTCGAACTCAGCCGCATCCTGCAACAACTCACCGCGCAGTTTCTTGTTCAGAGTCACACCGTGGTACATCTCTTGAGTTGTCTTCATGTGTTGCGCCATAGAGTTTTGAATCGTTTCGGCGGTAATTGCCGCAGAAGGATGCCGCTTGCTGAACTTGAGCATCCCGTCAATAGCATCTGCTACACCCTCCGAGTCGCCCACCCGTGCAGCGATGTAATAGTCGCGCAACAGCTTTGTGCGTTCTTTCAGGGCGCGTCTTTCGGTGGTTTTGATTGAGGCGTTGATTTCCAACTGGCGGGTGTATTCCGCAGGTGCAAGGCCAAAGAACTGCGCCCCCGCATTCCACGCACTGATGTCGCCGCTGATTGGGTCGCCACGCAGGGTGTTGGCACCTTCGGTTGCAAACCGCACACCTTTGAAAAGGTTGGCAATGCCCGAGGGAGCCATGCGCTCCAGACCACGTTCGGTCTCACCCTCACTGATCAGCTTGGCACCTTGCGTCAATCGGTCGGCTACGCCGAATGCTGGGCCACCCACGAGTTGCAAGAACGACAGAATCTTGTTGTCCTGCTCTTTGTACCCTGTGCTGCTCAGTATCAGGTCGGACAGGCCGATACGGTTGGCGACAGCAGTGCCTGTCAGGTAGTTGACCGCGCCATTAAACATTCCTTCGCCGAGGTATTTACGTGCGGCGGTCTCAGCATCATCCTCGTCGTCATCTTTAAACAAGTTGTAGACAGCGGCCAAAATACCAAACATTGGCAGACCCTGCACCCCAGCCAGTAGGCCAGCGGATGCGTAAATACCAGCAATCTGACGCATGGCGGCGTGGCGTACTTGTTTGTCTTCAGACTTCATAGCTTCCCGGGCCGTCTTGAACATCATGTAGTACATGGTCACACCATAACGCTTGTACATAAACATGACTTTGCCAAGTGAGTTCTTAGCCAGCAGAGGGGCGCTACCTGCGGATGCACCGCCGTTCATGATTTCGGCAAGTTCTACGGCGCGTTTAGCCGCTTCGGTGCGTGCAGCAGCGTCAATCTTTTTACCCGCCTTGGTCATGCGTTCAAGCTCAAGGTTGTACGCAGCAATCAGCGAAACCTGACGGTTCATACGTTCGCCATGGTGGAAGACAAAGCCTGAGTATGCGTTGATGCGGTCAAGCACGGAGGACTTCTCGTTCATGTCGAGCATGTCACTTGTCATCGAGCGGTCAAGCAGGCCGTACTTGTCGGCAATTTCTGACAACTCTTTAAGTTGTTTAATCTCCGGTGGAGTGCCTTTGGCATCAAAGTCATAGTTGTCCAGTGAGAAGCCACCCGTTTGCTCAATCTTTTCTTGGCCGTCAGCGGTAGGCACCGTCATTTTGACCATGCGTTTGCGCCCACTGCCCATAAATATCTTCCCACTGCCCATAAATATCTTGGTAGCCGCGCCAAGGGCTTTGGTAGTTTCGGAGTAGCCGTACTTACCACCAAGGTAAGGCATCATCACCAACGGTACTTGCGACATGTTGACCAGAGCGGACGACACGTTAAAGCCCAGCGTCCAGCCAAAAGCCAACGATGTCACGGCTTTAGACCACGGTGCAATATTGGGGCTAACTAGCGTCTCGATGTGGCTGTTCAACTCGTCAGCCATGATGCGAGTCTGCTCGTCACCTTTTGTTTTGGCATACTCTTCAATTTCATCACGCAGTTTGTATGCCTTGGCACCGTACTCAAGGTTTGGCAACTGATGGGCCATGCTCATGGAGCGTGAATAGAACGCACCCGTTGCGTTGAAGCTAAAACCGGGAGTGTTCTTACGCTTGCGGAACGCTTGGGCAAACGACGATTCAGGCAGTGTTGACAAGAACGTACGCATGATCTCATCGGTCACTTCTGGATCAACTTTATTGGCTTCAAGCGTACGCAAGATAGAGTTCACAAACGAAGTCGGAGGTGCATCCTTGTACGTTTTATTGGAACCACCCTTAAACCGTTGCACGTTCTTAGCGCCGCCTACTTCTTCCAACTCTTTGACCGCACGTTCACGCGCAACTGAAGTTTCGTAGTGCTCGACGTAGTGCTCTCCTCCGAGGTCGTACGACATGCGGAAGTCACCAGAACGTGTCAGCGGGAAGTAAGGCTCGATCTTGCCCTTGGTGGCAAGGCGTTGGTAAATCTCAGTGCGCAGCTTCTTGGCATCGTCTTTGTTTTCCACGGAGTCGTCGATGCGCTTCATCAACAAGTCCAGCAGGTCGTCGTAAGTTTTCTTGTACGTGTCCCGCATCTGTATGTATACGCTTTGACCCTCATCTTTGAGTGAAGCCCATTTTGGTTGAAGTTCGTCCCAAACCTTCTGCTTGTCGGCACCGCTCTCGGATTGCTTACCCTTGTAGCCATCACGAGGCTTAGACGGGTCAACTTGCTCCAGCGTGCTGGTAGCAATGACATCGTTGAGGATAATTTCTTTCTCGGGGTTACCCTTTACCCAGTTCTGGATGCGCGACATGGTAGCGTTGGACTCACGCATACGCTTGTCTTTTGCACCGTTCCACAGCTTCTCCAACTCGTTAAGTTTGGACGCCATGGGGATATTTTTAGAAGCAACTTCTGTTAGCGCGTTTAGCGGCAGGCTGCGCAAAAGAATTTTTTTGAGGTTCTCAGGGGCGTTGCGCACCATGTCGTATATACGTGCCACGGCATCGTTGTTCATCACCGGCATCGACAAGATTCGGTCGTCCATAGCTTGGAAGACTGTGGAGCCTTTGCCCAGCAGTGCAGCCGAGTACAGCAAGCCACTGTCACGAGACTCAGGTGCAGGTGACAAGATGCTGTTGATTAGAGAGTCCGAGGCGTCGAGCGCAGTGCCCATACCCTTGGTTCCTCTACCCATCAACGAACGCACAAAGTTGCGGACTGCATGCGTGAAGCGCTGCCATGCAGTGATGGCTTCGCCATTGGGGTTGAGTGCCGCCAACTTCTGTTGGAACTCAGGGTTACTAAAAGACTCCGCAACAAACTCATCCAAAGACGTTGCGCCGTACGCTGTGTCCAGCGAGTTTTTGACGTTGTTGTAAAGCTCTGTAAGTTGTTTAGTCAGAGGGTGTGACTTATTATCTATCACATGTGATGTAGCAGCATGTACTGATTCATGTAATAGCACGTGAGCATTCATCCCGACGCTCGAATCCAGCGTAATGGTATCTGTCTTGGGGTCGTACAAACCTGCAACCGGAACACCCTCGGCGTTCTTCAAGCCTGTAACCAACTTGACTTTGGTATTGCCAATAGCACCAGCCAGTTTTCTGGCAATCTGGGATGTGCGGCTCGGGTTCTGCGAACCCACCATAGTCAGGGCTTCTTGCAAGTTACCAGCTTCTAACGCCTTGCGTACGGCAGGGTGCAAGGGCAGCGAGAGCGTTACCGCATCACGAGCAAGTTCCAACTGATCGCCGTCCATTTGCTCTTTAAAAGCCCGAGACAGGGCTTGGGCAGCGTTGGCGCTTGCCATTCCACGGCGAAGTTCAGTTTCGGACTTACCAAAGTAGTTTTCCATTTTTCCGGCCAGCGCTTTTTGGTCTGCTGCTGTCAGTGAGTTGTAGAACGCCTTGGCGTACTTACCACCGTACAGGCCGGGGATTCCCGCCATGCCTTCACGCCCAAACCCAACTTCGCTGGGCAGTTTTCCAGCGCGTAGCTGAGCGTTGATGTCATTGAGCGTATCTGTACGAGTGAGTAGTTTGTACTTTTCAAACATCGCTATGTACATGTCAAAGGCCAGATAGTCCAGCGCATCGGACAGGCTTTCAGCTTCTATTATTTGACTGTAAGAACCAAAACTTGCGCTGCCCTTGGCCTTTGGCTCTGCCTTGGTTTTTGGCTCTGCCTTAGCTTTTGGCTCGGCTTTAGGCTCGGCCTTTGGCTCGGCCTTGGCTTTTGGCGCTGCTTTGGCTTTTGGTTTAGAAGCCGCATTGAGCGCGTCAATTGCTTTTTGTAGTCGTTGCGTGTCCGCAGGCAACTCTTTCATTGCATCGTCAAGTTTACTTAGTGGAGAGTTAAAGTCTTCTCCGTAAAGCATAAGATCGTCGTATTGATTGGCAACACCTTCAAGTTGCCGGATATTTAGCTCTACCACCCCAGCTTCTAACGAGTTGGGGTATGCAGTGTCCCGCACTACTTTTTTAGCTTTTTCTATCACCGGCCATAAAGATTTTATGCGGCGCTCATATTTGTTACGGGTACGTTGACGCACGTTTTTTAAGTCTTCAGCAAACTCGGCGGCATCTTGAGCGTCGTCTTGGTCTTCAATTTGATCTTGACGGCGATCTACCAAGCTGGTTACTTTTTCGCCTCTTGGTTGGTTTGCTGCGGTCTTAAATGGAGTGGCGACTTTCTTCAGTGCACCTGACTCCGCGCCTTTTCGCTCCTTAGCATCAGCAGCAGGTTTCCGACTATCTCCCAGTCCAGCAGGTTTAGATGCTTCAACTCGCTTGGTATCAACAGGGGCTCCAGCACGTTCGTCCTTTGCGCTGCTCGGTTTGCGACCTTCAGTGCGAGTTCCAGTTCCTCCACCGACACCCCCCACGCCGCTACCACTTCCTTGTCCGACAGGTTTTCCAACTGTAGGTTCAGTTGTTGCCGCATTTTTCTTTCCTTTTTCAGTAACGAGCACGCCACCACGGGGGCCATACATCTCACCTTGTTTGGCAAGACCGCCAAAGGCTTGCATCGCCAAGTTCTCAATTGCATCTTTAGTAGATGTGGAAAGATTAGGGTTCTCCCTAATACGTCCAAAGATGTTTGCAACGGCAGGTTGCTGAGCGGTGTCAGCCATGTCCATGTTGAGCAACTGCTTGTAAAAACCAGACTGCTTGGGTAGGCCAGCCTTGGTCAACACCTCGGGCGTTAACACCGTGGCAAATGGCTTTTCTTGGAATGCAATCTCCTCCTCAGAGAAGGCTTGTGGTGCAACGCCCTTCGGCTTACCCATCCCGGGAAAACCCATCTGTTCAGGTTCACGCTGTGACTTCTTTTCAGGAACAAGCGACTCTAATTCTGCGACTTGACCTTGGGGCTGCGTAATTGCAGGCTCAGTTTCGGCCACGGGCTCTTCGGCCAGACGAATGTCGTAGGCACGGTTGATGAGCTTGCGCTCCCGATCAGTCAAGTTTGTGTTGGTAATGCCTTGGCGTTTGAGTTCCGAAACGAACGCTTTGGGGATATTCTTGACATCAGACTCAACGATGGGCAGCAGC
>Ga0181350_1000361_pt1 | contig 13432 bp, 12 predicted proteins | sample Su13VDMM110DCMD_FD_130105 | JGI IMG/M metagenome (GOLD analysis project Ga0181350, IMG submission 130105) | Freshwater viral communities from Lake Michigan, USA - Su13.VD.MM110.DCM.D | ecosystem: Environmental > Aquatic > Freshwater > Lake | place: USA: Michigan | collected 2013-07-16
GGTGTTCTTGTTGGTTTTACAACATAGTATATAACGGTATTAGATGTTGTTGTTGGACAACCATCACAAATTGTGGTTACGTTAAAATAAATTACTGAAGGTAATGAACCTGTCAAAGTAATACTTACCGGTGAACTACACACACCACTAACACTTGTAAAATTAATGTTATCCGATGACCAATTTACAATAGACGAATTACAACATCCAGTATTACTAAAATATACTAAAAATTGGTTTGATATAAGAGTACCTATCACCGTATTTAATACCGGTGTGTTACATCTTTTTGTTGGTGTAGGTGTTGGTGTCGGAGTAACTAAACAAGGGTTTTGTGTGGGTGTCGGTGTAGGTGTTGGAGTTGGTTTTACTATATTACAAGGATTTCTACCAGTACAAGTTCTACAATCTTTATAATATTTACCACTGAATGTTAAATCAATATCACAAATGTCTTGAAAATCTTTTAAAATATAACAAAATCCATCATTTCCAACTAACGTTGTTCCTAACGGCATTGTTGTTGGAATATCTCCCATACAATATGTTAATCCATCACAACAACTTGAAACTAACGCGATTCCAAATCTTGGTCTTGGCCTTGGTGATATTGGCTCAATAATAATCGGACTATCAATTATTGGTATTAAATCATATTGTGAATAACTATCCGAAGTTAATACCACATCTGAAAATAATGTAGATAAATTTAATCTATTAAAATCATCATCAATTATTATCTCAGTTGTTGCCTCTTTATAACCAGTATAAATTGTTACCGAAGTATTAATAGTAATTGGTTCTCCATTAATAACACCCAAAATATTTTTAAATGATACCGTCATATCTGTATCAGCAACATATCTCGACGTTGCAGTATACAAAGCACCAATAGAACTTGGATAAAATCCCGGTACAATAGTTACCGTATTTTCATTCGGGTTATCAACTATTATAGGATTTCCACAACAAGGGAATGTTGATGTATAACAAGTATTATATTCTAAATCGTCAGCAATAAACGACTCTTGAATATAAATAAACAATTTTTCTCTAACAGGTAAAATAACATTACCCTCAAATGTTTTAACCAAAAACTGCCCTTCATATCTACCCTCAATACTAGTGTCTTGTTTGGTAAATTGATAGTAAATATAATATTCAGGTTCCGCATTGGGGTCGTCAAATATTTTTTCAACAAATCCAGCAGGTCTTGAAGTTATTCTAGGAATCCCGTTCTCGGTATTAACCATAGAAAAGAATATGGTGGAAGTTTCCAACAATTCCATAAAATTATTGTAATCACTTCTACCATCTTTTACTACTTGGAGTTTAAGGAGAGGTAAGGTTGCGTTTTTCTTTATAAAAAATTCCATTAAAGTTTTTATTTATAAATACTTCAAAATATAGAATTAACTTTCTTTTCTTAATGAACCGTCATAATGTTCAAATCTATCGTGCTCCGTTGGTGTTAATAACAATAATCCCGGATTAATTTTTCCTTTAACTGTTTCTTGGTAACAATAAGACATTAACGTCTGTTCAAATGGGTGAGCCCATTTTGTTTCTAAATAACACTTATAGTTACCTTCTCTTGTTAATATTATCGGCCAATTACATAAATAAATTTCACCTGTCACATATGATAAACCTTTATGTGTTTTTATCTCCTTAAATTGTGTATTAGGTGAATTAGGGTCTAACCCTTGGACCGGTAACTTAGAGTTGTTCGGCCAATGAGATTGTCTAAAATCTTGAGGAACGTTATACCAACTCCACTGAACACCATTATCCCCAAAAAATTCAGAATAATTTAGTTTAAGGAAATCAAAATTTTCTTTTTTAACAATTTCTACTGATTTTTGATATAAATTATCAACAAAACGAGGGAATCCGTTTCTACATACCTCACCTTTTTTTGGATAAAACGCCATATCATCTTCAAACCACCAATAACAATCTAAATCAGTTTCATCAAAATGTTCAGCAACAAATACTCTACCACCAACAATACCAATATTATCTTTTTTAATATGTTCAAAACCATATTGTTCACATAGTTCAAGATATCTTGGTGTTGTTGATAAATCGGTTGAGTTATCTAATAAGAATTTTTTTGGTTTATCAATAAAGTCAGAATCATAATCTAACATAGATTGAATTAATACTTCAAATTGTTTAGGTGAATTAAATGCGATAACATACAATCCAACTTTTGACGTGTCTAAACTATTTGGTTTAATTGGTGAAACACTTTCTTTGACTTGAGTAGTATCATTTTTTAAATCCTCAAAAAATTTACCCATTAATCCATTACCCTCTATTTCTGAATAACTAATCAACTCAGGATATTTGTATGTCATAATTGTAAATAACGACTCTTCAGTTCCCATTAAACCTTGTGATAACGTATCTTTCATTAATCCGTAATAGATACCGTTAATTTCTGATATAACATCTTTTTTTCCACCAAAGAAACCTGCTCGTGCAACCATTTTTACCGGCTCACCCGCTAACTCACATAATTCAGGGTATTTAAAACCGTGGATTTCAGAATTGGTTTCATAAGGGAAACAAACAAAATGAAAATTTTTAACTAATTGTGGTAATTTATCTAAAACTTTATCGTGTGTAAAATATCCCGGATGAATTGTGTTTGTTAAACCAGCGTCAATCCAAAACATATATTCAGAATTAAATCTATCTAAAATTTTGGCATCGTGTAAGAGATAAACTTTTGACATAACCAACGGGTTATACATCTCTAACTTGGCTTGAGTTGAATCTGTTAACCACCCGACTTGATTATACCAATCTGGATTTGTTCTTATTTTCTGTATTTTATCAAAAAAATCATTGTCTTTAAACCAAGACAAACTTCTACGAACAAATTGTGTGTTTTCACTTCGTCTATTTTCTGAAACAAATTTTTCTAACTCTTCGTCACCAAAAATAATCATATTCACATCAACTTGTAATAGTTGATGGAATTTATCTAAATAATGTTGGAATGAACGAGACCAACCCTCTTGAAGGTTCCCTCTACCTATTTCCCATAATCCTGTTACTAATGTTATCTTACTCATTTAATTCTTCTAATATTTTATAAAAACTTTTATTGTTTTTAAGGTGTTCTACCATATTATCTATTCCCGCAATTCTTTCATCTTCGTGCCACCAAGAATCAAATTCATAACATAAAAATAATTCAGGGTGATTTCTAAACATTAATGTCATAATATCTTCTTCGTGATAAAGATAATTATCTGATTCGGTAACTTCATTAACATATTTTTCAAATAAGTCTACTACTTTAACCCATATCTCTTTTTTACCACCAAAAAACCCACCAATTACATGTCTACTTCTATCGTAACCATTAATAAAATGTTTTGAATTAACAGTGCCTGACCAATAATTCCTATCGTTTTCTTTACCAACAATTGAAAATTTATCTTCAGTTTTATTTATTAAATTACTTAAAAAATTATTATTAAACAACTCACTTGAGTAATATTGACTATTATGAATTCCGGTTTTCGCCAAATATTTATTAGGGATTAAACCACAATGAGATAGACCAGCATCAAACCAAAAATAATTGTCGTATGACATATCCTCATTTTTAAACCATATAAATTTCATATATTGGATTTCAATACATCTATCACTACCATTATTTTCACATCCGCCATAATCTTTGTATTTTTTAAATAACTCTAAAAAATAATGATTATCTAAATCGTATGTTACTAATCTTAATTTATCTCTATCTACGTTGTTTTCAACATAGAAAAAAGTTTCTAACCCTTCGATTTCTCGTTCCGACGTGTAACAAATGAAATCGGCGTCGGACATTTTTAATAATGATAATAAACTCCATCTATAATGCCCACCTCTACTTGGTCTACCACCAAATTTGGTCCTATGTAAATCACTATAAATTGATGTTATAATTTTAACTGACATAATTAAATTTTAAATGTGTATTATTTTGTTTTATTTCTTGATTTTTTAACTCATCAATCCATTCGCCTGGAATTTTGCAAGGACTATATTGATTCCAATTATATGTTTGCATATAGAAATTGCTATATTCAACATTACCAATATTTGAAAATCCTTTACATTGGGGAGCAATGGGTAAGACAGGACAATAACTTTGATATTCATTTAATATAAACTTAAAAGCAAATTCATCAATAGGGTAATAATATGGTCTAGGGTTTACTTTAATATCGTATAAAATATCGTAAATTGATTCGTCGTATATGATTAAATTTGCTGCGTATATATCTCTTTGATAATCTTTTTTAGGTGGTAGATTTGTCATATCTAATAACAAATCATACTTTTCAGATTTATTTAAAGGTCTATCTAATGTTGGTGATAAATTAAATATTCCAAACTCGAGTCCTTTACATTGTTCTTCAATTTTTTCTAAGAAGTCCTTAGCGTATGGCATAAAACGAATGTCATCTTCGATAATCATAACTCTAGGGTACCCTTTTTCTTTGGCGATATCAATAATTTGTAAAGTGGACATTGTAATACCTTCGTGAGTACCGGTATCAACGGCTTTAAAAATTTCATAATCCCACCCAATATACTCCATTTCTTTTTTCACTTCTTCTAATCTATCAGGTCTACGTTCAAGATTAACAACAAATTTAGGTATTTCGTTAAATTTCATAATATTTTGTTTTTTTATTAAATTATGTGAACATTATTAATGTTACCTCTAAACAAGCAAGACCACATTCCAACATTACCTTTATTGGTGATTAAATATGGTGATTTACTAATAATGTTCATTACGCTTAAAAAATTCTTTGATAAATTAAATCTTTCTCCGATAGGGGTAACAAATTGAATTGCGGTACCACACCTATTAATTCTTTTCAGTTCATTAATCACTATTGAATCCGGATACTTTGATAAGATAAAATCACAAAATTCATTTTCATCGGTTTGAACTAATAATTTAAATTCAGGGTTTTTATTTTTCAATTCCTCTATTTTTGATAGAAATTGAGAGTAAGATGGTAAATGTATTTCAAAAGACTTATCGTTACCTCTAAATAATACTGATATTATCTTATCGGTGTTTATGTTGTATTTGTCAATAAAAAATTTTGAATTCTCAGTAATATCATCTGATGGTGAAAAATATTTATCAATAAAAAAATTAATGTCGTTAAAGTTTAATAAACTATAATCACTGAATTGGTCCTCAATTTCATCATAACTAAAAACAACATTATCACTATTTAGTTCAGTTTCTTTTGTTTTAAATAATAAATGTGTGATATCTGAATATGAAGGGTCATCTTTATAATTACTCCATTGTCTACTTGAATCAACTTCAGGTAAACATTTGTTTAAATTATAAAAGTCTATAATGCTTCTTAATCTGATAGTACAGCAACTAAAAAACCCTGCGTCGTGAGTAACAACTAACTTATTTTCCATTATGATAATAATATGATATCTTAGTTTTTTATAAAGTTAATTTAAGATAATTTTTTCTTTAAATGTGTTATAACCAATCATAATTGTCATTAATGATACGTTTGAATAACAATAAAATAATGTGTTTGATTTTTTTAATGTATAAACGTCTCTTAAAACTTGAAAATCAATAAGGTCTCTATTATCAACAAAGTGAATCGGATTACCATCATAACTAATTACATTATCGTTAAAGTAAAAAATATCAACATTTTTTACTTTAACTTTAATTTCTTCAATATATTTAAATTCGTCAGTTGATATAAAAAGTTTTAACTTCTGAATAGATTTTTCTGATATTGAGTTAATTTTGTTAATGATATTATCAACACTCATTTCAGTAATTTCTGTTTTTTTATCAGTACCTCTTATATGTACCCCGATATCAAACAAGTCATTGTTAAAGTCTAAATTACTTTTTAATTTAAATACATTATTAAAAATAAAATTTCTAATTTCAATGTCCGATTCTTTAACAATATTATGTGCATTATAATCAGGAAAATCTAATTTGAATAACATTTCCAAATATTCGGATGACACGTAATAACTTGATTGTGTTAATAAATCATTTTTAGGTAAATCATAAAAAAGTTCAACTCGTGGGTCGGACACATAAATGTTAAAATTTTTATATTTGTTATAATGAAATAAACAGATTTCAATTAGTCCATTAATTATTGAGGTAAACCCTTTTTGGTTATAATTAAAACGAGAGTCATCTGTTAAATTAATAATTCCAACCATATGTTAAACGTTATATCCGAAGACTCTTCTTATGTCGTCCCTATAATGTTGATGATAATTATTATGTTCGTCAAAAGGTTCCCCAACGAATAAATAGTCATCAATTTCCCTATCTCTTCTAATCTCAACACCAATATTTTCATAATTAAAAAAAGTGTCATTAACAAAAACGTCATTAATTGCGATTGGGTAAATAATGTCTTTTAAAAATCGTTGGTCCATAGATTTTTCTTCCGGTAAATTATTTTCACTTAAATAATTTTTAATTAAAAGATTGATGTCGATATTTAAATCAATTTTAGCTCCCCACATACCAGCATTCATTACCCATCCGTGACCTATTGGGTGGTCTCTAATTATATGGTATTTTTTATCTGATTCTATCCATTGATTTACGGCAGTTTCTTCCCTTAAAGATATTCGACTATCACAATCTCTAGATATGAAATGACTAACATTTGGTTCATTTATAGGTCTAAATCGCCATAAAGATGCGAAAAAATTAGTTTCTTCATTAACTTCAACTAATTCTACATTATATTTTTCTAATTCTGTTATTGTTTCTTGAGGAACACTATTATTATAATACACTCTCATTACCCAATCTTTAAGTATTTCTTTTTTTAGTTTAGCGTTTTCGATACAACCTAAGTTATACATGGGATTGTTTCCGTAAAGAGAAAAAGATATTATTTTTTTCATTTTAAATATGTTATTTTATTGTTTATTTTTTTTTAAAAACTCATTTATTGTTAATATAATAAAATTAGCGTTCGCCTCAGGGCTTAAATAATCATTATAATATTTTAAATTTTCTTCATACTTTTTATCAATATCTGAAGATAATATTTTTTTTATTAAAGTCTCATTTAATTCCGACCAATTATCTATGAAAACGGCCGGTAAATTTTCATAATACCAAGTATTAATGTGTGATGATTTAACGGTAGTTATTACAATACATCCAGAAGCAAATGCTTCGGATAATCTAAATGTTTCATTACTAACCCCTCTCGGTACTAAACAAATTTTTGTGTCGGATAAAATATTAAGGTATTCCATAAATGGAACTCCTTGTCTAAATCCATTTGAAAACCTAATATCATATTTTGGTGTTAGTGTCATTGTGGCATCACGAAAATTATTTCTAATATTATCTTTTAATTGACCTACAAAAAAAACATCTTTACCTCTTTCCGATAGTTTTTTTTGATTATTAAAAATAATATTTTTTAATCCCCATGAGTTATAACCTATATTAATAGGAAAAACTTTCACATTATCACAATATTCATTAAAATAATATCTAAAAACTAAGTCAAATTTGTCATATAATCTATCATCATACCAACCTTCATTACCCACATGTATCGCAATTGTTATGTTATTACTGTCTTTAATAATTTCTTTATTATATCCCCCATCAATAACGTATAAATCAAAAGAATCGTCAAAAGTATTGTTTAATATTGTATATATTTTAGTTATATAATCTACCTCACAATACTCAAAAGGTAAAATATCATTATTATCGTAATAACTTAATAATCTCATATTTTTTTATTTTAATAGAGGAATTTTATCATTTAAAATTTTATTTTTATATTCTTCGTGATTTTTACAATAAACCCCGTGTTCATTTTTCACCGGATATGCGGTCTTTTCAACAGTAATTGAACAAACTTTAATATGGTCTAATGATTTATGATTGTATCCAAATAAATGTGCTCTCCTTGACATATCTCCGTCACAGAAATAATACTTGAATTCCGTTGAGTACATTCCTATTTCTCTAAATATTTTTTTATTGTATATTCCGTAATTCATAACAATTTCTTGATAATGGGTATTGTACATATCAAATATAAACCAACCTCCATTACGGTGACTTTTTCCGTAATTATCCGTTCCGTCAATCCATTCTTGTTCTGTCATGTTTTCATAAGTCCCATATTTCCAATTAAATAAATAAAAATCGTTATTATTATCTATCTCATTAATAACATCATCCCATTTACTAACTAATAAAGCGTCATCATTCCATTGACAAACCCATTCAAAAGAAGAATTTTCAATTCCTAAATTCATAAAATGAGGATAAGAACTCCTTTCACCAACTTCAATTAGTTTAATTTTTGGATTATTTAATGATTTAATGTATTCGATAGTACCATCATTACTCCCACCATCAACTAAAACTAATTCTAATTTATCACTTGAATTAACAGTATTTTCTATTAATCTTGGTAATAAATGTTTTCTATTTAATGTTCCTGTTACGATACTAATCATATTACTAACCAATTATCACAATAAATATCTAATGTTTGCAAATATGACAATGATTGTCCAAACCAAACTTTTGGTGATATCACTTTTTTCTCTAAATTTTGATTTAACCACGCACCCCACCAACTAAACGTACTATTAGAGATAATGTTATTATCACACATAGACATTAGATAAAGTTCTTCAAAATCTTCTAAGTCAGATATAAAAATTTTATCTTTAATAAAATCAAAATTTGATTTACACCAATCTATGTCATCGGAAAATATTAAAATAGTACTATCATAACCAATTAATTTTAAGGATTCTTTGTAATACTCGATTGGTAATACAGGATGAAAATCGGGTAAACCTAAATAATCCCCTCTTCTAACATGTAAACTTGTTGTATTTTTTTTTAAAGTTTCATAATATTTTTCAGTTAATTTGGATGTAATTTCATCGGTAGGTGAAAATAATTCTAAAATTTCGGTTCGATAATTAATAAAGTATTTTTCTGTTTGAAAATAACCTATTAATTTAGTATCAAAATTAAATTTTGGTATTTCAGTAAAATGGTGACCCTGTTCTCCATAACCTGAAAAATTTAAAGGTGTTGTTGAAAAATTAATATTTCTTAATATATTGTTATTGTATTTTGAAACCCCATAATGAGCTCCGTGATGATTTGTTGCGTCTATAATTAATAACATATTATCACGTTTTGAGATTGAATATGTTGCAGATATTTGGAATAAAACATTACCTAACCCACCCATTGTATTTATAGAAATTTTGTTCATTAAAAATAATTAATTAAATGTTTATCAAACATATAATCTTCTAAAACATTTAATGATAAAACCTTTTCAAAATTCTCTTTAACGTAATCAAGTTTTGAAAAATATAACTCAGGGGTTAACTCATCTAAATTAATGTCATCTAAAAATAAAATACCATTTTCATTAAAATGGTTAATCACTTTTTTAGTCCCTTTATATATTGGTATTGTACCTGTTGCAAACGCGTCTAATATTTTTTCAGTAAAATAAGTGTCGTAAACATCATTCTCGACACAAACTGAAAACATATAATCGGTTAATCCTTCCTCTTTCTTTTGAATACCATTACACAAGTGACCATATAAATCAAACTTGTCTTTATTTGTGTTTGCATAATCAACTCTAAATTGTTGTAATGGTGTTTTGATTTTATCTGAGCAAATCATTGAGGTTAATTTTGTTTTTTCATAAATCTTAGGTGACTCAACCCAAAAACCACCGGCAGGTAAAAATTTAAATTTTGGACTTAAATTTAATAATTCGTCGGAATATGTAAAAATTAATTCATATGTGTCTAAAACTTCGTCTAAATTTGATTTAACTTGATTAATAAAATTATTATTATATTGAGGGGATTCAAGACCCCATAAAAATTTTAATTTACCATCATTTTTGTCGTTAATACCTTGAAATAAATCCCCATCAATATAGAAAGTAATTGGGTTATTTTTAGTATCATACTCCCATAATACGTTATTTGATTTTTTATACCACGTTGATGAATAAGCGTGAGCGAAAGGTTTTGAAACTAAATTAAATTTTTTCATATGTTATTTTTTATATAAAAAGCGTCACCCCAACCGTGCCCGGTAATGTCAGTTAATACTCGTTTAAAGTTAAATTTTTCAAGATAATTATCAATATCTTCAATCAATGGACATCCTATGTATAATTCTTTTACGTTAACTTCACAATAAATAAAGTCAAAATTATATAACTGATTATCAAAACCTTTAAAGGCTTCTAATTCATATCCTTGTATGTCTATATTTAAAAAGTTATAATCATTAATATTAATATTGTATTCGTTAATAACATCTACCATCCTTTTAACGGGAACATTAATTTTTTCTGTAAAATTTATACCTGGGTGTTCTTCTAAGTGAGTACCAAATTCCAAAAACGAGGATGATTGTCCATTATTCGCAACATTAAATGTTAAAATATCGTTAACATTACCAATACCGGTAATAATAATTGTGTCATCACCGACATTATCTCTAATGATATTTTCATAATTAGGGTTGGCGTCAATCCAAATAACATTTTCAATATTTAAATTATTGTAAGTGTTTTTTTCTTGACCATAAAATGCTCCAATATGGATAACACCTTTAACTTTAACATTTGAATTGTTAATTATTTCTTTATAGTTTAAAATCATTTTTTTATAAATTACCTGTTATTCTTTCACACCAACCTTTTGACTTACTAAACGGCCAAACAACCCAGTATTTTGGTTTATGTGTTGTTTGAAATTCTCTCCATACTTTACAATACCCATCAGAGTCTCTTAACATATTATTAATCTCGTTGATATCCGCATCTTTTCTAAAAAGTGTTTCATCTTTTTCATCGTGGAAAGCCACAACCCAAAATTCATAATCTTTTTCAGGAACTTGAGTGAATCCAATATCGATACAATGTTTAAAGATACTAGCATAACTTGCCAACCATTCTTCCTCTGTTTCAAATATTTGAGGATTGGGTGCGTAATTTTTATCTAAAGTATATTGTTGGACAGCTCTATTTGAAAATTTAAGACCGGAATATATTTCATAATCTTTTAAAGTTCTTTCGGTTCCAAAACCGTAATAACTAAAATCCAAAGTAACTTCTTCTCCATCCATTCCAAATAGTTGACGATTTTTCTTATGAGATAATTCATTTTTCTTACCCCACTCTTTATCGTCATCCCATTGTTTGGTTCTACCCTTACGAGTATATTCGTGCCAAATAACAGTTTTATGTGGGTGGAATAAATCGTATCCGTGTGTAAATGCTCTAACAGCGATTGAGATTTCTTCTCCGTGGAAATAAAATTCAGGGTCGTGTTGAACCTCAACACTAAATTGTCCTAAGGTAAATGCCATATGGGCGGAGTAAAATCTTGAGGTAACGGGTTCTTTAAGGTTTTCCCATCCCGGAATTGTTTCAGGTAAGAAGAAGACGGCACCTTCCGGTATAAATCTGTCGAACGCCATTCTCCAAGGGTCTTTAACTCGACTTGCCGGGTCATTATCCGGGTCGAATGAAGAAACATATCCTGTTAATAAAGGTTTCTTAAATCCTTTCTTTTGAAGTTGTTTAATCATTTTGATTAGAGTGTCATCCCAATCTTTTTCAAATCTCATATGAGAATCGATTTGTAAGGTATACTCTTCACCTTTGTATAGTTGTTGAACTTGGTTTCTTGCCCAACAAACACCTTTGGATTCGGTGTATAGGACATCGATAACTCTAAAACGTTTATCACCTTTAAATTCGTCTAAGTTATCAAAACCATCTTCCGGATGATATTGACGACAAATTCCGACAATTACATTTTTTGGTCTTTTAGCATTTTCCAACATTGATTTAATTGTTGGGATAAGTTGGGGGTCACGATAGGATGCTATCTGTACAAATATTTTCATATATCTCTAATTTTAAATTAAAGATAATGGTTAAAATAAAAAGATAAATATTTTTTTTTAATTATGATGGACAACTACCAAAAATTATTAACCACCTCGTAAGGTTGTCCATTTGTTCTTATAAATACTGAAGGTAATCCTACCGGTGTTTATGTTGGTGTTGGAGTTGGGGTTCCTGTTTTAGTTGGTGTCGGAGTTGAAGTTCCTGTTTTAGTTGGGGTTGGTGTAGGAGTAATGTCAATTGCACAACTAACGTCCGATGATGCTGCACCAACACCTGAAATTGTTGTTTGAACTAATGTAAATGTTGATGTTGATATATTATCAAGACGATAAACCTTACCTGTTGAATATTCAAAAAGGTAAAGATTATTATTTTTTGACGATAATCCATATACACCTGTAATTGATGGGTTAAGAGTTACATCATACTCAAGAGTTCCGGTGGTATAATCATATTGAGTTAAATATACATTACCTCCACCGGTACTTGTAACAAATAATTTGTCTGTTGTTGGAAAATAAAATAAATCACCACTAAGTATTCTACCGGTTCCGGGTAATGAAAATTTATTAGTTATTGTTGGAATTGTTGTTGATATATTTACCTCAACAACAATATAGGACGCGCCAACAGTTGCTCCGGTTATTGTTGAAATTAAAGTATTCTCGTCTTTAACACATAATCCTAATAAAGGTTTTGATGGGTTTAATATTCTATTAAATGTTGCAACAAATGGTGTTGGGTTAATGTAATATTCTGTAATTTCTTGAGGGTTATTAGTATCTGTAATCCAAAATTTATTACTATTGTTTGCAATATCGCTAATTGACGGTAATGATGGAAACGTTAAAAGAGTTAAAACATTAGTGTCAATATTATATTTAAAGATATTTGTAGTTCCAGTAGTAATATAACTAACACAATCAACGATAACAGGTGTGGGTGATGGTGTGATAGTTATTGTAGGTGTTACAGTATTTGTTGGTGTTTGAGTCATTGTTGGCGTTGGAACGATTGGGTCACAAGTTTGAATTTTAACACATTGCTCGCAAAAAATGTATGTTGTTCCATAATCCCAAAAATCAGTTACCCAAGTTTCCTCTTTAGATAAATTAATTATCTCTAAACACTCACCATACGAATTAACTACCGCGGTTCCCGGTAAAAAGTTAGACGGTAACATTATAAATTTTGTTATTTTTTTAGAACAACAAGATTGAACTTGGAATAACCCAAACTTAACCGGACTTGTTGGTGTAGGTGTAATAGTATTTGTTGGTGTGACCGTCATTGTAACTGTAGGTGTGGGTGTTACACTCGGAGTTACACTCGGTGTCGGTGTTAAAGTCGGACAAGGATATATAAAATTGGCTTTTTGACAATGGTAGACACTCGGTTGAGAACCCATTGCTATAAATGTATAA
>Ga0181350_1000364_pt1 | contig 13371 bp, 22 predicted proteins | sample Su13VDMM110DCMD_FD_130105 | JGI IMG/M metagenome (GOLD analysis project Ga0181350, IMG submission 130105) | Freshwater viral communities from Lake Michigan, USA - Su13.VD.MM110.DCM.D | ecosystem: Environmental > Aquatic > Freshwater > Lake | place: USA: Michigan | collected 2013-07-16
CTACAAAGCATTTGATGCGGTTGTACCTGAAAATTTACTTGAATCACCAGATCTAGTAGCAACTAAATATCCATTATTATCTGCTGCTTGGTTCTTTCATAAAAATGGATTACATAAAATAGCAGATGGTGGAGCTACAGATGCTGTAGTAACATCAGTTACAAAACGTGTTAATGGTGGTACCACTGGTTTACCTGATAGACTTAAACACTTTAAAGAATATTATAGCTTATTAGCTTAATTTGGTAACCTTAATAAATTTCAGTATATTTAGTATTATAAACTAATAAAGATTATGGTACTAGTATTTACTGTTATGTTCATTATAACTATTCTCATATCTTGGATGTGGGCTAATGGTATTGATAAAGAATCACAATATATAAAAGATAATCCTGATCACAATCCTAGTGAGGGTTGGTTAGACTGGGATGAGTCTCATACTGAAGGTGAAATTTGACCTTAACTAATAATTTATATTTAGTTATATGGAAAAAAATTACCCACCACCAGTTTATCCAAAAGACGATCCTGAATATAAAAAACGTATTATGGAAGCGTTTTATAAAAAGGTGAGAGAAACAAATTGGGGTTATGACGAGAATGAGTATCAAGGTAAACCACGAGGTAGAAAAGCAAAAGTAATTGTCCGTGTTGAGACAAAACCAAGAACTAAAGCAGAAGAAAAAGCATTTACAAATAAATTTTTTAATTATAATAAATAAATTATGAAAAAGTACATTGGAGCAGTTTTAAGTTTAGCTAGCATTGGGATGTTGTTTTATATTATCTTTAATCAACATCATCAAATTAAAACATTAACATCAACAAAACCAAACATAGATTCAATACAGTATGTAATTGATTCATTACATAGTGAAAATTTCATTCAACATATTCAGTTAGATCGTTATGATATTGCTATTGAAATATTAAGAGAAAATTATCCACAAGCTGCAGAACAATTTGATGAATGTTTAAAAAATACTGAATAAATAAAAATAAATAGGTTATGAATATAGTTTACGACATTAATTCAGACACGGGTATAATGAGGCTAAAGTTTAAGAAAGACTGTCTCAATCCATTAAAGGATAAAAAAGAAATTTTTGAAAAGTATATTTTACCAATGCTAGCGATGAATGATAAATTCTTACTAACTGGTAGTCTATCCTTAAAATTATTAGGTTTTGAACCTATAGATGAAATAGGTGATTTTGATCTTGGATTGTTATCTAAATTCACTGAAAAAGATTATCATAATCTTAAAAGTTTCTTTAACTTACATGATAATAATAATGATAGCAATTATAAGGATGCTCCTGATAAACCATTTAAATTTGATTTAGATGCTCACTTATGGCAATTCTCAAAACAATGGGATGAATCAACTGATGATCCAGATATAAATAAAGCTATGTTTTTTAAACTAGATATTTTTAATGATGAAATTATCCGTAAAAAAGATATACTTACAATTTATTATGATGATTTTCCAGTTAGATTAGTTCATCCAAGTATAACATTAAGTTATAGAATGAGATATGCTTTAGATGTTAGGGGTACTACTGCATTTAAATACTGGGAGAAAATGAAAGCATTTATGGATGATGCTAAAAGTTATTATAATAATTTAAGAGTGATTCAAATAATGAATATGCGTATCCATGAACATAATTATTCTGTAGAAAATAATAAAGATAGATTGACCTATATTAAGAACTTAATTTTGAGGAGAGAAAACAATATGGAAGAATTTTTTAAAAAAGTATTTAATGAAGAGCAAAAAACAATTTAATGAAGAGTAAAAAACAAAAAGATGATAAACGAGATTGGTTTATTGTTATGAACTCACAATTAGAATATTTTTGTGGATTAGCTTATGGTGGACAATGTATTTGGAATTCAGACTATAAAGAAAGTAAGCCTTTAGATAATGAACGTAAGTTTATAACATTAAAAAATATGTGTTACGGAGAGGAATTAATAATGGACTATATATAATAAATTATGAGTAAACAACATACATTATGGGTTGAGCGTTATCGTCCTGATACATTAGAAGATTATTTAGGTAATGAAGAGTTTATTAATAGTCTACAAGAGTGGATTAATAAAAATGATTTTCCTAATTTATTACTTCATGGAACACCAGGTACAGGAAAAACAACAGCAGCTAAATTAATCATTAAAAATATTAAATGTGATTATTTGTATCTAAACTGCAGTGATGAGAACGGTATTGATACAATTAGAGATAAGGTAAAACAATTTGCATCAGGTGCTACATTCCAACCACTTAAAGTTGTTATATTAGATGAAGCTGATTTTTTAACTATAAATGCTCAAGCTGCACTTAGGAATGTTATTGAGTCATTTAGTTTAACTACTCGATTTATATTTACTTGTAATTTTATTGAACGTATAATAGATCCACTACAATCTAGATTAACAGTATTTAATCTAACTACTCCTGAACCTAAAACAATAGCTAAACATTTAAAAAGTATATTAGAACAGGAACAAGTAGAATTTAAAGTAAATGATCTAGTTAATATTGTTAAAAAAACTTATCCTGATATTAGACGTGCTTTAAATGTATTGCAAAGCAGCATTAATAAAGGTAAATTAACACCTAAAAACATAACTGACAATAATTATACTGATCAAATTATAGCCGAAGTAAAATCAGGTAAAAAACAGGCATTTAATAATATTAGACAAATAATCGCGGATAATAATATAAACGATTTTACAGGTATATATAAAGAATTACATAATGCTTTTTCAACACCTACATCTACAATAATAATAGAAGAATATTTATTTCACTCAACTACTATACCAGATAAAGAAATTTGCTTTATGGGTTGTGTAGCTAAACTTTTAAGTATATAATATGACTAAGCAAAAATTTATAGATAAAATAGATGAAACTTGTAAAATATTAAATATTCCTTTATCATATAATATTGAACATGGATTAAAAATAATCAATAATTCTATTGATATAGATAAAGTTAATATTAGTTTTGATAAAGATATTTTAATATATGATAATGTGTTAAAATTATCTAATGAATTATTTACAGACACATTCATCTCAGAATTTATAGATGATGTTTATACGAAACATGGTGATAATATGAATCGTATTTGGTTTGGAGTGGCTAATGAAAGTAAAGAATTATATTTTGAAATGACTACTCCTGATGATTTAACTAAAAAACATAGAAAATCATCTTATGCTATATCTTATGATGAAAATGAAGGAGAGATACATTCATATAAACCATTTTCTTTAGAAAAAGAATCATATTCAAAACGTATTATAGATACTTTTATAGAATATATAGAAAAAGATAATGAGTTAAATAAGTATAAGGATATATTAAGTGAAATGATAGGTGGAGGAGGGTTTATAAAAGATAATAAATATTTTTATTTAGTTGTTTTTAAAGAATTACAACAAGATGACTTATTAACATGTTTAAAATTACTTTGTAAAAAAACTATTTCATATAATGATCAATTAATTGATGATTGGTTTGAAAAATATAAAGACGGAACATTAACATTTTTATCTTATCGTTTAGAAGGAAATAAAATAACATCTTTAAATTTATATATTAAATAACAAAAAAATGGAACAAGAACAAATTAAACTAAACATTAGTTTAGACAAAACAGTAGAAATTACATGTGATGAATGTGGTCATAATGTATTTCAAGAAGGATTAATGCTTAGAAAAGCAAGTAAGTTTTTAACAGGTACAGCACAGGATGCACTTATACCATTACCAGTATTTAGTTGTGCTAAATGTGGTCATGTTAATGAAGAATTTCTACCTGAACCATTAAAGAATAAAGATAGTGAATCTATTTGATTGGTTAAATGAAATAACATACAATAAACGTTCTTGGAATAGTTTTACTGATGAAGATAAATCTGAATTTAATTTATTTATGATTAATCGTTTCCTTAGTATGAATCCAGATAATATTGATGTTATTAATTTAATTCAACGTTACCCTACTTGTTCTAATAAAGTAGTTTATAAATACTACTGTGATTTATTACCTAAGAAAAAATCATTTTTTAAGTATATTAAATCTAGTATTAAATGGGAAAAGGAAACAGTAGATAAAATATCTGAGTATTATAAATGTAGCACTCGTGAAGCTAAAGAATATATAGGCATATTAACAGATAACCAGATTAAAGATATACTTAACGTGGGGACGTCAAGTACAAAAACAAAAAGGAGAAAAAAATCATGATTACATTTACATTAGGAGCTTTAGCTGCGATAGCGGTTGGGGTTACAGTTTGGCTTGTTATAGGTATTATTAAAATGGATAAACAGGTTAAGCAATTAGAAGAACAAACACAACAGTTATGGTTAGACATTCAACATCGTTGTGAATCAATTGAACGTGAACTAACTAGAACAGAAATTGAATTAAGTAATCGTATTGAATCATCAATATCATATACTGATTCACGACTTGATAAATTAGTTAATCACCTTGAACGTGACTATGTCACAAAGAAAAATAAATTAGATAATTCAATAGAATATAATTAAACCACTTGGCGTCCCTAATTAAGTTAACTATATTTAAATTATAAAAATAAACTTATGTCTATAGAAAAAACAGGTGAATATAGTTATACTATTAAAAATGGTAATGGATGGTGTTCAACATCCACATCTGAATCTACATCTAGTAATGGTTATATATTGCCTCCTAAAGATGAAATTACTTCATTAGTAATGGAAGATTTAAAATCACGTTCTGATCGTGGTTTTATAAAATATGGAACTACATTACATCAAAATAATCATCAAAATATGCTTCAACACATGTATGAAGAAGCATTAGATTTTGCTCAATATTTAAAAAAAGAAATTACTACATTAAATACAATTCAAGATATAGTTAATCAATATCCTAATAATATGGAGTTAGGTAAAGCAATAAGAGAAAAATATGGCAAAAAGTAAATTAACTGAAATTGAATTAAAGATTAAAACTACTTCTCCTAAAGAAATTGATCATAGATATCAAAGTACAGTATCTTATTCTCAATATTCAATATGGCGTAAATGTCCTCATCAATGGTATTTAAACTATTTTAAAGGATTATCTTCATATCAACAATCAATCCATACTATATTCGGAACTTCAATTCATGAAGCAATGCAACATTATTTAAAAGTAATGTATGGTGAAAGTGGAGCTGCTGCTGATAGAGAAGATATAATAGGTATATTTAAAAATAAATTCAAAACATTATATAAAGAAGAATTTAATAGAACAAAACAGCATTTTTCATCACCAGATGAAATGGCTGAGTTTCATGATGATGGAATTACTATATTAGAATATTTGAAAAAGAATCGTAATAAGTATTTCTCAACTCGTAATATTGTTTTATTAGGTATTGAAATGCCTTTAATGGTAGGTCTATCTAAAAATTTATTTCTAAAAGGCTATATAGATTTTGTCCTATATGATAAGGATTTAGATAAAGTTTATATCTATGATATTAAAACATCTAGATCTGGATGGATGGATAAAGATAAAAAAGATAGTATTAAGATATCACAATTATTAATTTATAAAGAATATTTTTCTAAACAATATAATATTGATGTAGATAAAATAGAAGTAGAATTCTTTATAGTTAAAAGAAAATTATGGGATAGTCCAGATTTTGTAATACCACGCATACAAGAATTTAAACCAGCTGCTGGTAAAACAAAACGAAAACAAGCAGCTGAAGCCTTTAGTTTATTTTTAACTGAATGTTTTAATGGTGAAGGTAAAATGATAGATAAAGAATATACTAAGATAGTAGATAAATCATCTTGTACTTATTGTCCATTCTCAAAAGACAAAATACTTTGTGATAAGAATGTTGTTTTTTAATTTTTGTATATATTTATATACGCAATAAAAGCAATATATTATGGGATCAATTAACAAATTAACAAGCGTGAAAGTAAAAGATGACTTGTTTGATGAATTTAAAGTACTATGTGTACGCACAAAATTCTCACTTCAGAAATTAGTAGATAGAAGTATTCATTTATATTTAACAAATGAAGATTTTAGAAAACAAATTCACAATCATACAGATTTAGCCTTATCTGGCAGTCAAAATTAAAAATTATTAAACACGTTATGAAAGAAGGTTACATTGAAAAAGACAAACGTAAAAAAATCCTTTTACTTTGTGATGACATCAGATTTACATCTGGTATAGCAACTATGGCTAGAGAAATTGTAGTAGGTACATCTCATCATTTCAACTGGACCAATATAGGAGGAGCTGTTCAACATCCCGAACAAGGACAACGTCTTGATATCAGTCAAGACACTAATATTAATAACAATATAACAGATGCTAGTGTGTTTATATATCCAATATCAGGATATGGAGATCCATTTTTAGTTAGACAGTTAATTGAATTAGAAAAACCAGATGTGATGATGATATTTACAGACCCAAGATATTGGATTTGGTTATTTCAAATTGAAAATGAGATTAGAAGAAAAATGCCAATAGTTTATCTTAATATTTGGGATGACTATCCAGCTCCATTATATAATGAATCTTATTATGATTCATGTGATGGATTAATGGCTATATCAAAACAAACACTTAATATAAATAAATTAGTATTAGGCGATAAAGTAAAAGGTAAAGTATTAGATTATGTTCCTCATGGAATTAATCATAAAATATTTTTTCCATTAGATAAAAGTAATACAGAATTAATAGAAGCTAAAAAAACAATATTTGGAGATAAAGATTATGATTTTGTTTTAATGTTTAATTCAAGAAATATTAGACGTAAATCAACCCCAGACGCGTTAGCTGCTTTTAAATTATTTTTAGATAAATTACCTAAAGAAAAAGCTAATAAGTGTGCATTTTTATTACATACTCAAGCTGTGGATGAAAATGGAACTGATTTAAACGCAGTTAGAGATATGCTATTCGATGATGATCAATGTAGTCAAATATATTTCTCAGAAAATAGATTACCAACAAATCATATTAATTTACTTTATAATATGTCTGATGCTGTTATATTATTAAGTTCAAATGAAGGTTGGGGATTATCATTAACTGAAGCGATGATGTGTGGGAAAATGATTATACCTAATGTAACAGGTGGCATGCAAGATCAAATGAGATTTGAAGATGAAACAGGTAAATGGATTGATTTTGATGCTGATTTTTGCTCTAATCATTTTGGCAAATATAAAAAATGTAGTGATTGGGCTATGCCAGTATTTCCAAGTAATATGAGTTTACAAGGTTCAGTACCAACACCTTATATATTCGATGATAGAGCTGATTTTAGAGACGCGGCAGATGCTATTATGAATGTATATGAATTAGGAACTGAAGAAAGAAAACGTAGAGGTGATTTAGCTAGAGAATGGGCAACAGGAAATGAAGCAATGATGACAGCAGAAAATATGTGTAAAAATGTTATAAAGCATATTGATAAAGTTTTGGAAACCTGGAAACCAAAACATAAATTTGAATTAATAAAAACAGAACCAATTAAAAGAAAAAAAATTCGTCACAAATTAGTTTATTAACAGTTATGAAACCATTATTATTTATAAGTTGTCCTTTAGAGACAATGTCAGGATACGGCGCTAGATCAAGAGATATAGTTAAAGCACTTTTAAAATATGATAAATACGATATTAAAGTAATATCACAACGTTGGGGTAATACATCATTCAATACTTTAGATCCTAATATAGTTGAAGATCAACAGTTATTAGATTTAATCTGGAGACAGCCCCAATTACCTAAACAACCAGACATTTGGATCCAGATTACTGTACCAAATGAATTCCAACCAGTAGGTAAATTCAATATTGGTATAACAGCAGGTATTGAGACAACATTATGTGATGCTAGTTGGGTTGAAGGAATTAATAGAATGAATTTAACATTAGTATCATCACAACATGCTAAAACAGTATTTGAACAATCTCAATTTGAACAACGAGATAAAAATACTAATCAGGTTATTAAACAAATTAAATTAGAGAAACCAATAGAGATATTATTTGAAGGTGTTGATTTAAATAAATACTTTTATGTGTCTGATGAAGATTTAGATGGAACTGAATTAGTTCAATCATTAGATGATATTAAAGAAGATTTTTGTTTCTTATATATTGGACATTGGTTACATGGGGATATGGGAGAAGATAGAAAAAATACTAATTACACAATTAAATCATTTCTAGAAACTTTTAAAAATAAAAAATCACAACCAGCTTTAATTTTAAAAACATCTCAAGCAACTAATTCTATAATGGATAGAGATGAGATATTAAAGAAAATAGATAATATTAAAAAGACTGTTAAAGGCGATTTACCTAATATTTACTTATTACATGGTGATCTAGAAGATAAAGATATAAATGATCTATATAACCATGATAAAGTAAAAGCAATGGTATCATTAACTAAAGGAGAAGGTTTTGGAAGACCATTACTTGAATTTAGTCTATCTAAAAAACCTATTATAGCCAGTAATTGGAGTGGACACATTGATTTCTTACATGAAGATTATAACACATTAGTAGGAGGTACATTAACAAACGTTCATCCATCAGCTGTTGTTCAAAATATGATTTTACCTGAATCACAATGGTTTACTCCTAATGATAGTGAAGTAGCTGATGCTTATAAAGATGTATATGAATATTATAATAAACACTTAGAAAGAGCTAAGCGTCAATCTCATTATGCTAAAACAAATTTTTCATTTGATAAAATGGTTGAAGTATTAGATAATATATTAGAATTAAAAACACCAAAACAAGTAGAATTAAAACTACCTTCTTTAAAGAAAATAGAATTACCAAAACTTAAAAAGATATAAAATGGAAGATAAATTAATAATATGTCCTCATTGTGGATCAGATATTTGCTATGAACATAAACAACAAGAAATACTAATATGGAGTTGTATGGGATGTGGTTTCACATCAAATGAACTAATGATTGAAGGAGGAGAATTAGTGAAACAAACAGAAGAAGTAATGCCTGAGCTATATAAGGATATTAAATTTATTGATGATAAAAATCAAGTGTGGTATCCAACAGTTCTTAATATTAAAGATAAAGGTACTGTATTTGCAAATGGAACTGATAAAAAGAATTGGGGTTGGGCTGGAATTAAAGTAATTGAAACAACAGATGAGGAAAAAGAAAAAATGAAAGGAGCTACTCATAAATCAGATCCTAAAACATTAAAAATGTTTGATCAAAAATCATTTGATGACGCTTGTCATTATATTGGATTAATTTAAAATAGTATTATGCCAACAATTAGTTTTGCTATTTCAGCATGTAATGAACATGTTGAATTAGAACGCCTATTAGACCAACTAAATAAACATATTCGTCCTGAAGATGAAATATTAGTCCAATTAGATATTACAGCTACTGCTGAAGTTAAAGCGGTGGCCGAAAAATATAACGTAGGTACTAAATATGATTATCATAGAATATTTTTTGGATTAAATAATGATTTTGCTTCGTTTAAAAACAATTTAAAAGAACACTGCACTAAAGACTACATATTTCAGATTGATGCTGACGAATATCTATCAGATCAATTAATTGAAAATATCCATCAAATATTAGAATTAAATCCAGATATTGAATTATATGCTATACCTAGAGTTAATACTGTTGAAGGATTAACACAAGAACATATTCAAAAATGGGGATGGAAGGTAGATATTGATGGTTGGGTTAATTATCCTGATTATCAGACACGTCTACTTAAAAATATTCCTGAAATAAAATGGGTACAAAGAGTACATGAACGTTTAGTTGGAGCTAAAATGAGTATTACTCTACCTGGTGGATATGATATTATCCACCCTAAAACAATTGAACGTCAAGAAAAACAAAATAATTTTTATGAATCTATTTAAAATAACAAATTATTTTTATCCATATAGAATATTAGATATTGGAGCTAATATTGGGCAATTTCATCAAATAGCTAAACAAACATTCTCAGATAGTTTTGTATTTTCAATAGAAGCTTCTAAGGATTGTGAATCTTATCTAAAACAAATTACAAAAAATTATTATATTGGATTGTTAGCAAAAGATAATATTGAGTATGATTTTTATAGTAGAAAAAATTATAGTACTGGAACTGGAAATTCTATTTATCGTGAACTCACTCAATTTTATTCTGATGAGCAGATAGATATCCTTAAACAGCCAGGTATTAAGTTAGATGATTTATTTACCGATGATACTGAATTCGATTTGATAAAAATTGATACTCAAGGATCTGAATTAGATATAATATCTGGAGGTATGCAACTATGTAAAAAAGCTAAAGGTATTTTATTAGAAGTATCACTTACGCAATATAATGAAGGTGCTCCACTATATGATGAGGTTATTAAATTTATGGAAAATATTAGATTTAAACCGGTTGATATTTTAGATGAATCTAGAAATCATGGAGCACATCAGCAAGATATTTTATTTATTAAAACAAGTTAAAAATTTACGACACGCTGGAGTAAGAAAGAACAATTATTATGAAAACGAATTTATTAATAGGCGCGATTAGTGGTAACTACAATATAGATGATGTACAAGGTTGGATTGAAACATCTAACTTTGAAAATGTAGAACGACTATTATTATTATACAACAATAATGCTGAATTAGAACAATACTTACATGACAATAATGTATCTATAATCAAACCATCCTTTGATTGTTGGGGCCAGGAAAAGAACGGATTTAGTACTAATACTGGAACTATGACATTAGATACATCATATGATTTAATTCATAATATTCGTTTTTTCCATATATGGAGCTATCTAAAAACATCGGAACATAATCAAGTTATTATCACTGATATAAGAGATGTATATTTCAATTCAAACCCATTTAATGGGTTAGATATAGAAAAGATCACCGCTACTTCCGAAGTTATCAAATATAGTGATGAACAATGGAATAAAGAACATGTTTATGTAAATTTAAGTTTAATTGGATTAGATTTATTATCAGATAAACCAGTTTACAATGTAGGTGTATGGGGCGGACCACATAACTTAGTTATGGACATGTGTGCCGATATTTACTTATTATCTGTTGGTAAATTAAAAGTAGCTGATCAAACATCATTTAATTATTTGATTCAAACTAAATACAAAGACCAAACTAAATTTACAGCATTAGAAGATAAATTTGCGGTACACTTACATGTTATCAATGCAGGATTAGTTACATTTGATTTAAATACAGTTTCACAATATAAAATAGTACATCAATATGACAGAATCGCAAACTTCAAACGTTAGTTATTCTATAATTATTTCGTATCGAAATAGAGAATCACATCTATCTATGTTGTTGCCTAGACTCATTGAATTATTCGATAGTAAGTCATATGAGATAATTATAGCTGAACAAGATAATGAAGAAAAATTTCAAAAAAATTCATTGTATAATTTAACAGTTCAACGAGCAAAAGGAGAGTTGTTGATATTTCACGATGTTGATTATTATCCCACTGACAATGTTTCATACGACACCACATTGGATGTTCCATTATATCCGATAAACAATGTTGTATTTTTAAATGAAGACAATAAACAAAGAAATATAGAGGATATTCCAGGTGGGTATCAAAACTTTCATATTACAGTTGGAGACCATTCCGGTGGAGTCTTTGTTATTCATCGAGACTTATTTTATAAAATGAATGGTCTTAATCCATATTATATTGGTTGGGGAAAAGAAGATGACGATACAAGAGATAGATTGAGACTTCTAGGATATAACTGGAAGAGAAATAAAGAAGGACTGTTTTATGGACTATACCACACAGATAATAAACCAGCAGACAATGATGTGGACTTTATCAATAATCATATATTACTATCAAAACTAAACAATACTCTTGATTTAGGATACAAAGACGTTATAGCTGATGTTGAGGAATTTAAAGTAGATGATAATTTAAGATGGTTAAAAATAAATAATTTTAAATATGTTGATAGAAGTATCTAATGGAGAAATTGTTGATAAACTAACTATTCTCAAAATTAAGAAAAATAATATTTTAGATGAAGAAAAATTAGTTAATATTAATAAAGAATATAATTATCTCTATAATATTGTTTTTAATGATTTAAAAATATCTGAAGAAGATTACTATGAGTTACTTTTAATTAATAAACAACTTTGGGATATTGAAGATAAAATAAGAGACAAAGAAAGAAATAAAGAATTTGATTTATATTTTATTGAATTAGCTAGATTGGTTTATATAACAAATGATAAGAGATCAGAGCTAAAGAAATTAATTAATTTAAAAACAAAATCTACTTTTGTAGAAGAAAAATCATATGAGAAATACTAATTGTTTAATTATAACTGAAGGATTTTTTGGAGATATAATATTTGCATCATCTTTAGCTGATAAATTAAAAAAAGATTATAATGAGGTAGATTATTTAATTGGATTTTCTCAAATGGAAATACTAATGAAAAATAACCCATATATCAATAATGTTTATGTTTCAAACCCAAATTCTTCTTCACCAATATTTAATATACAAAAAGAATACACTCAGATAATTAAATTACCTAAGTTATCTTTTAATGAATCCCCTCCAGTTGAATATCAACAATATTGTAACATTAAAGAATTAACCCCAGAATACCATGTTTATACATCCCCTGAATATGATGCTATAGCTAAAGATTATATAGATAGTATCAGTAATGGAAAAAAAGTATTAGCATATATGGCTAATTGGAAAGAAAAAACTTATTTATTTACTGAGGAACAATATGAATTAGGGATTGATGTTCCTAATTTAGGATATGGTGGTAAACATAGAGATATTAATTTTATTTTGAATCAATTAAAAGAAGATTATACATTATTAGAAATAGGATTTCCTAACAATATAAATCAATTTCAAACCTCAGAAATAGAATATAATCATCCTAAATCAATATTATTTGAATGTTCTTTAATGAAATACTGTGATGCCTTTATAGGAACTGAAGGTGGATTATCTAATTTAGCTGCAGGTGTGGGTTGCAAAACTATTATAACTGGTGACTTTATTCATCAACTTTATGGATGGAATGGAGTTATAAAAAAGATAAAAGAACCTAAATTAGGACCTAAATATTATTTTGGGGATAATCATATAACTTTAGATCCTTATTTAACTGATGAACAAATAGTTATAGAAATTAAAAATAAATTAAAAATAAAATGAAATGAAAAATTTAGAATTAGAATTACAAAAAAA